>Ga0209013_10003080_pt1 | contig 14953 bp, 10 predicted proteins | sample Cruoilmetagenom2_FD_187291 | JGI IMG/M metagenome (GOLD analysis project Ga0209013, IMG submission 187291) | Oil polluted marine microbial communities from Coal Oil Point, Santa Barbara, California, USA - Sample 2 (SPAdes) (version 2) | ecosystem: Environmental > Aquatic > Marine > Oil seeps ... | reverse complement strand
TGTTTCAAGAGTAGACGTCTGCAGCCATGAGAGTGATCAGAACCTACTGCTCTACGTCGATTGTGCTCAGTAGCAAACTGTCGCCTATGGCATTTCCCTGGGCATCCAGGTGGGGCAGGCGCTCTCCCGCCACCAGATCGTACATCCCCACAGCGAGCTGGTAGCGGCCCGGCTGTACGCCGGGGTCGATGGCCAGCTCATACCGCTCACCAACGACGTCGCCCGGCCGCCAGGCGGTCGTTGGGCAGCCTCCACTGCACGGCAGGCGGTCAACCTGACCGGCCTTGACGCCCCCCTCGTCGACGACTTGCACAAAGACGGTATATGAGATGTTCGTCGGGGCCAGGGTACGCCAGTAGAGGGTCACCGGCAGTGTCTCGCCGCGGAGGACCGCTGTATCATCGAGGCGGAAGGCGACCAGGGCCACGGCATCCCCCAGGTTCAGAGGCGCCTCCAGGGGCGGGACCGGCAGACGCGCCAGGTCGAACGCCCCGCCCGACACCGGGAACAGATCCAGGCGCGCCTCGCCAGTCTGGAAGCGCGCGGCCGCCGCGCCGGGATCCCCGGAACCGGAAGCCCACAGACCCTCGTTTTCGGCCCAGACTTTCTCCCTGGACTGCACGCCCCACACCCATAGGCGCCCGTCGTAGGCATCCTGGAACGGTTCCGTGAGCAAGGCATCGGTCAGGGCCGCCACCTCCCGGGGGTCCTCCATGGCGGCCAGGTCCTGGGCGGCCAGGGCCACGTGGCCCCGGGGCGCATAGCGGGCCAGGGAAAGGCCGGCGCCGAACAGGAGCAGGAGCAACAGCGCCGCGCCCATCCAGACAGACAGCCGCCTGCGCCAGGCGAGCCACAGGGCCAGGGCCGAGACCGCGACGAGCCCTAGCCCAATGAGCAGCGCCCCCCAGTCGACGGCGCCGCCCCGCACCCAGGCCAGATCCAGATTCCCCGGGTTCAGGTAGGCGATGTGCCTCAGGAGAGGACTGTAGGCCGGGTCGAACAGGGTGGCCGGGTGGTAGAGCCCCAGCCTGGCGTACACGTCCTCCAGGTATAGGTTGAAATCGACGGCTACGCCTAGCAGTTGCACGGTAATGCTGACCAGGACCAGCACGCCCAGCACCAGGGCAACAATACGGCGCCGGAATGCGGCCTCAAAGGCCGGGACCAAGGACAGCGCGGCGAAGGGCAGGATCGTCACCAAGAAGCGCGGCCCCCAGCCATGACCAGCCCACCACAAGAACCACGAGGCGTAGAAAGCAACGTTGACCAGGACCACGGAACCAGCCAGCAGCGCCTCAGCGCGGTGCCGTCGGAAAAAGGCGGGCCAGGCGACCAATGCAGCAAGAAGAAGGGGATTGTACCAGAATAAGCCCTTGCCCGGGCTCAGGGTCAGGCCATAGAATCCCTCCAGGAAAGGGGTGGAAAAGCGCTCTTCGGGCAGGTAGCCGGTCGTCAACGGGCTGCCGAACCGCAGCCAATTGTACCAGGCGGCGATAGCCAATGCAGCCAGGACCGGCAGCCCAAAGAGGACGATGGGCCCCAGCCAGGCCCGCCAGTTCTTGCCGTGGCGGCGGTACAGGTAAAAGAGCAAGAGTATCCCTAGAAGCGGGCCAGCAATGGCATTATTCAGGCGGGCCAACAGGGCGAGACCCAGGCCTGTGCCCGCTAACGTGGGGTAGAGCCATTCCCGGCTCTGCTCGCGGCCGGGGCCAGGAAGGGGGGCCCCGTAGCAGACCAGAAAGAAAAAGCCGGCCATGAGTCCCAGCCCGGCCAGCGATTCACTAAAGAGGAAGCGGGCATAGGGCCAGGCCATAGTTGCCAGACCATAGGCCAGGGCCGTGCCCAAGGCCACACCGTGACCGTAGCGCAGCCTGCGGAGAAGGAGATAGACCAAAACTCCGGTCAGGGCAGTGATCACGCCATTAGTCAGCATCGCCGTCTGGACGTTGCCCCAACCCTCGAGCTGCAAGGCCAGCCAGTAGTGAGGCAGGGCTGCTAGCGTCGTGCCGATCCCTTTTCGTCCGTAAAGATGCCCATCCGGCCCGTAGGAACCCTGCTGTTCGCCCATCCAGCGGAGCAATTCGATGTCCCAGGCGCCCCGCCGCGCCAGACTATCGGTCACTGCCAGCATCGACATCTCATCGCTGGCGTGATAAACGCCGCTAAAAGTCAGCAGGTAAACACTGAAGAGCAACGAAAAGAGGGCAATGGCCAGCGCCCTGTCCCTCCCCTTTCGCCCCTTTCGCGCTCCTTCATGCTCGTCGTTCATCGCGTATCCCACCCAGACAGCCCCCAATCATCGAACTGGTGGGTAGCGAGGGGTGGATAGCGCTCAGACATCCATTCGTGCAGGGGAGATTCCGCCGGGGCATAGATCCACACCTCGCCTGGCGACTGGGCCGCGCTGGTTTCCAGCCGGGACTCCCACGGCGGCAAGTAATCATAGGTCTCAACCAGGCTAAGGCTGAGGTGACTCCGGAGGTAGGGGTAGAGGTTTTCGTAGGCATCCAAGTCGTCCGTGACCAGTGTGACCCCGGCCATGGCCGGCTCGCTCAAGACATCCATAGCCGGTCGATGCGAGCTGGCGGCGTAACTTGATTCGCGGTAGGCCTGAAAACCGGCAACTGCCCCGATCACGCCTGCGATGGCCACCAGGACAACGACTACCACTGCCACTCTCCGCCACCAACGGCCATCGATCCGCCAGCCATACACTTGGGCAGCATACTCGATAGTGACGACAACCAGGATCAAGGTGCGCAACAGGACAGTACCGCCCAGCAACCAATGCTCGTCCGGCAGTACCAGGAAGTAGAGCGGATACTCGACCAGGTTGACAAAACTGAGCAATAGCGCGTAGGCGATGCCCCGCCATCCCGGGATGAGCAGGATCAAAAAGGGCAACAGCAGGATCAAGAATTGGGGGCTGTAACCCTTGAAATAGAGGGTCAACAGGTTCAGGGTCAATGCTGTGAAAGCCACTGTCCGGCGGCGGTCCGTCCAATCGACGCGCCGGGTGTAGAGATAAAGGTAGAAAAGAAGAAAACCGATGGTGATAAGCGTCCAGGGCAAGCGCGTTGGATGCTGGGCAGCGCCAGCCATCGCCGGATCAAACCGGTCAACCCCTCCGGCCACGCCAAACGAATAGTAGCCGTCTATCAGAGCCCATACGGTCTCCCAAGTGGAGCGCACAACCGGGCTCTTGAGCGACTGGATCAGGTAGTCTGGACCGGCGATCAGAAAGGGGAGGGCAATCACCAACACCGTCAGCGAGACCACAACCAGGTACTTGAGGCGTTGCGATCTCTGCTTCATGTGCTGCAGGGCAGCAGGGGCGGCCGCGATGGGCACCAGTTTGGTCATGAAACCCAGGCCCGCCGCGACGGCGCTGCCCATGGGGCGCTGATCTAGCGTCAGTAGCACCGCCCAGAGCAGAAAGAGGAGGGACAGGCCGTCAAAGCCAACAAACAACGTCAGTACCGGGACCAGAAGCGCGGTATAGATCCAGGACAGGCGAGTGGCCCGCTCCTGTCCGTACAGCCGCCGGCTGATATTGTAGAACAGAACCAGGTTGCCAGCCTCGACGATCATCAGAAAGGCGCTGAGCAAGAGATAGAACCAGGTCCCTGGCTCAGGCCAGGCCGGGATCAGCAGACTCAGGCGGTAGAGGCCCACCAGCATCCAGGGAAAGATGGGTGGGTACTCGACCCAAAAGTCCACGAGGGGATAGAAGCCCTGGTTCGTGAAGCTGAGGAGCAGGCGGTAGTAGCCAAAGTCTGACATCTCGCCCAGATAGCCACCGGGCCGGAAGACCAGGATGGCCATGGCCCGAAAGGCGACGGCCAGCACAAGGATCAGCAGGAATTCCCTGTGAGTGTGGACTGCGTATTGGAGTCTTGCCCCTGGCTGGTCAGCGGATGTACGCATGGCTGCTCTCGTCCCGTTTTGCGACGGCAGGTTGGTAGTCCACCTCTCCTAGTCCGGACAGGATGGCGCCTTGCCACGGGCAAGGACCTTGTCCTGCAGGTTTTTAGCGCCAGGGGAGAGGCCAGATACCTTCCTCACGCGCCTCTTTGACGTCTATCCACTGATAGACATCTAGCCGGTCCTGATCAAGATAGGGCAAATCGTATTCCATGAATGATCGGTTGGCATACTGCACGGCCTCTTCGAAGGATCGTTGCCCGACCATGGTCGATTCGAGGAAATAATAGCTGCTGCTGTCCTCGGAAATTGGGATTCCTACGTACATATGCCCCGGAATCCGGACCAGGATGGGGCGCAGATTCATCTTTTCGAAGGCTGAGGCAAACAGTAGGGACAACTCAGCGCACATACCACTCCTGGATTCCAGTACCTCGTAGGGCATCTTGAGGCGCTGGAGCCAGAACCCCTCCTCCTTCTCCTCCCGGGTCACAAATGGCAGCCCAGTGGCAACGTAGGTGACTTCGTAGTGATCGGATACGGCGTCATAGATGGCCTTCATTATGTTCCAGGCCTGATAGTCGCTGTCCAGTGCGTCACTGTAACCCGGGAGCATCTGTCTGCCGGGAGCATAGTCGGCCGCAACACGCAGCAATTCGTCGAGAGCCGGATCGTTGGGGGTCACCATGGTTGCCAGGAAAATGGCGCCACTGTAGTAGCCGGGTATACCCCAGGGAAAGTCATCGCGAGAGTAGACGGTCATGGGTTCCGTCCCCTCGTAGATAAGGCGCTTCTCGCCCTCTTTCAGATAGTCTATTTGAAGATGCAGGCTGGCATTCTTCATGCCGTGCAGTAGGTCTAGAGCGTCCGGAGCCAAGGGCGGATTCTGCCGGACCTCGAGCGTCTCTCCGGGATCGAGGGTGATGGTGTCTACCGCTACATCGGTATAGTTGAGGACCGATGATTCGACGCGAAGCTTGACCGGATCGGGATTGTAGTTGGTGAGAGCTGCCACCACCAAGTCATCGAAATAGGGGCCGTACAGATGGTAGATGGCCGGAACCAGGTCCGAATTACTGATCTCGTAGCCGATGTTGTCCAGGGGGGATTCTCCACTTCTGGCCACCGCGTGTGAGAATTCGGTCGGCACAAAGGTTGTGTCCGGCGGCGTCGTGGACGAGCGTTCCAGAGTATCATCGCTGAATTCTACATCATCGGGTACGGCGACCGTTTTGTGCTCGACGCCTCCACCCGCACCCACAATCGAACCCAGCTCGTATACTTCGAACTCGTTGAGGGCATACTCTGTCCCCCCATAATTGGATTTGGGTACCAGAGCGATATAACGCAGGAGCGCCGGGTCAAAGGTATAAGCTTGATCCTCACCAACCTGCGCCAGCCAGAAATTTCCCAGATAGTCCATCTCCCCCAGGTCGGAGGTCTTTTCCGAGCCCCAGAGCTCAAAATCCTGGATCCAGTCCTCCGGGAAGCTCTCCGAATGGGGATTCAGCACCACCTGGTTCACCCAGTAGGCATCGTGGTCGGGGAAGGCAAAGACAACGTATTGCAGCTCCTCCAATTCCTCAGCCGAGCTCCAACTGGTATCTGTATCGTTCTCGCCGTCGATGAGGTGGTCAACGGACCACTCGCCCGAGTTGTCCTCGCTGGAATGGCCGACAATGCTGCCTCCATTATCGGCAGCGACCAGGTTGCCTGTTCCGCTGGGGCGAAAAGGCTCCACAGCAACAGCATCGAGGGGAGCCTCATAGACCTCGAATTCATTCAGGGTAATGCCTTCATCCCCCCCCCAATGAGAGGTTACGACCAGGGCCACGTACCGAGCCTCTGCCGGCTCGAACGTGAAGGCCTGATCGACGCCATAGTGAGCCAAACTGAACGAGCCGACCCAGCCCATACCCTCCGGTTCGGGGTCGGTATCGGAGACATAGAGTTCAAAATCCTTAACCCAGGCGTAGCGCCACTCTGACGTCCAGGGGTTCAAGACAACGCGATCGATGGTCTTGGCCTCATCGCCAGCCAGGTCAAAGACGATCACCTGGGGAAAGGCGGGAGGCTCGTCGGTCCACCACTCCCCACCGTCCAGCTTGTAGCCGTCGAGCAGTCTACTCGCCTGGCAGCACTCCAACTCGTCCGTTACCGAGACCACGCGCCCGCCGTTCTCGGCAGCCACCAGGTTCAGGGAGCTTACCTCGCCCTCTGGTTCTACCGCCGGGTCGGTGGGCGTTGGGGGCAAGGGCTCATCTGTCGGCGTGGGGGGCAAAGGCTCATCCGTTGGTGTTGGGAGCACGTGTTCATCCGTTGGCGTTGGGGGCAAGGGTTCATTGGACGGCTGGGGGCTGCTCACCGGCCGCTGCGTGGCGGCCGCCTGGGGCATGGCGGTTGGAGCCTTCTCACCAAGACTGCATCCAGCGAGAAAAGCAAACAGCAGGAACAGAGCCAGTGAATTGCGAATCTTTGATCTCATCAGCGACCTTGCCTCACATCAGTCGAGCCTTGTCAACGCAAGCCTACCGGCACCGAACCAGCTCTTGCAACGGAATCCTATTATACACCATAATTGCCAAACCAGCCACAACTCTGTGCTGGTGATTGTTTTTCCACTTCCTGCTTTTGGGTATCACGATGGAACGCACCCGCTAGGAGAGTCTGGTTTCCTCGGCCGCCTGACGGGCAGCCGCCAGGTTGGCGTCGGGAGAAGGCCCGCGGATCACGCAATCGGGGGCCAGGATGAACCCCGTCCGGCCGGCCTGGGCAATGGCCTGCCGTGCCTCGGCCAGGACATCGTCCTCCGTCCCATTGAGCAGCGTGTCCAGAGACAGACCTCCGGCCAGCGGCCTATCCGTCAGCTGGCGCGCATCGGTCAAGCTGGTACCGCTGGTCAGCGCGGCCCAGTTAATGACGTCCACAGGATAGCCGGCGACCAGATCGAACATCGGGTTCTCCTTGCAGGCGTGGAGCATGGTGACCCGTGACTTGCCCGTTAGCGACTCCAGAACCTGAAGATCATAGGGCACGCCGAACTCTTTGAATTCTTCAGGAGTCACCAGGTCGTGGCAAGCCATCTGCGTGGCGAAAAAGAAGCCCGGAGCCCCTGCCTCCAGGCAGGCAGCGGCATAGTCCCGCACCACGTCTGTGATCACAGCCAGCCCGGCGTGCAGTTGTTGCGGCGACTGGCGCATATAGTCGAGGACCAGCTTGCCAGAGATCTTGTCGCCGCACAGCTTGAAGGCAATGTTCAGGGGGCTAAAGATGGTCATCATGAAGGGCGCGCTCCCCTGGAGGCCGTCGGCCACGTAACGGATCATGTCCAGTTCCCGTCGCAAGGCCCCTTTACTCACATCTAGACGGGGCAGCGTTTCCCAGTCGCCAGCCGAGGTAATGACCGGCTGCACCGCCAGGGGCAAAAAGTCGTCGTCGCTGCCGAATTGGATCGTAGCCCCCCAGTCCTGGATCGGGTAAAGCCCGCTGGGCGTCAGCTTGATCAGATCAATGTCGAACTGCCGATAGAAGCCGAGAGTGACCTCAGCCAGCTGCTTCGGAGCCCGGTCCTGAAGATGATAGTGCTTCCACAGGCTGATTGGGACCCGATCCACGTCGGCCCCGTGCAGGGCTGCCTCAACCCTCTCCCACTTGTTCATCTCTTTCATCAGACTTTGGTCTCCTTTTGATAGGTCAAGATTGGCAAATCACTGATCGAGGTCTGAACCTTCTCGCAGAGCCTCGATGACTGCGGTTACATTCTGGTTGGCGGAACCCTCGTCCAGCGCTTTCTGAAATATCCGCGTGGCCGCTGCAGACGTGGGCGTGGGCTGACCGGCGCCGCCAGCCAACTGGAGAGCATACTCCATATCCTTGTGCATCCAACGCGCCAGGAAGTTGGTCACATCCTTGTGGTCACCGCTGAGCATTCTTTCAGCATAGGCTTTGACGACGGGGCTGCCCACGGCGCCGCTTGTCAGGGCCGGTAGCACTTGAGCCATGTCCAGGCCGGCTTTTTCCGCCAGCAGCAGCCCTTCAGCCAGCGCGACGGCTTGCACGCCCACCATCAGGTTGACCACCAACTTGTAGGCTGTCCCGGCCCCAACCGGGCCAAAGTGAATGAGCCTCTGGCTGAAAGCTTCCATCGCCGGCCGGGCTCGAATCAGATCTTCCTCCTTAGCCCCAACAAGCAACGTGAGCGTGCCGTCCTGCGCGCCAGAGAGCCCTCCTGTGACCGGGCTGTCGATGAAGGACAGACCCGCGGCGCCAGTTGCACCTGCCAACTGCTGTACCCATTGGAGGGAGAGAGTAGAACTCTCAATAGCTACTGCATTCGGGTTGGGCCGCCCGGCGAGAACCCCATCGGCCCCCAGCCAAACCTGTCGCGAATCGTGATCATCTCCAACCATTGAGATGATCGTCTCCGCACCGGCAGCCGCTCTCCGGGGAGTGAGGGCCAGCGTGGCTCCTGCCTCAACCAGTGCTTGTGTTTTGGCTATGGTGCGATTGCAGACGGTCACGTCGTGGCCGGCATCAAGGAGATTACGAGCCATGCCCTGTCCCATACCACCTGTACCAATGAAAGCTACTCTCGCCATCCCGTTCTCCATCTGCATATTGTAGCACCCAACCCCTGTGCGCACAAGCCTGGTCTGATTGGATCGATGCCCCAAGCGATTCGCCTCAGTTGTCCTGAAACGCTTCCAATGGCAGGTCGTACCACCGGGACGGGATCGTTCCAAGGCTGTCGGGCCAACACCAACATACCTATTGCTCGAACTCAACCATGGTCAGATCGACGAAATCCACGGCCTGGTCGGAAACACGCAAGCGGACACCTGTCTCCGGGTCGTACCAACCAGCGATAAGCCGGTAAGCCACACCTTCGGGCGCATCGGCTGGCAGCTCCAGGACGTGGGCATCTGCCACTACTTCGCCAGGAAGCCACCAAGTCGTCGGATAGCCACCACTCTGAGGCACGGCATCCACCTGGGCCCGGACCCGGCCCGCCGGACCCAGCATCTGGGCAAAGGCCGCATAGCTGGTGCTCAGGCGCTCCTGGGCCTGCCAGTAGAGGTTCAGGTTGCAGGTCGCCGGTTGCGGGTCGCAGTCCAGATCGTAGCCAAGAAGCCGGATCTCTCCCTCAAAATCGACGTCGAGTGGATGCTGAGGCGACGGCGCAGAGTAGGTGCGGTATTCCTCAACAGGTTCTCCATCGACAACGCCGATGAGCCGGGCCCAGGTATCGCCGTCAAACCGCCGGATCACCAGGTCAGACGATTCCACGCGGATAGGCAAGCGCTGATCCAACTCGGCCCAGTTTTCACCCTGCATGACACCGAGGCCAATCCCATAGTTCGGGCCGACATCCCAGGGCAAGGTGCTGGTCATCACAGTCTCGCCCGACCGCCAGTCCTCGGGTGGGTACCAGACTGTAGCGATCATGGGCCGTTGAGTGGTATCCTCTAGGACCTGGCCGGTGGCGTCATCAAAGAAGAAAGGGTGGAGGTAGAGCCCGGATGGCAGCGGTTGTAGCGCCCGCCAGTACACGCGGATACTGGAGATTGGGGACTGAGGGCCTTGTCGCGAGCGCGCAGTCGAATCATTGGCGCGCTGGTTTCGGAGGATGAGGTCAAAACCCAGGGATTCGAGAATGGGCTCGCCATCTAGCAGGAACTGAAGGCGCATCGAGTACTGTGGCTGTGGGTCAGAGGCGCGGGCGAAATCATAGAAGGCGTTGGACACGGCCTTCTCAGTGGCGCCACGGCGCAGCACCAGCCAGCCATCAATGGCCTGGTCGACACCATAGTCCCCGGCCAAAAGGTTCTCGACGGCCAGCTTCAGGTCGTTGGGATGGAGCGGCCAGCCGTTGGTCACATCCAACCAGACAGCCTCAGCATTGTTGAGCGGGGCGGGCAGTCCGCCCTCCACCCGGTCGATCATCGATAACCGCTGCCGCTGGCTGGCATGGGGGTTGGGATGGGGTAAAGCAGCCAGCGAATCACCCACCGGGATGCCGCGGGCGATTTCCTCTCCCAGCTGATGGTGGTCGGTAATGGTGGGCCAGCTCCCTTTGAAATCCGCGGCCAAGGGCGTGTAGCCATAGCCATAGTGATAGAACAACGTGGCAGCCAGGACGAGAGCAACCACGACCAGGGGCAGGGACCGGAACTGCGGGAGACGACGGTTCAGCCAGGCAGCAGCGTAGACCGCCGAGACGACGACGATGGGCGCCAGCGGCGCCCCATAGTGAAAGCCCTCCAGTTGGTGCATGAAACCATCGGAACTGAGGAGATTGATGAGCAGCGTCGGCAGGGCCAGGATCAGGACCTGAGGAGCCAGCAGTGACAGAAAGGCCACCGGCGTAAGCAGGTCGCGGACATAGGCCAGGTTCCCTGCAGTGAGCAGGCGGTCCAGCACCAGACCGGGCTCCATAATCAGGGTCAGGATGATCTCAAACGGGCTGTCGCCCAGGTAGGCGTAGCGGTTGGCCAGGGGAGCAACACCGTCTGGATCAAAATAGGGCATGACCACCCCCACGGCCAGAGAGAACCACAGAATGGCTGCCGCGACGGTAACCGAGCCAGCGAGCCATTTGCGGTGGACGACTAGGGCATAAAGCCCAAGCATCACCACCAGGAGAGGCATATCCTCCTTGCAGCTCATGGTCAGCACGCAGAAAAGAGCATATAGGCCCCACCGCTCCTTCTCCAGATAGTAGAAAGCAAAGAGGAAGAAGGTGGGTGCCAGCGACACCGCGTGAAAGTCAAACACATTGGCCGACTGCAGGGCGGGAAACAAGAGGTAGACCAGGGCAAAGGCTACGGAAAGCATATCGCGTGTTGCGCGTGGCGCATTGCGTGTCGCGTGTTGCGTGATCAGAAAGACGGGCCAGGCGCCAAGGGCGATAATGATTGTCTGCAGGAGGAGGAGCGTGCGGGGGTCACTCCAGATAAAGTAGAGTAAGGAGATCGGCAACAAGATCGGTTCGACGTGTGTCCCCAGACGGTTGGTGAGCCCCTCGATATTGGTCATGGCCAGGATGCGACCGTGGCGGGTGTTCCACACCGTCTGGTCCACGTTGCCCAGGTCAAATGCCGTGGTCTGAAAGGCGTTGTGCTCTTGGATCGTGAGAAGAACAAAAAAGGCACTATAGGCCAGGATCATGACCCAGACAACCCACTCGGCCCGCCAGGAGCGGAAACAGGAGACGGTCACTTCAGCTCCACCTGACCAGGGAGAGCAAGGTGTGGAATAGTCCCCCGGCTGTTCTTGGTTGGTGTGATTCGCAGCCCCCAACTGGCAGTGAGAACAATGCACGGCTCCTTATGTCCTGTCCACCGTATTGTACTCGAAAAGCCAGGGCAAAGCAAGCACAGCGCAGGGTACTGAGATGAGGGAAAAAAGTGCAACAACTGTGGGTAGGGATCGGTCATGGAGAACAGCCAGTCCGCCAGCCCGTTGTCACAGATGGCGTCTGCGCTCCTCTTTGTTATATCTTGTTACAACATGAGATACTCAATTTGACCCGGCCTGCATCTGATGGTATACTGTGATGTATATTCAAAGGGGATTACCCGCAGCGTGGATGACTTGCTCACAACCAAACAATTGCAAGATCTGCTCCAGGTGGACCGCATCACCATCTACCGGATGCTGAACGATGGTAGGCTTCACGGCTTCAAGGTGGGCGGCCAGTGGCGCTTCTCCCGCCGGGAGATTGAGATCTGGCTCCAGGAGCAGCAGAGCAAGCTTGAAGTGGCCAGCATGCCACCGCCGCCGGGTGGAACGATTCTACCCTCCCCCCAAGCGTTGCCCCTTTCCTGTATTCAGACCATTCAAGACGTGTGCGCAGAGGCACTGGATATCGCCGCTGTCACCATCGATTTGGACGGTCTGCCCCTCACCGAGATCAGCAATTCCTGTACATTCTGTGATCTGATTCTGTCCAGCGAAAAGGGCCGCCGTCGCTGTGGAGTTGCATGGCAGCAAGCAAGCGATGGGCAGGCCCAAACCTGCCACGCAGGCCTGTTGTGTACCAGCGCCCCCATCGAGGTGGATCACCAGCCGGTGGCCTTCGCTGCCGGCTGCCAGTTCGCCGTCCAGGCGCCAGGCAGGCACGGATCAGCATGGCAGCACAACCTGCCCCAACTGGCCGCAGAGTTGAGTCTCAGCGAGCAGGAGCTGCTCGCTGCCGCTCCCGGGGTACGGCTGGTTCCGGAAGAGAGCCTCACCCGCATTTCCCGGCTACTGGGGCGAGTGGCAAGTACCTTTTCTGAGATTGGCCAGGAACGGCTGAACCTGCTCAGCCGTTTGCAGCAAATTTCCGAGATGAGCAAAGTCTAGAGATTCAAGGAGGAAGAATGAGCGAAGAGACAAGAAGGTGCTCCATCGTCGTTTTCAGCGGGGATATGGACAAGGTTTTTGCCGCGTTCATTATCGGTACGACCGCTGCCGCCATGGGCATGGAAACCACCATGTTCTTCACTTTCTGGGGGCTGAAGGCCATCCAGAAGGGCACACCAACGGGCAACGGGTTCTTTGGTAAAATGATGGGCGTCATGAACCGGGGGGGGATCGATCGGATTGGGCCATCAAAGTTCAACTTTGGCGGCATTGGGCGCTGGATGTTCAAAAAGATGATGGCGGACCAGAATGTCACCAGCCTGCCAGAACTGCTGCAGATGGCCATCGATATGGACGTCAAACTGCTGGCTTGCCTGATGAGCATGGACGTCATGGAGATCAGCAGGGATGACCTCATCGATGAAGTAGAGGACGTAGTAGGTGCGGCCACCTTCATCGCAGCGGCCGAAGGGGCCGAGATCAACCTCTTTATCTAGGAAGATAGGTCCCACAAGAGCCAAGGCTCGAATTCATAAAAGGGAGAACAAGCAATGAGCGAGTTCACAGCGGAAAAGACTCTCGATGCAAAGGGGCTCAAGTGCCCCATGCCCGTGGTCAAGACAAGCAAGGAAGTCAAGAATATCTCTGTTGGCGGCGTCCTGGAGATCCTGGCCACCGATCCAGGTTCCATGGCCGACATCACCGCCTGGACCAAGAGCACGGGCAACGAGCTACTGAAGGCGGAAAAGGACGGCGACGTCTTTAAATTCTACGTGCGCCGCGTCAAGTAGTGTAGCAGCCAGGTTGGGGAGAGGAGAATCTCTCCCCAACCATTTTCTTCGGTCTGGGCAAATCAAGGAGGATCTGCTGCATGGAAACACTAGGGTTTCTCGTATCGTACATAACCCCCTATTTTGCGGTCATTGTGCTTATCGCCGGGACTGCCTATCAGCTGTACCGCTGGTCGCAGCGAAAGCCGGTACCCGCCAGCCTCTCCCTGTTCCCGCGGCCGGAAAGCCGTTGGGGGCGGCTGGGGGACGCGCTCCTGGACATGTTCACAATGAAGGGGTTATTCAAGGTGAACACCCTGTTGTGGGCAGGTGGGTTCATCATGCACGTTGGCCTACTGCTCCTCATCGTGGGACACATCCGCGTTGTCACCGATTTCTATTTCCTCTGGGATTGGCTGGGATGGGGAGAAAAAGAATTGCACACCTTCTCCCTGATAGCCGGGGTGACCGCCGGTCTGCTCTTCATGATCCCTCTCTTCTACCTGCTGCCGCGTCGCTGGTCAGGCTCGGTCAAGTGGCTCTCTACCCCAGAAGACTTTTTTGCACTGGCCCTCTTGATCGCCATCGGTGTCACCGGCATGCACCTGCGCTCGGTATTGGAAGTAGACCAGCATGCCATACGGGAGTTCATGCAGGGACTGTACAAGTTCAGTTGGAGACCAGTGCCCGAGAGCGCCGGCGTATCCTTCCTCTGGCACTTTCTCCTCGTCCAGATCCTGATGATCTATTTCCCCTTTGGCAAGTTGATCCATACCATCGGCTCCATCCTAAACAAGATGGTCATGAGGAGCTAAGGAGACTACGATGCTAGACCGTTTCATTGATACCATCCGTGGTCGTATCAGCCGGCCACTGCAGTATTATGGCGACTCCTGCGTGCGATGTGGTGCTTGTGCTGATGCCTGCCACTTTTACGCCGCGTCGAAAGACCCGGCGCACATCCCCGCCTACCGGATGATGCTGGTAAAGAAAGCGATCGAGAGCGGAGGAGCAGAAAAGGGCAGGCTCTGGGATTGGATCAACGATTACCAGGGCACCGACCCGGCCATGGTGGCCCAGCTCAAGAAGGCCATGTGGGACTGCACCGGCTGCCGCCGGTGCGCCGTCTTTTGCCCCTTTGACCTGGACACCGGCCTACTGGTCGGCACCGGGCGCTACTCCATGCTTCAGGAGGAGATCGGCCCGGAGATGATCGCCGAGATCGGAGAGGCAGAAGTCAGCAAGGGTGAGATCGTCGACTTTATCAAGGACTTTTACATCGAGCAGACACAGGAGCTCGAGGCCCGGCTGCAGAAAGAATTCCACCCCGACGTCAGGGTCGCGGTAGAAAATGAAGGGGCAGAATTTCTGTACGTCCCCCTGGTCGGCGAGGAAGCAATAATTCCCGCGGCCAAGATTTTTTGCGCTGCGGGAGTGGATTGGAGCATGAGCCTCTTCACGGCCACGAACCACTCCTACTTTGTCGGGGATATGCCCAAGGCCAAAGCAGCAGCAAACTGGATCGTGCAGGAAGCCCTGCGCCTGGGCGTCAAGGGCATCGTCTATCCCGAGTGTGGGCACGCCAGCCGCACCCTGTTCAATTACTTTGACGACTGGTTCGGCGACGAGATCGAGGGACTCGAACGGCTGAACATCGTGCCGCTCACCTACCAGTATCTGACCGAGGGCCGGATCAAGGTCAGGCCCAGGACCTTTGACACGCCCATGACCTACCATGACCCCTGTAGCCTGGGTCGTAGTTCCGGGATCTATGACGAGCCGAGGGAACTGATCGAGACCGTCGCCACAGACTACCGGGAGATGACGCCCAACCGGGAGCTGAATTGGTGCTGCGGCGGCGGGGGTGGGCTGATCGCCGCTGACGAGGACATGTTTGAGACTCGGATGCAGGG
>Ga0209013_10003079_pt1 | contig 14954 bp, 15 predicted proteins | sample Cruoilmetagenom2_FD_187291 | JGI IMG/M metagenome (GOLD analysis project Ga0209013, IMG submission 187291) | Oil polluted marine microbial communities from Coal Oil Point, Santa Barbara, California, USA - Sample 2 (SPAdes) (version 2) | ecosystem: Environmental > Aquatic > Marine > Oil seeps ... | reverse complement strand
AAGTTCAGCAGCAGCATTGAACAAGATCTCAGTAGCACGTAAAAAAGCATCTATATCATAAATATCTGATCCGGTATGCATGTGTATTCCGTTAATTAGCATCCCTGTATTTCTCACAACACGATGAATAAGAGGCAATTGGTGTATAGAAATTCCAAATTTAGAATCAATATGGCCAACTGAGATCTTACTGTTTCCTCCGGCCATTACATGGGGATTCATACGGATACAAACAGGTGTTTCAGGGTATTTTTGTCCGAACTGTTCTAAAATAGAAAGGTTATCAATATTTATTTGAACACCCAGATCCATTGCTTGTTCAATTTCTTCCAGTGACACTCCATTTGGTGTAAAAATTATATCTCCAGGATCGAAACCTGCTTTTAATCCTAATTGTACTTCCTGAACCGATACCGTATCTAAGCCTGAATTTAAAGATTTAAATAATTTTAAAATACTGATGTTAGGAAGTGCTTTCATTGCATAATTAATTTTTAACTTTTTTACAGTTGAAAATGCACTGGCCAAACGATGATATTGAGTGATGATCTTATCAGCATCATATACATATAAAGGGCTTTCATATTTTTTCGCTAAGGAAATTAGAAATTTATTTTCCATTTTTAATTTGTATTTTATTAAAGGAATCAAAAGTATATAATTCCTCGGAATTCTTTTACATCAAATTTTGAGTTTATTCAAACTTGTTCTGTTTTAAACTAATATTTAAATAATGTAAATTTTTTAAGAAATTGATGGTTTGGCAAATGTGTTAATTTTTTGATATAAATATTCCGTTAGGCAGGTTCAAGTTATTAATATTTTAGATCACTTTTTAGCTATGTATGTTTGTCTTTTATTGTTCCATCATATTCATACCCAGGTAAAGCCAGATAAACTATCAAGTATATCTCTTAGCAGTTAATTGTGCAATTTTTATAATTACATCAATTGCTTTTTGCATAGATTCAACAGGAACATATTCATAACGTCCATGAAAATTATGGCCACCGGCAAATATATTAGGACAGGGTAAGCCTTTATAAGATAACTGTGATCCATCTGTCCCACCTCTGATTGCCTTTATCAAAGGTTTTATCCCTAATTCTTTCATGGCTTCCTCTGCAATATCAACAATATGCATTACAGGTACAACTTTTTCACGCATGTTATAGTATTGATCTGTGATTTCTATTTGAACCAGATCTGACCCTAGTTTTTTGTTGATATTATCTCCAATGTCTTGGAATTGCTTTTTCCTTTTTTCAAAAAGATCCATGTCGTGATCACGGATGATATAATCAAGCACTGTCTTTTCAACTTCTCCTTTCATTCCATGTAAATGGAAAAAACCTTCATAACCTTCAGTTTCCTGTGGAATTTCATTCTCTGGTAATGCTTTGATGAATTCAGCTCCAATCAGCATAGAATTTATCATTTTATTTTTTGCATAACCCGGATGTACGATTTTTCCATTTATGGTAACTTTCGCTCCCGCGGCATTGAAGTTTTCATATTCTAATTCACCAACCTGACTCCCATCCATGGTATATGCCCACTCTGCACCAAATTTTTCAACATCAAATTTGTGTGCACCTTTGCCAACTTCTTCATCGGGTGTAAAACCAACTCTAATTCTTCCATGCTTTATATCAGGATGTTGGACCAAATACTCCATAGCAGTCATAATTTCTGCAATTCCGGCCTTATCATCTGCACCTAAAAGTGTCGTGCCATCTGTGGTTATTAAGGTTTGTCCTTTATAAAGTAACAGATCATCAAAATAATCCGGTGAAAGAACAATATTCTCATTTTTATTTAAAACGATATCTTCCCCATTATAGTTCTTGTGAATTTGTGCCTTGACATTTTCCCCAGTATAATCCGGACTAGTATCAAAATGAGCTAAAAATCCTATGGTTGGTACTTTATGATTTACATTACTAGGAAGCGTTGCCATAACATAGGCATTATCATCTATGGTAACCTCCTGCATACCAATATCTTCTAATTCTTTAACTAAAATGTTAGCCAGATCCCATTGTTTTTCTGTACTTGGAAATTGTGGGTTATCTGGGTCTGATTGCGTATCAATATTTACGTAGGTAATAAAACGGTCTATTATATTTTGCATGTCCATAAATTTTATTCAAAAATAATAAAAATTTCTTGAAACCAACAATCTCCGAGGCAGAGCCATAGGAGTATTTTGCTGATTTCATTTTGACCCCGAGCACTCGGGTTCCAAAACCGAAATTTATTATTTAGATCCCCCTTTGGGGGATGACATTTCAGCGGTTACCTCGACGCAGAGCGTCGAGGAATTCTTTTTGATTAAATCTATTCAAGAAAGACCAAAAAAAAAGATTGTTTTAGTAAACAATCTTTTTAATATTATTATAAAATATAATTTTAATTATCAATAGGCATGACCTCTACAGGACATATTTTTGCATAAGGAATAATGTAAGTATCAATAGGCCATTCTTTATCAGTAAATTCATAAGAAGTTACATTTAAATTATCTACTGAATAAGTGTACTCAGATGGTGATACTGTGTCATTGTCTTCTGAATCCTTAGGATATTTATTACTACCAATGTATAGGTTAATTTCCTTTATTCGGTAATTATCATCAGTGAGAACATATTTTATGTCTGCATCCAACTGTCCATCTCCACCTTGTACATAAATATCAATATATCCAACTTCTATATTATTAACAATATCACATTGGAATGAACTTGCGTATAATATAAGTTTATAAGAATAACCAGCAACATAATCTATTTCGTTATTATATGCAAACTTATTGGTCCATCCCCATTGTTCAAAACCATCATCAAAAAAACAAAATGAATCGTTAGGAGATTGTGTATTGTGCGCAAATGCATCTATACAATCCTCTTCTTCATCACTTTCATCATCGTCTACACATTCCTGTTGACAATAATCAATATACCAGCCCCAGCGGTTACCCGGAAATACATTGTCTTTATAAAAGCCAAAAGCAGTTTCGGAAGAAATAATTTTATCATTTTCTTTTTGAACAACTTCGGCGTGTGCAATAATTTCAAAACAATCGTCTAATTCAGAAAGAGGTATGGTAAATGTGTAACTTTGAGTTGAGCCATGATCTCCATGATAAGGAAAATGACCAATTTTAGGATTTCCGCCACCGGTAAAAGGGATATCTTTATAGGTTCCAACATACAAATGTGTTTCCACTAGCCACCAGTTACCTTTTTGCAGATCATAAGTAACATATAGATTTGTTTCGTCATTGGAAACTATAATTTTACCTACATCAATGTGTTGACCTGCCAAAAAAACGAATTCGACAGGATCAGAACAACTAACATCATCTATCTGATCTTTTGTCAATATAGTAGGGTCTAAGGCAATTTGACTGTTTTTATCAACTGAAATTTTTGAATCAACTGATTTTGAAGAATTAATATCATCTTGTTGTTCACATGATATAAATATAACGAACAAGAAAACAAGATTAAATAAAATACTTATTTTTTTCATAGCAAATGTATTTTAATTAAAACAATAAAATGATCATATCTGAAAGTCAGATCTAAATATTTTAAACGAAGTTAAGGTGATATTATTTTAAATAATAGGGTAAATTGACCATTAACCTGAGTTCTATTATTTCTATCTTTCACAGTTCAAAGAGTTTTCCTTAGATAAGGCGTGGCTTTGAAGGACTATTGATAGTTTGATAAGTCACAACGAAATATAAGGGAAACTCTACGAATCGATCGGAAAGCCTTCTGAACAGCAATCTTTAAACAATAAAAGCCTTAAATTAACCCGTTAGTTTTTCATTTTGATTGTTCAAATCTCACTACTCATAAGACTTCTGTGGAAATTAGGAATAATCGAACTTTGGTTATTACTTTATAAAGGAAATACTTTTGAACAAAGATATAGAAGCACAAATTCGTTCGTCAACAAATTCATTTCCGTAGATCTTAGAAGTAAAAGTATAAAATTCATCATCCTTTGACTTTAGATATATTTCTAAAAAATGATAACTTATCTCTGTATTTTCTCCAACGGATATGATGTAATAACTATCTTTTTTCATAAACTTACCATATCCTGAATCTACAACGATAAGCTTTTCACTTTCTGTTATATTTTGTATGACCTTTTGTTCAAACTCTCTATTGAATTCTAGCTCGCCCTGATGCCAGGCTAAGTCAATAATAAAAGTTTCTGATAGTTGTTTGGTAGTATCTGCACTATAAACCTCTGATTGATATTCATCAAAGTAAAGTTCTGTTTTCCAATATTTTGGAATTTTAATTTTAAACTTGCTTAAAACATCCTTATATTCTTTTGTATTCGTAAAATACTTTGGAGTGTTACAGTTAAATTTCTCATCTATGGTGTTTTTTTGACAACTGATCAAAGTAAAGATAAATATGATTAGGGGGAATATATATTTCATGTTAGCTAACGTAAATTATTTTATTGTAATTGCATTTTAGCAATTATATTATGGCCGGAAAGCCAGGCTGTTTCTTTATTGATAAATCTTATACTATAAAAACCTTTATCACTTATTTTTTTCCAGGAGTTTCCTTTATTTAGTGAAAAATAAATTCCTTCGCTTGAAACTGCAATTATCTCTCTTCCTTGCGTGTTTGGAACATACTGTACACAGCTTATATAACCGGGTTGTTGGTTAGGAATAAGCTTCCAGGATCTACCGCCATCAGTTGTTATCGCTTTGGATTTTTGTGTATCAGATTTTTCTTCCCAATTTCCTCCCATAATAATGCCATAATTTTTATCGTAAAAATCAACGGTATAAATACCGGTCATTTTTCCACCCTGAATAATAGGAGTTTCCGCTACTTTCCATTTTTTACCGTAATTATTGGTATAAAAAACCCTTGCATTTTTCCCACCTGTAACCATCCATGCATTTTTACCATAAACAGATAAATTGGTGTTACTAGCCGCAAAAGCAGCCTCATCCTTAATAATATCGGGTAAATTGTTACAATCCAGCTTTTGCCAACTGTTACCACCGTCTTTAGTTAAAATAACGGATAAACACTTATCAACAGGATCGCCCATTGCTATACCATTTTTTGAATCAAAAAAAGTCATGGAATCGTAAAAGATATTCGGGTGACCTTCCTGATAAACAGCTTCTGCATTATTTAGCTCTTCATCAAAAGGATCGATCCTATACAAAACTGCCGGATCCTCTATGCTTAAAATAAAAATATACTTCCCGTTAAATGCTATTGATCTAAAGTTTAATAATTTATTATCATATTTGATAGAATCCAATTGGATCTTTCCATTTATTATTCTGCCGAACCTACCGTTTGAACCCGCAAACCAAACTGTGGAGTCATTAACAACTTCTATGGCCCTTATACTTGTATTTTTAAAATTAAATTCCTCCAACTTAACGCTAACATTTTCCTTGTTTTGAGCATAAAATTGCAAGGATACCAGGAGAAAGCAAATAGTTATCGACAAAAATCTATTCATAAATTTTTAAATAAAATATTTCAAATGTAATTTTTTTAAATTTATCAGACTATTTTTAAAGAAAAATATTTCAGATGAAAGCATTAGTAATTTCCGGTGGTGGAAGCAAAGGAGCATTTGCCGGTGGAGTTGCCCAGTATCTGATAAGCGAAAAGCAAAAGGAATACGATTTATTTATTGGCACTTCAACCGGTAGTTTAATGGTGACTCATTTGGCATTAGGAAAGGTTAAGGAGCTCAAAGAATTATATTCTAATGTTTGTCAAAAAACAATTTTTAGTAATTGCCCTTTTAAAATAAAGAAAGTAAACAACCATAAAACCGTTAGCATCAATCATTTTAATACACTAATGAATTTTATCAGAGGGAGTAAAACTTTTGGTGAAAGTCATAATTTAAGGAAATTGATAGATAATAATATGAAGGATGCGTATCTACGTAAAATTAAAGATTCAACAAAAGATGTTATTGTGACGGTTTCAAATTTAACGCTGAATAAAGTTGAGTTTAAATCCGTTAGCGAATGTACATACTCAGATTACAGAGACTGGATATGGGCTTCAAGCAATTATGTGCCATTCATGAGCTTGTTAGTGAAGAATAATTATGAATATGCCGATGGAGGATTTGCAAATTTGGTACCAATTGAAGAAGCAATTAAGCGTGGTGCTACCGAAATTGATGCTATAATTTTAGAAACAGAAGTTAACCAGTTAAATAGAATGCCTTCCAAAAACCCATTTGGTTTGCTCACGAATATTTTTGATTTCATGAAAATATATATTGAAAAACATAATATATCTATTGGTAAATTAGCTGCTAAACACAAAAATGTTAAATTGAATCTATATTATACCCCCACTGTTTTAACAACTAATTCCTTGATCTTTGAAAAGGAAAAAATGAGAGAATGGTGGAATGATGGTTACAACCATGCAAAAATGAAGGATATTGAATAGAATAGGATTGAAGGGTTTTTTGAAATTTTTATTTTGAAAATTTACAATATCACAAACAAAAGCAAAAAAAAATATAATAATCGAAAAAAATATTGTTTGTTTAAAATAAGTTTATAAATTTGCAGTGAATTTATTATAGAAATGTCAAAAAACAACTTACATAACCATCATTTTCATACTTGCCATCAAGCGAGCTGAAAGTGTTATGATTAAAATCAAAATATTTAAAACCCCGTTTGAGCATTTCAAGCGGGTTTTTTTGTACCCATTTTTAGTGCTCAGACCAATAAAACTAAGATGGAAAAATTAAAAATTGCAATTCAAAAGTCGGGAAGACTCAATGAAGATTCCTTAAAAATATTAAAAGAGTGTGGTATATCTATCAGTAATGGATTAGATCAGTTAAAATCAACCGTAAACAATTTTCCGATGGAGATCCTATATTTACGGAACAATGATATTCCTCAATATTTAAAAGATGGAGTAGTAGATATAGCGATCATAGGTGAAAATTTATTGATAGAAAAAGATAATGGAACCATTGAAATTGTAGAGAAATTATCATTTTCAAAATGCAGAGTTTCTTTAGCTGTACCAAAAACCTTTAAATACGGCTCAATTAAAGATCTGGAAGGAAAGAAGATTGCAACTTCTTACCCCAATACGCTTAATGCCTATTTAAAACAAAAAAACATTAATGCCGAATTACATCAAATTTCCGGTTCAGTTGAAATAGCCCCAAATATTGGGTTAGCGGATGCTATTTGCGATATTGTCAGTAGTGGAAGTACTTTGTTCAAGAATAATTTGGAGGAAGTAGAGGTTATTTTGAACTCAGAAGCGGTATTAGCTGTTTCTCCTTTAATTACTTCGTATAAGAAAGAGATCTTAAACAAACTCCGATTCAGATTACAGTCGGTTCTAAAGGCAAGAAATTCAAAATATATTTTAATGAATGTGCCAAATAATAATATTGAAAATGTAATTAAACTTTTACCTGGAATGAGGAGCCCCACGGTTCTACCCTTAGCGGAAAAGGGCTGGAGTTCAATCCATACTGTTATTGAAAAGAATAAATTCTGGAAAATTATTGATGAATTAAAAAATATTGGAGCCGAAGGAATTTTGGTTATTCCAATTGAAAAAATGGTACTTTAAAAAGAGGTTTAAGATGCAAAAAATAGTTAATCCACAGATAGATACCTGGTCTGAAATATTAAAACGACCAACAGAAACCTATGCAGAAATTGAAAATACGGTAAACTATATTTTTAAAGATATTCAAATAAATGGTGATAATGCTGCCAAAAAGTATGCTTTGAAATATGATAAAGTTAAACTTAATGATTTTTTGGTTACAAAAGGGGAAATTACATTGGCTGAAGATCAAATTTCTTTAGTTTTAAAAAAATCAATTCAGCTCGCAAAGACCAATATTGAAAAATTTCATAGAGCTCAGATAACTAAGCCATTAAAGATACAAACAGTTAAGGGCGTTACTTGCTGGCAGGAAAAAAGAGCAATTCAAAAAGTTGGTTTGTATATACCCGGAGGTTCAGCGCCATTATTTTCAACTATTTTGATGTTAGCTGTTCCTGCTCAAATTGCCGGTTGTGAAGAGATTATCATGTGTACTCCTCCTGATAGGTCAGGAAAAATAGATCCTGCAATTCTATATACGGCAAATTTATGTGGAGTTACAAAAATATTCAAAATAGGAGGGATCCAGGCTATAGCAGCAATGACCTTTGGTACTGCAACCATCCCCAAGGTTTATAAATTATTTGGACCTGGAAATCAATTTGTTACAGTTGCCAAACAAATGGCGATAAAATATAAGATGGCTATTGACCTACCTGCCGGACCAAGTGAATTATTGGTTTTTGCAGATAACACAGCCAATGCCAGTTTTGTTGCAGCCGATTTATTATCACAAGCTGAACATGGTATTGACAGTCAGGTGATTTTGGTCTCAATATCTTTGATTTTGATCGATAAGGTAGAAGAACAGATCAGTTTACAATTAAAAGCACTTCCAAGAAAAGAAATTGCCAAAAAAGCGATATCCAATTCAAAATTGATTTATTGTGAATCGGAGAATGATGCCATTGATCTGATCAATGAATATGCCCCGGAACACTTGATGATTATTACAAAGAATACTAATGAGGATTTACCAAAGATACAAAATGCTGGTTCAGTTTTTATTGGTAATTATACTCCTGAAAGTGCTGGGGATTATGCATCCGGTACTAATCACACTCTGCCAACAAATGGTTTTGCAAAGAATTATAGTGGAGTAAATTTAGATTCCTTTTTAAAGGCGGTTACTTTTCAAAGAATAACTCAAGAAGGGATAAAGAATATAGGATCCGCTATAGAGAATATGGCAGAGGCTGAAGGTTTATTTGCGCATAAAAATGCGGTAAGCTTAAGACTGAGTTTAATTGATGAACAAAATAAATAAGAGTTAGTCATGGATGATAGAAGACCAAATATTAATATTATAGATTTTGCCAGACCATCTATATTAAAACTAAAACCATATGCATCTGCAAAAGATGAATTCAAGGATTTTGACAATGACCTGATCTTTTTAGATGCAAATGAGAACCCTTACGAAAATGGTTTGAACAGATATCCCGATCCTAATCAAACAAAATTGAAAAATGTTATCTCTGAAATAAAAGGAATTCCTTTGCAAAATATCCTTTTGGGAAATGGAAGTGATGAAATTTTAGACATGGTTTTTCGTGTGTTCTGCGAACCTTTAAAGGACAATGTCATTATCAGTATTCCAACTTTTGGCATGTATAAGGTTTTGGCAGATATTAATAATGTTACCTGTAAAAAAGTGTTATTGACAACTGATTTTCAATTAGATGTTGAAAATATTCTTAGCACTATTGATGAAAATACTAAAATTATTTTACTATGCTCACCTAATAATCCCACTGGGAATTTAATGGCAAAAGAAGATGTTTTGAAATTACTCTTATTACCTGTCTTGGTGGTAATTGATGAAGCATATATTGATTTTTCCGATGCAAAAAGTTGGCTGAATGAGATTGGAAACTATAATAATCTGATCGTGACACAAACCTTGTCCAAAGCATTTGGATTGGCAGGAATAAGACTGGGTATATGCTATGCCAGCGACAAAATAATTGAATTGTTGCATAAAATTAAAATGCCATATAATGTAAGTATTCTTACTCAAATTAAAGCCACTAAAAGCCTGGAAGAAGTAGTTAATATTCAAAATGAAATCGATCTTATAATTCGCAATAAATCTAATCTTTATAAAGAATTACTAAAAATTGATTTGGTAAACAAAATATATGATTCCGACACCAATTTTCTATTAGTGAAAGTAGATAATGCTAATATTCGCTACGCCCAATTATTAGAAAAAGGAGTTGTAGTAAGGAACAGAACTAATGAACCCTTATGCGAAGATTGTCTACGAATTACAGTTGGTACAGAACAAGATAATGAGAATTTGATAAAAGCACTAAGATCATTGAATTAAATGATATAAATTATAATTAAAACATGAAGAAAGTACTTTTTATAGATAGAGACGGAACTTTAATAAAAGAACCGGAAGATGAGCAAATTGATAGTTTTGATAAATTAGTGTTTTATCCAAAAGCATTATTCTATTTATCGAAAATTGCTGCTGAATTGGATTTTGAATTAGTGATGGTCAGCAATCAGGATGGCTTAGGAACTGATGTTTATCCTGAAAATACCTTTTGGTCGGTTCATAATTTTATTATAAAAACCTTTGAAAATGAAGGAGTTGTTTTTGATAAACAATTTATTGACAGAAGTTTTCCGAGCGATAATTCACCAAACCGCAAGCCAAAAATAGGTTTGTTAACCGCATATTTTACAGATATTTATGATCTTCCAAACTCCTTTGTTATTGGAGATAGATTGACAGATGTTGAATTAGCCAAGAATTTAAAAGCACAAGGTATATTTATCAATAACCAGACGAATTTAGGAAATGACGAGATTTCAGTTGAAAATGATGCATTGAAGAATTATATATCATTGGAAACAGATAATTGGAAAGCTATATATGAGTTTTTAAAACTGAAAAAGAGGGAAGTTGAAATTTTTAGAAAAACAAACGAAACCGAGATCTTTATTAAGTTAAATTTAGATGGTAGAGGAAAAAGTGATATTTCTACAGGTCTGTCATTTTTTGATCATATGCTGGATCAGATTGCACGTCATGGAAATATGGATCTCACTATAAAAGTAAATGGGGATCTGGAAGTGGATGAACATCATACAATGGAAGATACCGCCATTGTTTTGGGAGAAGTTTTCAGGAAAGCATTAGGGGATAAACTTGGAATTGAGCGATATGGATTTACCTTGCCAATGGATGATTGTTTGGCTCAGGTTGCCATAGATTTTGGTGGTAGAAACTGGTTAGAGTGGGAGGTAGATTTTAAACGAGAAAAAATTGGTGATATGCCTACAGAGATGTTCTATCACTTTTTTAAATCTTTTACTGATGGAGCAAAGGCAAATGTAAATATTAAAGCAGAGGGCATAAATGAGCATCACAAAATTGAAGCCATATTCAAAGCTTTTGCAAAAGCTGTTAAGGTAGCTGTACAACGAGATGTTGACAAGATGATCTTACCAAGCACAAAAGGCACATTGTAATTTGGTGCAAAAGAAAGAAAATATTAAAATCAACGGTATTTGTTACGTAAAAGGTAAAATATCAAAGACAGTTTTGAAATGAAAATAGTAATTATTGATTATGGGGCGGGAAATGTAAAGTCTGTTCAGTTTGCATTGGAAAGATTAGGTGTTAATGCTATTTGTACCAATGATGAAAAGTTGATAAAATCAGCCGATAAGGTTATTTTCCCGGGGGTTGGAGAAGCTCAAAGCGCGATGAAAGAAATAAAGAAATACGGACTGGAAAAAGTTATTCCGAATCTGAAACAGCCTGTTTTGGGTATTTGTTTAGGAATGCAGTTGATGTGTCGTTATACTGAGGAAAATGAAACGGAATGTTTGAATATTTTTCCAATAGATGTACTTAAATTCTCTGAAGATCTAAAGGTTCCTCAAATTGGTTGGAACAATATATATAATTTGAAAGGTAAATTGTTTGATAATGTTGAAAATAATTCCTATATGTATTATGTTCACAGTTATTATATACCTGAAAATGAATACTCTATCGCTACAACCGATTATGGTTTAAAATATTCAGGAGCTATTAAAAAAGACAATTTTTACGCCTGCCAATTTCATCCCGAAAAGAGCAGCAAAAAAGGAAAGCAGATATTAAAGAATTTTATTAATCCAAATTTATAATGAGAATAATTCCTGCAATTGATGTTATAGACGGTAAATGTGTACGACTCACCAAAGGTGATTACAGCACAAAGAAAGTATATAATGAGGATCCGGTTGAAGTTGCCAAGCAATTTGAGAATTTCGGAATTGAATATTTGCATTTAGTTGATCTGGATGGAGCAAAAAGTAAACATATTGTCAATTATAAAGTGTTAGAGAACATTGCTAATCAAACGAATCTAAAGATAGATTTTGGTGGAGGATTAAAATCTGATGAAGATCTACATATCGCCTTTGAAAGTGGAGCCGATCAAATTACTGGAGGAAGTATTGCAGTGAAAGACCCATATATTTTTAAAAGCTGGTTACAAAAATATGGCAATAATAAAATTATTCTTGGTGCAGATGCAAATAATGAAAAAATAGCAGTTAACGGCTGGCAAGAGGAATCTGAGGAAGATCTATTTCCATTTATTCAAAAGCATCAAATAAATGGTGTGAAATATGTAATTTGCACAGATATATCGAAAGATGGTATGTTACAAGGACCTTCCTTCTCATTATATCAAAAAGTATTGAAAAAAATTCCAAATATAAATTTAATTGCTTCTGGTGGAATTTCCTGTTTTGAGGAATTGTCCAAATTAGCTGGTTTGGGTTGTGAAGGGACCATAATTGGCAAGGCTATTTATGAGAATAAGATAAGTTTAAAACAATTGGAGCAGTATATTATTAATAAATAAAACTTCCTTTTCTTCAGGAAAAGGGTTATAAAGTGAGATGCTTACAAAACGCATTATACCTTGTTTAGACATCAAAAACGGAAGAACGGTTAAAGGTGTTAATTTTGTTGGACTACGCGATGCCGGTGACCCTGTTGAACTGGCCTATAGATATTCAAAAGAAGGTGCTGATGAATTAGTGTTTTTAGATATCACAGCAACTAAAGAACGTCGAAAAACTTTAATTGAACTGGTTGAAAAAGTTGCTAGAAAAGTAAATATTCCTTTTACTGTTGGTGGAGGGATTTCATCCGTTGAAGACGTAAATAAATTGTTACGAGCCGGAGCAGATAAGGTTTCTATCAACTCATCAGCGGTCAAAAATCCTCAATTGATATATGATCTGGCAAATAAATTTGGCAGTCAGTGTATAGTTTTGGCTGTTGATGCTAAATTGATCGATGACCAATGGAAGGTGTTTTTGGTAGGGGGTAGGGTGGAAACAGAATTAAATTTATTTGATTGGGTAAAAGAAGCTGTTACACTTGGCGCCGGTGAAATACTGTTCACTTCAATGAATAATGATGGAACAAAAAATGGTTTTGCAAATAAGGCCTTAAAGAGAATTTCAGAATTGGTCAATGTACCGGTAATTGCCAGCGGTGGTGCAGGAACCATACAGCATTTTGCCGATACTTTTTTAGAAGGAAATGCGGATGCTGCTCTAGCAGCCAGTGTTTTTCACTATAGTGAAATTGAGATCATGGATTTAAAAAAAGAATTAGATAATAAGGGTATAAAAGTTAGATTATGAATTTAATTATGGATAAAAATACTGGATTGATTCCAGCAATAATTCAAGACGCAGTAACGAAAAATGTATTGATGTTGGGTTATATGAACCAAGAATCATTGGATAAAACATTGGCCACAAAAAAAGTTACTTTTTACAGCCGTAGTAAACAACGCCTTTGGACGAAAGGGGAAGAAAGTGGCAATTATTTGTATCTTGTTGATGTTAAAAATGATTGTGATAATGATACGCTTCTAATAAGAGCAGATCCTCATGGACCAACTTGTCATACAGGGTCTGACACATGTTGGGGAGAAAATAATAATGCTTCTTTTGGCTTTTTGACTAAATTAGAGAATGTAATAAAGCAAAGAAAAGAAAAGGCAGATAGTGAAAAATCTTATGTGGCATCTTTATTTAAAAAAGGAATCAATAAGATTGCACAAAAGGTTGGTGAGGAAGCTGTTGAAGTTGTTATAGAAGCAAAAGATGATAATGCAGAATTATTTTTAAATGAATCTGCAGATCTATTGTTTCATTATTTAATTTTGCTACAGGCAAAAGGGTACAAATTGAATGATGTTGTTGATTTATTAAGAAATAGACATAAATAAAATATTTTGAAAAATATTCCTCCCAAAGATACGGTATCACATAAAATAACCTTTAATGTAAAGGAGCAAGATATTGATACTTTAAATCATGTTAATAATGTGGTTTATTTACAGTGGGTTAATGATATTTCTGAAATTCACTGGAGTTTACTTTCTAATGAATCAATTAACAGCAAATATTTTTGGGTGGTTTTACGGCATGAAATTGATTATATTAACCAGGCATTTCTTGATGATGAAATAGCGGTTTATACATGGATTGGAGCATCTTCAGGTGTTAAATCTATACGAAATGTTCATATCTATAAAGGAGATGATCTATTGATCAAGGCTAAATCTACCTGGTGTTTGATCGATGCTAAAACGCATAGGCCAACAAGAATAAAACAAGATATTATGGATATTCTTAAAAAAGGAGATTAAAATCTATACTGAACTTATTCTTTTCCTTTTTTTTTACCACCAAGCATAAATACAAGAAGAACAACTATTAACCCTAAAAAAACAGCAAACATAAAGATTGCCCCATAAATCCCATTATCCCAATTAAACAACGGTAAAAATAATTTTGTCATATTTGATCGATTTTAAGATTAAAATAATTTACCAAAGGTAAAATATCACATTTAATAATAGAATGATAATTATCATTTTACGTTTGATTTATTCATTTAAATCAAAATAAAACAACTACTTTTGCACTTTCAAAAAAATGAGGATATGCAGTCAATAAGAAACATCGCAATCATTGCCCACGTTGATCATGGTAAAACAACTTTGGTGGATAAAATAATTGATCAGGCCAAAATTTTAGATGATCGTAAGGTTCGTACTGATTTATTATTAGACAGTAATGATCTGGAACGCGAAAGAGGGATCACTATTTTATCAAAAAATGTATCTGTGAATTATAATGGCGTGAAGATCAATGTTATTGACACTCCTGGTCACGCCGATTTTGGCGGTGAAGTAGAACGTGTGTTAAAAATGGCGGATGGTG
>Ga0209013_10003078_pt1 | contig 14955 bp, 11 predicted proteins | sample Cruoilmetagenom2_FD_187291 | JGI IMG/M metagenome (GOLD analysis project Ga0209013, IMG submission 187291) | Oil polluted marine microbial communities from Coal Oil Point, Santa Barbara, California, USA - Sample 2 (SPAdes) (version 2) | ecosystem: Environmental > Aquatic > Marine > Oil seeps ... | reverse complement strand
CGAGGAAAGTCACGAACTCCAGTTTTTGTAAGTGAAAATATGGTAGAACAAATGAAAGATGGAGCCGTTATTATTGATGTTAGTATTGATAGCGGTGGTTGTTTTGAAACTTCAGAAGTTACAACGCATAGCCATCCTACTTTAATTAAGCACGGAGTTATTCACTACTGTGTACCAAACATACCTTCAAGATATTCTAGAACTGCTTCAGTATCAATTAGTAATATATTTACGCCCTACTTATTAAATATTGGCGAGCAAGGTGGTTTAGAAAATGCCGCAAGATTTGATAAAAGTTTACAAAAAGGAATGTACTTTTATCACGGGATTTTAACCAATAAAACCATTTCAGATTGGTTTAATTTACCTTTAACCGATATTAATTTATTGATTTTTTAAAACTTTATTATGCACGATATGAAAAGGCGCTTTGCGCTTTACGGATTTGGCTTTGCTATAGGAATTGTTTTGGTGTTTTTTTTTCTTGGAGGGAAAAATGCATCTTGCAATTGGATGCCAAATGATAGAATGTTAAAAATAATTAGAAGTAAGCAAATTAATTATTCTGACAACGTTATTAATCAAATAAGTAATGCTACTATTGATTCGTTAGATATTAATTTAATTTTAGAAAATGGAGATATTGATTTTTCTAAAAGTCAAACGAAAAACAATCCTTGTAGAAAATATTTAATTAATGGAAATAAAGAGCAAAAAGATATGGCTCTTACAGTTAAAATTTGTGATTCTTTAGCTACTATTGAAAACGTAGTTTTGAATTAATTCAATAACAACTATACCTATCAAAAAAGTTACGGATTTAATTATAAAACCCGTAACTTTAAATTTAAAACCAAACTTTTATTTCAAAAATTAATGAGAACTCACATTACCTGAGCCACTAACTTTAATATCTTCAATTTTTGGATTTCCTTTATACCTAATATCTCCAGATCCAGAAACACGAGCTTCCAACTCCTTATTTACTGTCAATGTCATACCTCCTGATCCTGATATTTTTAATTTGGCTTTATCAGAAATAAGTTCATAGGCATCAATATCTCCAGATCCAGCAACAGATGCTTCGAATGATTTGGTGGTACCACTTAAATCGATATCTCCAGAACCCGAAACAGAAGTATTCAAACTATTTGTATTTATCCCCAATTCAATGTCTCCAGAACCCGAAACTGCAACTTCAAAATCATCAGATTTAATCACATCTTTTACGACAACATCGCTTGCACCGGATACTCCAATTGCATTTATTTCTTTAAAATAAACTACTAAATTAACACTCTTTCTTGTACTAATATTTGTTCCACTTTTCCACTTAATTTTCAATTTACCATTTTTAACTTCTGTTATTAAATACGGTAACAGATTATCTTCAATTTTTATGTCAATTTTCCCTTCATCACCTTTCTTCAAGATTACATCAAAGGAACCTCCTACACCTAATTGTTCAAAACTTCCTACATTTCTAGTTTTATTAACAACGTTGCCATTACCTTTTACTCTTCCAAAAGATTGTGCGTTACACGTGGTTAAAAATAAAATCATTACGAACAAACTCGATACAGATTTTAAAAATACAATTTTCATAATTTTACTGATTTGATTAGTTATTATACAATTTTACACTTCCATATTCTGCTGATATCTCCATAGTTGAATTTGAGTTTTCATCATTGACATACCCTTCATAATATTTTGAAGATGATTTCACTACCTTTTTATTATAATTTACGTTATCACCATCATAATCAAAACCTCCATAGCTTAGTTTTGCCGTGAATTTAAACGATGCATCTGGATCTAATCCTATTTTAACTCCAGTATAATCAGAGTTTATATAAACACTATCAAAACCTTTCATAAGCTTATTAATTCTTATTCCACCATAATCAGATGTAACTTTTAACTTTTTATAAATGGTTCCGAATTTCATAGTCAAATAATCTCCATTACCTTCAATAACATTTCCTTTACCTACTTCAACATTACCATAATCACAACTAAAAACCAAGTCCTCCATATTTTCAATAATAGTAGTTGTATAATCGGCATTAAGATCGATACTTTTTGCTTTTTCTACCGTTAATTTTGAATAATCTGCATCGATAGTACCACTATTCATAAATTCAATTACTGAGTTTGAAGTGTAATCCATATTAATATCATTATTCTCATGATAAAGACTTCCTATCAATATTTTACCATAATCACAATTAATTTTAGCTTTCCCTTTTAACTCATTTAAAGAAATTGTACCATAGTCATTGGTCAAATTAGCATCATTAGTAATTGGCATTTTTACTTTATAGTCAATTTGATAATTCAAATTATTATTTGATCCGAACCAATTTGATGATGTTTTTTCAATCACAGTTTTTGCATATACTTCGCTCCTACTATCTTGGAATTCTACATCGATTTTATCCAATCTCGACATCACCTTATCTTCACTATTACCGTTAACTGTAATTTTAACTTCAATAACCACTCTATTTTCATTCCAAGAGATAACATCAAGATTACCGTATTTATTATTAATTTTAAGCAATGCATCAGCATTAACATTAAACTCTTTTTTTATTGTTTTACTTTTTTCATATTTCCCTTTTACTGGGTTTGAATTAGCATACCCAATTAATGGTATGATAAAAAGAAATAATAACAATTTTCTCATAGTTTTCATGATTTTTAATTTAATTTATTAGACACTTATTTTATATTTTATTCTCTTTTGGACCTAATTCACTATAATCTTTAAATTCTTCTAATTGATCCATTAAGTTTTGAAGAACTTCCAATCTTTGTTGAAAATTGGCAATCATGGCGTAAATAACACGTTTATCTTGATTACTTTCTTTCAATTCTAAGGTTAGCTTTTGATATGCGTTTTCTAACATTTCAAGTTGTACAAAAGCATCATCAATGATGGCTTGATTTTCAGGTGTTTTTTCGCTTTCTATTTGTTTGATCTCATTATGTATTGTAGCCAGATAAAAATTTTGAGTTTCTTCCATTTTAGGAGATACATCGGCTAATTCCAAGCCATTATTTACATTCTGATTACCTAACCAATAGCCAAAAAACAATAAAATCGAAGCAGCAACTGCCAACCAATGCCATTGAGTTTTTACAACTTTCTTAGTTCCTTTGTTTTGCTGATTTAATTTAGCTTCAAATCTTTCAAAATGACCAATATTTGGCTCTTGATAATCAAAATTTTTGTCTTTAAATGTATCTTCTAATTTATCTTTCATCACTTTTAATTTAATAGTATTGATTCTGATAATAACTTTCTTAATTTATTCTTTGCTCTGGATATGGTTGTTCTACAGTTTTCATTGCTAATATTCAAAATATCTGCTATCTCTTCATTATCATATCCTTCTAACAAACTTAATGTTAATGCGTTCTTATAATTATCTTTTAATTTTCCAATAACACTAACTATTTCTTTTGCCTTTAATGAAGTATAATCTAAATTATCATCCATAACCATTCCCTCAGTATCATCCGTTAATTTATTTTCAACTACATCTAGTTTAACTTCTTCAAAACGGCTATTCTTTTTAATATGAGTTAAGCACCTATTTATTACTATTCTTTTTAACCAAGCGCCAAACGCTACTTCACCTTTAAAAGAATCTAGCTTTGTAAATGCGTTTAAAAACGCTTCCTGCATCACATCTTCCGCCTCATAGCTATCTTTCACAATCCGTATAGCTGTATTGTACATTGCCTTATAATAAAGCTTGTAAATTTCAAACTGTGCAGGTTGATCACCATTTTTACAAGCTTGTAATAGTTTGGTAATATGTTTTTGTTGTTCTTGCAATACTTAACTTCTATTTTAATGACATATCAATTCTTAACATGTTACACTTCTCTAATTTTAAATGTACAATATTTTGTAAAATATTTAGTATCAATAGTATAATATATCAAAAATTGACATTTAGTAAAACTTTAAGATTAAAAAAATGTATTGGCATAAGAATTGAATAGTATATTTACCAAAGTTATTATATTATATTTAAATATCTAATATTTAATAACTTACTATTTACAACAAAATAGAAATTTAATATAATTGCTATTTATAATGTCAAAATGACTTAATAAAGATATGAGTAAAACAAAATTTTTAAATATTGACAACTTGTCACTTCAAAATATACTAGATGAGGATTCGGAATTAATTCCGTTAATGACACCAGAGGATGAAGAAGAAATAAAAAAAGAAGATATCCCTGAAGAGCTTTCTATTTTACCTTTAAGAAATATGGTTTTATTTCCAGGTGTTGTAGTTCCTATTACAGCAGGAAGAGCACAATCTATAAAGTTGATCAAGGAGGCAAATAAAGGAAACAAAACTATTGGCGTTGTCGCACAAAAAAATGAAGCGACAGAAAATCCTACACCAGATGATATTTATCAAATTGGAACGGTTGCTAGAATTTTAAAAATGTTGAAAATGCCTGATGGTAATACCATGGTAGTATTGCAAGGTAAAAAACGATTTAAAATTAATGAAATAGTTCAAGAAAAGCCTTACATAAGAGCCAAGGTAAAAGAATTGATTGAAAAAGCTCCGAAAAGAAAAGAAAAGGAGTTTAAGGCAATTATTGATTCGGTTAGAGATATTTCATTACGAATAATTAAAGAAAATCCAAATATTCCAACAGAAGCTTCCTTTGCAATTAAAAATATTCAAAGCGATTCATTTTTAGTAAACTTTGTTTCTTCAAATTTAAATTTAGATACTAATGCTAAGCAGAAACTATTAATAATTAATAGTTTAAAAGAAAGAGCTTTAGAAACTTTAAAAAGTATGAATAAAGAGTTACAACGCCTTGAGCTTAGTAACGATATTCAATCTAAGGTTCGTGTTGATATGGATCAGCAACAGCGTGAGTATTACTTGCATCAGCAAATGAAAACCATTCAAGAAGAACTTGGTGGGGTTTCTCATGATGAAGAAATAGAAGAAATGCGCCAACGTGCTAAAACAAAAAAATGGAGTAAAGAAATTGCTCAAACATTTGAAAAAGAAATTGGCAGGTTACAAAGAATGAACCCTCAAGTTGCTGAATACTCGGTTCAAATAAATTATTTAGATCTTTTATTAGAATTACCTTGGGGTGAATACTCCAAAGATATTTTTGACCTAAAAAGAGCTCAAAAAATACTAGACAGAGATCACTACGGATTAGAAAAAGTTAAAGAACGAATTATTGAACATTTGGCTGTTTTAAAATTAAAAGGTGATATGAAGTCGCCAATAATTTGTTTATACGGACCTCCTGGTGTTGGTAAAACTTCTTTAGGAAAATCTGTTGCCGAATCTTTAGGTAGAAAATATGTGAGAATGTCATTAGGTGGTTTGAGAGATGAAGCTGAAATTAGAGGGCATAGAAAAACATATATAGGTGCATTACCTGGAAGAATAGTTCAAAGCATCAAGAAAGCAGAAACTTCAAATCCGGTTTTTGTATTAGATGAAATTGATAAGTTAGGTGCTAGTCATAGTGGAGACCCATCTTCTGCAATGCTAGAAGTATTAGACCCTGAACAAAATACTGATTTTTACGATAATTATTTAGAAGTTGGTTACGATCTTTCAAAAGTTATGTTCATTGCAACGGCAAATAGTTTATCTACTATTCCATGGGCATTAAGAGATCGAATGGAAATTATTAATGTTAGTGGTTATACGATTGAGGAAAAAGTTGAAATTGCCAAACGACATTTATTACCAAAATTATTAACCGACCATGGATTAAATAAAACACATTTAAAAGTTGGAAAGGTTCAATTAGAAAAAATTGTTACCGGTTATACGAGAGAGTCTGGAGTTAGAGGATTAGAAAAAAAATTAGCTAAAGTGGTGAGGTATGCTGCCAAATCCATTGCAATGGAAGAAGAGTACGACACTAAAATTAGTAATGAAGACATTGAAAAAATTCTTGGTCCATCACATTTAGAAAGAGATAAATACGAAAACAATGAAATTGCTGGTGTTGTTACAGGTTTAGCGTGGACAAGTGTTGGTGGTGACATTTTATTTATTGAATCTATTTTATCAAAGGGCAAAGGTGCATTATCTATTACCGGTAATTTAGGTAAGGTAATGAAAGAATCGGCTACTATTGCTTTAGAGTATATCAAAGCAAATTTAGATGAATTTGGAATTGATTATAAAACAATAACGAACAACAATGTTCATATTCATGTGCCAGAAGGTGCTACTCCAAAAGATGGACCTAGTGCAGGAATTACTATGCTAACCTCTCTAGTTTCATCGTATACTCAAAGAAAGGTAAAGGCAAAACTAGCTATGACGGGCGAAATTACTTTACGTGGAAAAGTATTACCTGTTGGAGGCATTAAAGAAAAAATACTCGCGGCAAAACGTGCTAATATCAAAGAAATAATTCTTTGTTCTGAAAACAAAAAAGATATTGACGATATTAAACCAAAATATTTAAAGGGACTTAAATTTCATTATGTTGATGAAATGAAAGAAGTAATTGATATTGCCTTACTTAAACAAAAAGTGAAAAAGGCTAAAAAACTAGTCTAATTTATTTTTACTAATCTTATATAACCATAACAGGTGTATAAGAACGTATAGCTTTAAAACTCCGAGTGTTTCAACACTTGGAGTTTTTATTTTTTAAGGTAAATGTTATCAAATAAGTGTTGATAATTAAGTATTTATATATTTTTTGTATTTTTATATAAATTAAAATAGATAAAATGCTTAATAACGATTTGTTTAAAGAAGTTAAAGAACATGTATTTAAACTATTTAAAGAAACACTTCCTAAGGGAGCCGTTTATCATAATTACAACCACACATTACAAGTAGTTAATGCCGCACATGAAATTGCTTTAGCAGAAAAACTTTCTGATAATAACTTAGAAATATTGCTTCTAGCAGCTTGGTTTCATGATGTTGGATTTACATTAAGCCACGAAAATCACGAAGAAAATAGCAAGAAAATTGCAGCTGAATATTTAAATAAAAAAGAGTTTTCTAAAGAGACGATTTCCAAAGTTCAATCGGTAATTGATGCCACAAAAATGCCGCAAGAACCAACCAACCAACTCGATGAGATTATTTGTGATGCAGATCTATTTCATTTGGGGACTATAGACTTTGATAATACCTCAAAATTATTGCGCTTAGAACAAGAACAATTATTTGGTAAAAAATTAACAGACACTGAATGGCTAAAAGAAAGCGAACAGTTTTTATCAAACCATTCGTATTTTACCCATTACGCATTTGAAAAATTGAATGCCCAAAAAAATATAAATTGGGTAACTATTAAAAACGATCTAATTAAGGCTAGTAAAAAATTTGAAGATCAAGAGCTCAAAGAAAAAGCTAAAAAAGAAAGTCTACATCTTAAAAAACAAAGAGACAAAAGACCCGGAAGAGGTGTAGAAACTATGTTTAGAGTTACACATAGAAACCATATGAAACTCAGTGATATTGCAGATACTAAAGCGAATATTTTGCTATCTGTAAATGCCATTATACTATCCATTGCTTTATCTTCTCTTTTTCCTAAATTAGACAAGCCAGATAATTACTATTTGATTTACCCTACTTTACTATTTTTATTGATAACGGTTGTAACCATGATATTTTCAATTCTATCTACTCGACCAAAAGTTACCTCTGGAAAATACACCAAAGAAGATATTAAAAACAAAAAAGTAAATTTATTGTTTTTTGGTAATTTTAATAAAATACCACTAACCGATTTTCAAGAAGGAATGTTAGATATGATGGATGACGAAGATTATTTATATCAATCTTTAACAAATGATCTTTATTATTTGGGTAAAGTACTTGACAAAAAGTATAAACTTTTAAGAATAGCATATTCAATTTTTATGTATGGAATCATTATTTCGGTAATAGCGTTTATAATTTCCTTTGAAATCATGAAAACGCAAGCGTAAATTAAATGAGTATATATATTTTTTATCATATTACTTATAGAAGTAAAATAACCTTATTAGAATACCTTATATCACATTTTATTAGCTAACTCAATTTGTGAATTGGCGCTTTATAAGATTCTAATTTAACTAATTGATATTATTCAAAATAATAGAAAAATACCATTCCCCTTTATCTGCAGAAATAGTAGTTTTCTATTAATTCTTTTTTTCTTTGGTTTTTTAATTTCAAACGCCCAGCAAAATGAATTCGAATTTAAAAAAGTTCTTATAGAAGTAGATGGAGAAGAAGTTTTTGATATATATATAATAGTACAAGATCATAAAGGGTATATGTGGATGGAAACCAATTTAGGGTTAATTAGGTATAACGGTATTGAAGGTGAAAAATATAACAAAAAGGTAAACGATGCTTCTAATGTTATAGGTTATATTGGCGCATTATTTGTCGATTCTCAGGGCGATATATGGATTAGTACAATTTCTGGTTTAAACAAATATAATCCAGACTGTGATTGCATTATTAAATATCCTTTAAATGATGTTGACAAATCTATAAAAGGTGTAATTTCTATTGCTGAAGATAATAATCAGGATCTTTGGTTTGGCACATTTAATGGTGAATTACATAAATTCAATAAAGCTAACAATAGCTTTACCAAAGTTCTAAATGCGTCTTCAGAATTAATAAATCTTAAAGGAAACAGAATTACTCAATTAATCGTTGATAATAATAACAATTTATGGATAGGCTTAGTTGGCAAAAAAACTGATGAGAGTTTAGGTTTGATTAAGTATACTATTGATTCTGGAGATATTAAACAATTCAAACATGACCCTTTAAATGATAATAGCTTAATAGATAATCGTATAAGTGCTCTTTACAAAGATCAACAAGGACAAATATTAATTGGCACCTACAAATCTGGTTTTCATATATATGACCTACAAAGTGAATCATTAAAAAGAATCAGCTTTAATGCAGATGCTCCAAATAAAATACATGCACCTTATTCAGAAAACAGTGTTATAGGTAATGACCCTTTTGTTAGCATAATTCATCAAGATAAAAACGGAGGCTATTGGATTGGAACTTCTGGAAAAGGCATTAATTATTTTAATTCGCTAACAAAAACTTTTAAAAATTACAATTTTAAACTTGTTAATCCTCAATTACTTTCCTCAATTTATGAAGATAAACAAGGTAATATATGGATCGGTGGTTTGCATGGAAGTGGTCTCTTTAAAACAGACCCCTTAGCTCGAAAATACAATAAGAATACAAATTTCAATAATGTAACCGGATCTTATGAATCACCTTTCGCTCCTGGAATTATTTGGGTCATGTCTTTGCAACAAGGCCTCGGTAAACTGAATGTTAAAACAAATGAGATAATAAAATATGTTCACGATAAAGCCAATATAAGAAGCATAGGGCATAATTGGGCTCGGACTGCATATCAAGAAAACAGCAATACACTTTGGGTAGGTCTTGGGAATGGAGGCCCAGGAGGATTGGGAATTGGTGATGGTGGCATAGATAGAATGGATATCGAAACCGAAACCTTTGAACATTTTAAATTAACACGTGATGATGATGGAAAAGATGGGCATAGTTATACACCTTATTTTATTTGTGAAGATTCTGAGGGATATTTATGGGCAAACGGTGGTAAAGGCGGTTTATTTCGTTCCGATAAAGAAAAGAAAGCCTTTAAACCTTTTAAACTTTTTAAAAATTACAATGAACCAAAGGGTCTCATTCTTAATGTAGTTCATATTGATGTAAATGGAGATCTATGGGTGTCAGATTTTAAAGATAAAGGTACTTTATACTTATTTGATAGAAATGAAAACACTTTCAATCCATATCTTAAAGGGTTTAAAATGACTGACATCCTAATCGACAAGAATGGATGGTATTTAATTAGTACCTGGTCTAAAGGTTTGGTACATCTAAATCCCAAAGATAGTACGTACATTCAATACACCAAATCTGATGGTTTACCCAGTAATGATGCTGTGCATATCGAAAAAGGTGATAACGGAGTTGTTTGGGTAAGCACAAGAATAGGTCCTGCCAAATTTAATATGGAGTCCGGTGAAATATCTTCGCTTGGGTTGCCAAAAGAAAGATATAACGCAGGCATGTTTAAAGCCAGTGATAATCGAATTTATATGGGAGCAAATGATGGTTTAGTTTCTTTCCACCCGAATCAAGTAAAAGGAAACCCTTATCCACCTCAAATAGATATAAGTGAGTTAATGATTTCTGAAAATAACTATTTGACTGGAAAGAGTAATGCCAATAAACTGGCATTCGTTCACAATCAAAATGATATCTCATTTAAATATAACGCATTGCATTTTAGTGATTCAGAAAAAAATCAATATCAATACAGACTTATACCAATAAATGATCAATGGATAAATGCAGAGTTCGATCGTACTGCTAGATATTTCAATTTACCACCCGATGATTATACCTTCGAAGTAAAAGCCTCAAACAGTGATGGTGTATGGGTTGAAACACCTGAAACAATATCATTTACTATAAAACCCGCTTGGTGGAAAACTTGGTGGGCTTATCTTTTGTATGTTAGCACATTCGCTTTTTTAGTTGAAAGATTGTATCGCTTTCAGATTTCTAAAAAAATGGCAGATTCTGAGAGTAAAAGACTAAAAGAAGTAGACCAATTAAAGAATACTTTATTTACTAATATTACCCACGAATTTAGAACGCCGCTTACAGTTATTAAAGGTATGACTGGTACTATTAAATCAAACTTAGAAAATAAACAACATAACGATCTTGAAAATTCATTGGAGATTATCGATCGTAATAGTAATCGTTTATTACAGTTGATTAACGAAATGCTCGATCTAGCTAAGATTGAAAGCGGTAATATGGAATTAAATTTGGTTCAGGTTGATATTATTCCTTTTGTAAAATATTTAACTCAGAGTTTTCACTCACTCGCCGAAGAAAAGGAAATTAGTTTTTCTGTTCACTGTGATATACAACATTTAGAAATGGATCTGGATGTAAACAAATTCACGGCCATTATTACAAATTTAATTTCTAATGCAATTAAATTCACTGCGAAAAATGGTGAAGTTTATGTACAAATTGATAAGATTAAAGAAAATAATAATGATTTTATTAGCCTTAAAATAAAAGATAATGGTTTTGGAATTTCAAGAGAAGAGCAAGTGCATATTTTCGATAAATTTTATCAAGTCGATAATACGACATCCAGAGCTCAACAAGGTACAGGAATTGGTTTATCCTTGGTTAAGGAGTTTGTAGAATTAATGCAAGGCTCAATAGATGTTGTAAGTACTCAAGGTAAAGGTAGTCTGTTCCGTATTAAAATCCCGATAACAAATAATGCTGTGCTATCAGATGGTTCCGAATTAGTTTCAACACCATCTATTATCAAATCAAATGTTGTTCCAATTGTATCTGACGATAATCTATCTTCTAATGCGCATGAAATTAGTCTGCCTTTAGTTCTTATCGTAGAAGATAATATAGATGTGGCACATTACATTAAAACCTGTTTAACAGAAAATTACCAGATTTTACATGCCCCTAATGGTGCAATTGGTATTGATATGGCACTTGAAAAGGTTCCAGATATTATTATTAGTGATGTTATGATGCCTGAAAAAGATGGTTTTGAAGTTTGTGAGACTTTAAAAACAAACGAACTAACCGATCACATCCCAATAATAATATTAACTGCCAAAGCCACTTTTGAAGATCGACTCATAGGTCTTTCGCATGGAGCGGATGCTTATTTAACAAAACCATTTGAAAAGGCTGAATTACTAACACGCATCGATCAGTTAACTCAATTAAGAACGAAAATGTTGAGCAAGTTTGAAAAAACTGGTATTGAAAGGCTGCTTAGCAAAAATGTCAAAAATTCTGAAACTAAGTTTCTCAACAAAACCATTGCAGTTATTCATGATAATATAACTCAATCTGATTTTGGTTCTAATCAGTTGGCTCTTCAATTGAACCTAAGTGAATCGCAATTGTATCGAAAACTAAAAGCTACTAGTGGAAAATCTACCGCATTATTTATTCGATCTATTCGTCTGCAAAAGGGCAAAGAATTTATTCAAACTACCAATAAAACAATTTCAGAAGTTGCCTATGATGTTGGGTTTAATGACCCTTCCTATTTTAGCCGCGCCTTTAAAGAAGAATTCGGTAATGCTCCAAGCACCTTGTCAAAATAATATAGTGCCTCTTTAGTATTTATAACTACTCATTTCTCAAAACAAACACCATAAACTTTTCTTTATTTTTTTAGAAATAATCCAAGTTTTTGAAAAAATAGTCCAAGCTTCATATTTGATATTTCAATACTATTGTAACATCAAAATCAGCTACTTAAACAACAAAGTTGAAATTACTAATCATTTAAACAAAAAATTATGAAAACAAATTTAAAAGTTGCATTAATTGTTCTTTTTACAATGTTCCTCGTATCATGTAGTGATGACGACGATCCCGTTAAAGAACCAGAGTTACTTGATCTAATTACTCCTGAATATCTTGAAGAGCAGCAAGAAATTTTGGAAACCTTCGGTGAAATTAAACAAAGTCTTATTGATGGAGATATGGACAAACTAATCTCATTTCATGCCTATAGTCCTAAGTTTACCGAATTTATAAATGGCGAACCCCGCAAAGGAAGTGCGGCAAATGAAGCTTTCGAACGTCAAGTTTTTGGTGCTGTAACAGAGGTAGTAAGGTTTGAAGCAGATGAATTAAAAGTTTCGGTTTATGGCCAAGTAGCGATTGTAACCTTTCACTCCGATTTCCACCTAAAATTTGGAGGAGACCTCGCTATAATAAATGAGCAAACCTCATTAATGTTTGTTAAAACAAATAATGGTTGGAAGATTGTGCACGAACATCATTCTCCTTTGAACCAATAAATTAGAACGTACTATAACAAATAACTGAGGAAAAAATAAACTTAAGCTTTGTATTAGTAATAGCGATTGAAGTTAATACTTCAATCGCTATTACTTTTTATTTTGTATATTTCATTCAGAAACCTAAACGGAAATATTTTCGCTAATACTCATACACAAGACAGTTAACCTTCATTAAGACCAACCTCAAACCAATGATAAAATTCTTTAGAAAAATTAGATGACAATTACTTGCTGAAAATATAATGAATATACGAGAACATTACTATCTAAATAATCATTTGGCAACAAGCAATCATCAAAAATTGTTTTCATTCATTTAAAAGATGTAAATTTAATGCTAACTAAAAACTAATAATTCTTACAAATGAATTCAGATATTACCATTTATATAACTCAATTTATTGGAATTTTTGCAATAATTATTTCATTGATAAATTTAGGAATTGAAATTAGAAAGAGTAGAAAAGAATCTATTCGAGACTCCGTGGATTTGATAACCAAAGAAAGGGGAGATTTCATAAAAATATTATCAACGGACGAAGACCTGGCCAAAATAATGGCTAAAGGGTTGATGACAGATGGAGACATGAATGATCTTGAACGATTTCGATTTGCCTCTTATCTTTATCACTTATTTGTTCATTGGGAACTAGCTTATAGAAAATGGACCAGAGGAAATGTCGATGATGAGTTATGGAATTCATGGGTGGAAGCAATACAATGGTGGCTAAATAAGCCAAAAGTAGTTAATTGGTGGCATTATAATGACATTGGAGGATTTACAGAATCATTTAAACAATTTGTAGATAAACAGATTTCTGAATTGAACAGAAAGAAGATAAAAGAAGAGAGCAAAAATAAAATCACTGAATTCGATTGAAACGTTTTTATTGATCTTCTTGGAAGTCAGAAGGCTAAGCATAAAATTATTAAAACGTAATAAAAAGTAAAAAACCTAATATGAAAATCAATAACATTTTAGAGCGTATTGGTAGCACACCAATTGTACGATTAGCTAAATTATTTCCAAATGCAAATGTTTGGATGAAACCTTCAAGCACATCTAGGGAGCATTAAACATTTTATAAAATGGCAACAGTATTAATAGCTGGTGGATCAGGACTTGTAGGCAAACATCTTAGTAAAAAACTAAAAGAAAAAGGATATGATGTTATTATTTTAAGCAGAGTAAGAAAACAAGATACAGCAATCCCAAGCTATATTTGGAATTTTAACACTAATGAAATTGAAAAAGAAGCCATTGATAAGTCTGACTATATCATCCATCTTGCTGGCGCCAATATAGGAGCCAAAAGATGGACAAAATCAAGGAAAGAACAAATTGTCAATAGTAGAACTAAAACTACGCAATTGATTTTTGATTGTGTTGAGAAGCAGAATAAAAATATAAAAGCATATATAGCGGCTTCAGCAATTGGGTATTATGGAACAATAACAACAGAAAAAATATTTAAAGAAAGTGATTTACCAGCAAATGATTTTCTAGGAAATGTATGTATGAAATGGGAAGAAAAAACTGATACATTTAAAGAAATAGGTATTAGAACGGTTATCATAAGAACAGGAGTAGTATTAACCAAAGAAAAAGGAGCATTATCGAAAATGATAACACCAGTAAAAATAGGTGTTGGCTCTCCAATAGGTACAGGAAAACAATACCTGCCTTGGATACATATAGGTGACCTTTGTGATATCTATATAAAAGCAATAGAAGATCAAACAATGGAAGGTTCTTATAACGCAGTTGCACCAGATTTTATAACAAATAAAGATTTTACAAAAATTTTAGCATCTGTGCTTAATAAACCTTTTTGGTTTCCAAATATTCCTGCTTTTACGATGAAAATGATATTTGGTGAAATGTCAAGTATTTTATTAAAAGGAAGTCGGGTCTCATCTGATTTGATAATTTCAAAGGGATATCATTTTACGTTTCCAAATCTCAAAAACGCATTAATGGATTTACTAACAGAAAAAACGAAA
>Ga0209013_10003077_pt1 | contig 14962 bp, 16 predicted proteins | sample Cruoilmetagenom2_FD_187291 | JGI IMG/M metagenome (GOLD analysis project Ga0209013, IMG submission 187291) | Oil polluted marine microbial communities from Coal Oil Point, Santa Barbara, California, USA - Sample 2 (SPAdes) (version 2) | ecosystem: Environmental > Aquatic > Marine > Oil seeps ... | reverse complement strand
CGATAACGGCGAACGCTCTGCACTCGATACGTCTTTCCTGTAATCTACTTCAGTTGATGTATTGATATTATAATACCCATACAAAACAGCGGAGAGCCTCTTTATTTTTAGTTTTAAGCCACCAAGCCTCGTACCCAAGCACAGAGCCTGATAGCATTTCGCTCTTTCTGCGCATGATTCGAAATTTCGAATATGCCTCTACGCGGCTCTCTATCCATAGCGCAATTGAGCCATACCAACACCCGGAATCAGAATATGCCGCTTCTACACTATTCTCTCAGATGTGGAACGCGTCGTTTGGGGCATAACGTGCAACCTGTCATTTATCTCATCAGCCATAAAGATTGCGGAAGGGCACATGAAGTGGCGCAGATGGCTGAATTCAAACCAGAGCCTCATAATCCCCTGCCACAACCGGCATTCCCGCACAGGCGCAAACCTCACAGATATCAGCAATCCATAGCACCCGAAAGAGACACGGACACCTGCGGTGATGCCATAAGCATTCCAGACTCGAGACACGCGCGCAATCTACCTGCTGCGGCACGCCTCAACAAATGCCTCTGCGAACCGCAGATACGAGCATGCATGCAGATGCGCATACCCTGCGAGCGTATTTTCGACGAGCAGCCCGTCCTTACCGTCTTTTATCCCGATCCCGCGCTCAAGCCGGATCGCAAAGACCGAATCATCCGGAATATCTGTTATCGATGAATGGTGAAACTCGTGCCCCTTGAACGAATCGCCAGGTCCTCCGATCGGCGTCTCCGTTGTGAACGAGCCCACGTTGTAGCTCACAACCTTACCACCCATCTCGACGGTCACCGGGATTGCGCCGACCATCTCAAAGGTCTCGCCGGACATCCCGTGCATGCCGCTCTTTGTGACCATGGTCCTGGCAAGATACATCAGCCCGCCGCACTCGCCGTATATCGGCATGCCGTCCGATGATGCCCGTTGTATGCTCTGACGCATGCGCATGTTCGCTTCGAGTTCTTCTGCAAAGAGTTCGGGATAGCCGCCGCCGATATAGATGCCATCCACGGCAGGGACTGCCGCATCGTGAAGCGGGCTGAAATAGATGATATCTGCACCATACAGCTCCAGAAGATCGATATTATCCCTGTAATAGAAATTGAACGCCTCATCGAGCGCCACACCTATCCGGACCCGCTTGCCAGTATCGCCATCCGCAATCCCGGCTCCTGCAAAGATCGAAGTCTCACTCCTATCAAGCGGCTCTGCACTATTCGCTATCTCAACCAGCCGATCAAGGTCGATATTTTCAGAGACGATCTGCATTATGTTTGCGATGTGCTCCCTGAATTCGGGAGATCGTTTGCCCTCATGCACAGGAACCAGACCCAGATGCCGCATCGTGAGCCCCATCTTCTCGTCTCTTGGTACAACACCGATGACCGGTATACCTGTGTAGTGCTCAATTGCTGCTATCGCCTTCTCGGCATGCCTACCGCCCCCGATTTTGTTCAGGATCACGCCCCTTATGTCAACCTCCGGATCAAGGGCAGAGTAGCCCATAGCAACAGCAGCTGCGCTTCGTGTGATGCTCCGTGCATCGATTATCAGAACCACCGGGCACTTCAGAATCTTCGCGATCTGGGCAGTGCTACCGAGATCACTCAATCCCTCGAAACCTTCGTGCAGTCCACGCACCCCTTCGATTATTGCCACATCCGCATCCCCATCACCCAGCGCATGCGAGAACGTCTCAAGCACAGCATCCTCGGTCATCAGGTAGCCGTCAAGATTCCGGCAGGCGCGCCCGCATGCGAGCGTGTGGTAGCTCGGGTCGATGTAATCGAGACCGACCTTGAACGGCTGCACGTTCAGACGCCTGCTCAGCGCAGCCATGATTCCGGTGCAGATGGTGGTCTTCCCGGCTGACGACCGGTCCGCGGCGAGAAGCACCCTGGGAGTGTTGTGAGGAGTCATAGTGGTTCTTTGGTCATGAGCGTTCATAAAGGTTTTAAGGAACTGAAAGAACTCAGCGTCAACGATCGCGATCCCGAAGATGACCTGCATTCAGGCAGAGGGTTCGCGTCCGGTCGTGGATGCGATAGATCGTGCCCGAAACGAACCATGGGGCGCTTGCAACCGCTGCGTGACTCTCGTGACCCTGCGGTACCTGAGTAGTTATACAGACTGTATGGGTTTAGCGGAGGCGAAAAAACCACGAGATTTCACAGATTACACAAGATTTCTGTGTTAATCTTGTATAATCTCATGGTTTTATATGCGGGCATCCACACACTATTGAGTAATTGCCCTAAACTAATGAAAGTCGCCCAACCAGAGCGGTAAATCATTTGTTGTGAGTTCCCCCGCCGGATTCCACCGAGTTTAGCCATAAGTTGCCTGAGCACGTACGGTAAGTTGACAACCTCGCCAAGCTGGAGAGTTTTTATATAAGTTATGATAGATAAGGTTAGCAGTTATTCAAGGAGCGACCGTGGTACGATGAAAATGACAAAGCCATCTATAGTAATATTGATTCTGCTGATCCTCCTATCCGCCTTACCTGCGGTTGCAGCCGTCGATTATCCGCAGCTCACAGGGTTTGTCACTGATGATGCGGATATGATCGATGCGGTCTATGAATCAAAGATAACCGAGCTCGCAAAGAAGATCGAGGGGGCGACGACCGTTGAGATCGCTGTCGTTACTGTGGAATCTCTTGAAGGCGAATCCAAAGAGATGTATGCAGTAAAACTCTTTGAACAGGCGGGCATAGGCAAAAAGGATAAGGATAATGGTCTTTTGATTCTTGTAGCAAAACAGGAACAAAAATACAGGTTCGAAGTTGGTTACGGGCTTGAAGGGGTGATAACCGACAGCATGAAGGTGAACATTGGCGATAGGATCATCACACCCAATTTCAGAAGTGGCGAATATGGCAGAGGCATCTATGAATCGATGCTCGTAATCGAAGGGCTCCTCGAAGGTGATGAAGAGGTTATCTCCAAGTACCGAATGAACACTCAAGATGATACATCCAATGGGTGGATCGGAGTTTTGATCATTCTCATCGTAGCTTTCAGCATTCTGATGTCTGTAGGACGGAGAGGTGGAGGGCGTGGACGTACATACTATGGAGGAATCGGTGGATTTGGTGGCGGCGTGTCTGGTGGCGGCTTCGGTGGATTTGGTGGCGGTATGTCCGGAGGTGGAGGATTCGGCGGTGGCTGGTGATGGATTGGCGATGTGTAGACCGCCGATCGGTGTTTGATATTAATATGGTGATAATATGACAAAAGAGACAGATGTGGAGAAAATAAAGACGATTCTGGGAGGCAATCTGGTTACACTTGCAGAATATCAGACTGGTGGTGAGACGATGCTCCTTGCGGTCTGCAATAGTATCGACTTCGATACGCTGCATAAACTCAAAGGGATTAAGGAAATACCGCTTCTCTTGACAAAAGAGGAACTCCTTGACGGTGCCGATGTGTTTCCTATCGAATTTTTAAACATCAAGCAGCACCACATAATGCTCGATGGTGAAGACCTCTTAAAAGACCTCGTGATATCAAAAAAGCACCTGCGGCACCAGCTTGAGTTTGAGTTCCGATCAAAGCTGCTCCATCTCCGCGGGGAATATCTCAGGTTCAAGGGCAAGGATCTTGAGAGACTCGCCCTTGCAGCAGTCCCCGTCCTTGCGCCGATCGTTGGATCGCTCCTGTATCTGAAGGACTTACCTGCCAGCAGCCCCGGTGATATGTGGGAGGCAGTCTCGGACGCTTATGATGTCGATACGGAGGTCTTAAAAGAGATCTATGACATACGGCGCGGCAATGCCAAATTTAAGAAGGAGAAGGAGCAGTACATCAGGGATCTCATCAAAGTACTATCTGACATCGGGGAGATTGTTGATGAATTTGAGGTGATTGAATGAGTTCTAAGAATACAGCACTTGTCGCTGTTGCCGTAATCGCGATAGTTGCACTGCTTACCGGCGGCTGGTTCCTATCGATGTACAATGGTTTTGTAAGTTCTGAGGAGGAGGTTGACGGTGCATGGGCTCAGGTGGAGAGCCAGTATCAGCGAAGAGCCGATCTGATCCCGAACCTCGTTTCGACTGTGAAGGGTTATGCATCGCATGAAGAGGAACTCTTAACCGAGATTACGAAGGCAAGGAGCCAGTGGAGTGCGGCATCCACGACTGATGAGAAGATGGCGGCTGCCGGCACGATGGATTCCGCGCTCTCAAGACTTCTTCTCGTCGTTGAGAATTACCCTGATCTGAAGGCGAGCGAGAACTTCCTTGCCTTGCAGTCGCAACTGGAGGGGACGGAAAACCGCATCGCAGTAGAACGGATGCGCTACAATGAAGTGGTTAGAGCGTACAATACTCGGATAAAAAGGATGCCAGCTGCAATCGTTGCCAACATGTTCGGGTTTGATGAAAGACCATACTTTGAGGCAGAGAAAGGAGCAGAAACCGCACCAAAGGTGGAATTTTAGTACTTGCTCAATATCGTGTGGATATCTACATGCAAAACCACGAGATTACACGAGATTAACACAGAAATCTTGTGGAGATGGCTGCGCCGCTGCTTCGCAGACTGCGTAATCTTGTGGTTTCTACCATACGTGGGCACGTTCGGATTTTGGGAGGGGCTTTTAGGGAGTATGGCTCATAAATGATCTTGAGAAAGTAGGGGGATTTTATAATGGTCAATCGGACCATGAACACGAGAGCGACCGATGCCAATGCAACATGATCGCCAACAGGGGGATCTTTGTTCTTTGCGGCATTGCGCCGTTGCGTCTTCACGTTCTCGATTTAACGCGAAGAGTGTTGTTAATCCCGGTCTCCACGTCTTTCGTGGTGTTGCACATCCGACTGACCATTGCAAAAAATTCGATTGCGTCCCTAAAAATCCCTTTTGACCATATACTCCGCCCACATCAGCAGAAGATCCCTGTATCCCGACTGGGGTATCCGTTCGATGTATCTCTTCGCCTCTCCAATGTGCCGATCAGCGAGCGCACTCACGTATTCAATGCTACCCAGATCCGAGAGGATGTCCACGACCTCGCCCACCTCCGCATCCGACGCCCCCTCGTTTCCGAGTGTTTTCGATAAGCGCATCTTCTGCGCAGAATCCGCATTCGTGAAGGCGTGGTATATGATGAGCGTCCGTTTCCCTTCCTTAATGTCTGAACCGACCACTTTTCCGAGTTTCTTCGTATCCCCGACAACGCCAAGGATGTCGTCCTGCAACTGGAATGCGGTGCCGCATCTGCCTGTGAACTGCGATATCGAATGAACCATCTCATTCCCCTCGTCTTTTGTGTTGAGCCCGATCATCGCGCCCATTTTTCCGGAAAACTCGTACAGCGCGCCCGTTTTTTTCCAGAGCATCTCGAGGATCGCATCCTCGCTCAACGATTCTATCGGGGCTCTCGAATACTGGACATCGAGGGTCTGTCCTGCGAGGAGCGCCAGCACAACGTCGGTCTCCATCATCTTGATCAGGCGCAGCACGACACCGGGGTCGACGCCACAATCCGCGAGTTCGGATAGAAGCGAGACAGACCAGCCCTGCTGGACGTCTCCTGCAAGTATCGCAATCGATGAGCCATAGCGTGCCGCATCCTCGCTATCGTAGCCGAGTTCAATTGCCCTCCTGCGAAATTCCTCGTGCACGGTGTATCCGCCACGCCGCATGCTATCCCTATCTATGACGTCGTCGTGCACGAGCGTCCAAGTGTGAAATATCTCAATTGCCGCCGCCGCCGGAAGTGCGATCTCCTCGTTGCCACCGGCTGCGCCACATGAGAAGAGCAGAACAGCAGGTCGGAGCGACTTGCCGCGCTTACCATCTACATACAGGTAGACCGAGTCGTGAACATCCATCCCGTGAAACCGCTTTCTCTGCCTATCTGATCTAATATACTCGTAAACCATGTCGCCACGTTTTGCGAGTTCGCTTTCAAACAGTCCATCCATATTATTATCCAAGAACCAGTTCTTCCCCGTTTCTGAGCAGGTGGATGGTGTCTCCGAGCACATATCCCGCAGATTCAGCTATTTCAAGATACGAACCATGCATCACGATGCTGCCATGCGCAGGGATCACGTGTTCTGGATTTATCATGCGCAAGAGCTCCCAGTGATCCTCTCGGCAGGCATGCCCTGAGACATGAACCTTATCATAGATGCGTGCACCCCTCATACTCAATTTCGTCTCGATTGCGTAACGATTTGCGAGCGTTCCCGGTGTTGGTATGGCGTTTGCGGAAAATATGACTTTATCTCCGGTTTCAATCCTGTAGTCCGTACCATCCACCGCCACTCGGTCAAGCACAGCCCCTGGTTCCCCCTGGTGTCCTGTCATGATCGGGAGGTATTTATCCTTCCCTTCGGCTGCAATTCTCGCAAGCGCTTTGTCTATCGTCTTGCGTGTACCATACACATTTAAATTGTCCGGAAACTCCACATAACCCATATTCTTTGCCAGTTTCACATATTTATCCATCGAGCGTCCTAGGAGTACCGGAATTCTATCCATCTTCTTCGCGATCTTAACGATTGAATCAATTCTTGCGACATGGGACGAAAAAGTGGTCACGATGACCCCTGAATTAGTTTCCTCGGTTCCTGTGAGAACATCGTGGAGCATCTCCTTTGCGATTCGCTCTGACGGCGTTTTTCCGGAGATTGCCGCATTGGTGCTCTCTGTTATCATCAGAAAGACGCCTTCCTTGCCGATCTGTTTAAGCCGGGGTATGTCTGGTGGCTCGCCCAGTGTCGGTGTCCGGTCCATCTTGAAGTCGTTGGCATACAACAGAACGCCTTGCGGGGTGTGTATCGCAACAAAGACGCAGTCCAGCGTGCTGTGCTGCACCCGAATGAATTCTATGGACAGATTTGACGAGATCTCCCTCACATCGCCCGCATGCATCGATATAAGTTTGTTTTCTGCGGAAAACTTCCGTTCTGACTTGATCAATTGCTTGATCAGACCAATTGTATATGGTGTTGCGATGATCGGTGCACGGTACCTGTGCGCCAGCTTCGGAATCGCCCCGATGTGATCGAGGTGCCCGTGCGTGCAGACGATTGCGCGAACCGTTCCGTCCACCCCTTTCATCACGGTGTCATCCGGTATCGCACCCATCTTGATCAGATCGAGCGAATGCATCCGTTCGGTCTCCACATCCTCGTGAATCTGTATCTGGTCTAGACGGAGCCCCATGTCAAGAATGATTATGTCTTTGCCGACGTGCACAGCGGTCATATTCCGACCCATCTCATTGTATCCGCCGACGCCAATAATTCCAATGTCGTCCATTATATCCCTCTCTGCATACGACCCGTCACTTTACCCTCGGCATCGCAATGATCTCTCGCACCTGCATATCAAAAAAGCTGTTTGCATGCCCGGGTCTGATCACGCACGCCACATCAGCGCCTGTCTGTGTCCCACCGATTGCGATGATCTCAGAGTCGTTGCCAACAGGGATCATGCCCGAATCGGCAGCCATGATCGTAATCTCGACAGCCACCTTGAATCCAATCCCAAATAGGCTCCTCAGAACTGCCGCAATGGTCTCGATTCTGCTTGCTCCGCCGAGTTTGTCGGAAAACGACCGCTCAACACCTGAGAGGGCGTGCGTCTGCGTAAAGACTCTTGCACCCATCTCCTGCAATGTTTTGAGATTGGAATCATCGACTAACCACTTTTCTGCGCCTCTTGCACCGTAATGCAACGTAACGACGATTGTTTCGATGTCTGTTCCTTCTGCTGCCTTAGCAACCGCAATCCCGGTTGATCCGGTGGTGCTTGCAACAACGATGTGCTTGATTCCAAGTTCGGATGCTCGCTCAACTGCGGCTCTCACGGTTTCGTCCGTGTTGGCAGCACCCGGTTCTTCAAAGTATATGATTCCCTTGTCCATGTTATCACCATGTACGTATGCGGCTGCCGGGATTCGAACCCGGGTTACAAGCTTGGGAAGCTCATGTCATACCGCTAAACTACAGCCGCGGATATAAGCACTTGTGATAGCATGCTTTATACCTTTTGGTACGCATCAGAGACTGTCATGACAACCGAGATCAGAGAGCGGGCAGGTAAATCGAAGGACATCATCAAAAAGGACGGAAAGACGTTCTTCGAATTCACGAATCGCACAACCGCGTTCGACGGGGTAAAGAAAGACGAGTTCGCGCACAAGGGCGAAGTATGCTGCAAATTATCTGCGTACTGGTTCGAGATCATGGAAAGCGAGGGCATACCAACGCATTTCCGTGCGTTCGTCCCGCCAAACGTGATGGAAGTCGAACATCTCGAGATAATCCCGGTTGAGGTGATCTGCCGCAATTTTGTTGCGGGATCGCTCTTGAGACGACATGAAGGCGGAGAAACGATCCCTGCCGGAATCGAACCACGTCTTGGCGCAAAGATACCCGATCCGATCGTCGAGTTCACAACCAAGTTCGAGGCTACGGATCGACCGATCGATTATGACGAGATCCTACAGAATGGCTGGCTCACACGCGAGGAACTGGACTCAATTTCAGAATGTACAAAAAAGGTGAACGATATCATGAAGAGACGCCTCTCTGCTGTGGGAATCATCCTTGCGGACTTTAAGATCGAGTTTGGCAAGAACTCCGCGGGCGAGATAGTGCTTGCCGATGAAATCGGAACTCCGGATGGCTGCCGGTTCTGGGACCTGGATTCATACGAGAATGGCGAGATTGTGAGTCTCGACAAGGACGTGTACAGATACGACAAAGGGGATCTCTCTGATGTTTATCAGCGGATATACCAGAGGATCTGTGAATAGCGAGTGATACGTGGCGAAAATGAACATGTCCAATACGGTATGTTAAGAACCACAAGATTACACAGTATGCGAAGCAGCGGCGCAGTCATCTCCACAAGATTTCTGTGCCAATCTTGTACAATCTCGTGGTTTTATGTGCGGATATCCACACAATATTAAGCAAGTACCAAAAACATGTTCCCACTTTACCTGTACCACGCAAACCAGTGCGATCCGAAGAGATGCACGGGACGAAAACTGTTGCGGTTCGGGCTGGCTCAGAAGCGGAACCCGCAGGAACTGCCGCGCAGATCGATACTACTCAGCCCCTTCTCAGAGAGGGCACTCGCGCCTGATGATGCGCAGGCATGCAAAGGAATCTCTGCTCTGGACACGTCATGGGAATACGCAGAGGAGATTTTTAGGAGTCTTCGCCACGTAAAACAGAGAGCGCTTCCATATCTGGTAGCTGCGAACCCTGTTAACTTCGGAAAACCGTTCAAGCTCACAACTGCGGAGGCATTCGCTGCTGCACTCTATATCTTGGGCGAGCCCGAACAATCCCGGCTGGTCCTCGAAAAGTTCAACTGGGGGCACACGTTCCACGAACTGAACCGCGAATTGCTGGACGAGTATGCGCATGCACGGGACAGCTCAGAAGTGGTAGCGATTCAGAGCGAGTATATGTGGTAGTTCCGGGTCTTTTTGTGATGGTTATCGGATGTGCAACAGCACGAAAGATGCGGGTTGACGATGTCCTTCGCGTCTCTTCGCCCTCCGCGGTTATTTTTCTTGCCAGAAAGTACAGGATCACAATCGGGAGACAAATCAACATACCTGAATAGTTACGCCGGCTTATATATAGCCATCTCCTGTAGCATCGATGATACCGGGATCGTATTGATCCTGCATCGATCCGGATCCGGCAAAGAGACACTTAATTGCTGCGTTCTGCCAATAATACGACAGTGATATAATTGCACATCAAAACAACAATCAGACCGATCATTCTATGGGGGGTGATCGCAATCATAACAATCTTTGTGATCACAATCGCTGCCGCACCAGCCTCCTGTACTGTTCATCACAGCGGGGACAACGCTGATCTCGTAATCACCGTGAACGAACTCTCACCCCAGCCGGTTGAGCCGGGACGCGATCTCGACCTCTCGGTTGCAATCGAGAACCGTGGCGGAGGTGTGGCAAGTGGCATTGTGCTCACAATCATGCCCGATTCACCGATCATCCTCAAGAACGAGAACGATCGAATTATGCGATTCGAGAAGATTATCGGATATGGCGCCCGCGTCGAGACGTACCTGCTCCACATTGATCCTGCTGCGATAACAGGTAATTATGAGATCGAACTCGGGACGACGTGGATTAATGACGGAGCACACCGCGAGCAGAACCAGACTGTTCCGGTTGTAGTGCGTGGCACGCCGAAACTCGTACTCTCAGAGATTACAATTGAACCCAAGATCATAAAGCCGGAAGACACATTTGATCTCAGTTTCCTCGTCTCAAATGAAGGAACCGGGACTGCAAGCACAGTACAGGTGACCACAGTGCTCGATAGCCCCCAGTTCGTCCCGGTCGGGGCAGACACGTTTGTCATCAGGAAACTCGATGCTGGCGCATCCGAGCGGCTGAGCTACAGGATTCTGGTGAGTGACACAGCAGAGATCAGTGCGCACACGATTCCGGTGATGATGCACTATGATGACGAAAGCGGCGGAAACGCAACCTCACAGAGTTCTGTTGGGATCAACGTGGTGGGGGACGCTGATATCTGCATCGCAAGCGTGAAGACAAACCCGGAAAACCCCGCAACCGGTGATGCCATGACACTTATGCTCCAGATCGAGAATTCCGGACATGGCGATGCCGAGTCTGTGAAAGTTGCGATCGATATCCCGTTCGAGGGCACCCGGACCGCGTTTCTCGGCGAGATTGAGGCAGACGACGATGCACCATGCATCTTCAACTTCCGCGCAACAGAGAGCGGCGATATCCCGTATCACGCCGTGATCTCGTATGAAGATGACCTCGGGGATCATGCGATAACCGTTGATATGGTGCTGTATGTCGGCGACGGTGGCAACGGTGATATGCTGATTCCGGCTCTCGCGGTGGCTGCGCTCATCGTTGTCTGCGGGCTTTACTTTCGCAGGAAGAAATGAATGAACCGGATTCGTGAAATTGTCCGAACGAGTCATTTGCAATCTACGATGGGTACTAAAAAATCACAAATGAAACGAATAACGTCAATCAAAACAGATCGGATCGGTAAAATGGCATCCACAACAACAGAGCTCAAGGTTTCAGCATTCCTCGCCTACAAATTCATCGCAAAGGGCAACAGGGGAACATCAGCGCTCACAATCCTCATAATGGCGCTCGCCTTCGTGAACCTCATGTTCACAACATCGGTCTTTGACGGGATGGGCGACGCCACTGAGAAACAGGTGATCGATACCCTTTACAGCAACATCGTGATTGAGCCGAAAGATGATGAGGTATATATCAAGAACCCTGACTCGGTTGTGAAGAAGATAATCCATGTACCAGGGGTTATAGGCACCTCTGCGCAGTACGTCACAGGTGCAACCATCGCTTATGAAGAGCGGAGTGGCGCATGGAGTATCCGCGCAGTCGATCCTGATGATGAGCGAACGGTCTCTCTTGTTCCTGATATGATGATTGCGGGTGAGTATCTGAGCAAGTATGACAGAGGGGAGATTATCATCGGAAAAGAGATCGCAGGTGGGCACGGGGGGAGCCTCGAACACATATCGCTCGGCGGCGTTGTGGTCGGCGATACCGTGGAGGTAACATTCACGAACGGGGTTAGACGTGAGTATCGGGTGAAAGGGATCTTTGATACGAACTTTATCCAGTCGAATCAGCTGGCATACGTAACCGAGAAGGAGCTGGAGTCAGTGCTCGGAATCCACGATATGGCGTCCCAGATTCTTGTAAAGACTGATACAAAGGGCGAAGAGGGTAGATTTCTAAACCAGTTCGTTGAGCTGGGCGTGCATGAAGACATTAAACCGTGGACTGTGTACGCAGGGATAGTCGCCACACTCACACAGAGTTTCTCTGTGCTGAATACACTCACCGGAGCTATCGGCTTCTTTGTTGCAGGCGTCACCATTTTCATCGTGATCTACGTCAGTACAGTGAGCAAACGAAGGCAGATGGGGATCCTGCGGGCGATCGGGATCAAGGAATCGATAATCATCCGGTCGTATATATTCCAGGCTGTATTTTATGCGATGTGTGGTTGCATTGCCGGACTGGTGATCATGTTTGCCATACTGGTACCCTATTTCATCAAGCACCCAATGGTATTTCCCATGGGGAATGTGACACTTTTAATCGAGCAAAAAGCTGCCATCGTGAGAAGTGTGGGGTTGATTATATCTGCTGCAATCGCAGGTTTCCTCCCGTCGTGGCGGGCGGTGCGTGAAACAATCCTTGATGCGATCTGGGGGGATTGAATGATGAAACGAGATGGGCAGGACACGATAATTGCGACGAGAAACCTATCACGAACCTACGTCATGGGAAATATGCAGGTGACCGCGCTGAACCAAGTGACGATCGATATCAGGCGGGGTGAGTTTGCAGCGATCATGGGAAAGAGCGGGAGCGGAAAATCGACGCTCTTGCACCAGTTAGGACTTCTCGACACGCCGACAGAAGGCGAGATCATGATCGATGGGGTTGATATCTCCAGACTCTCCGAGTCCGAACAGACGAGATTCAGGCTCGAGAAGTTCGGCTACGTCTTCCAGGAGTACGCGATCCTGCCTGAACTCACTGCCCTTGAGAATGTGTACCTGCCGGCAATGGCTCTCGGGCTGTCGCAGGATGAATGCGTCACAAAGGGGGTGGATGCACTCGAGAAGGTCGGGCTTGCTGAGCGGGCGGACCACCGCCCCAGAGCACTATCAGGCGGCGAGCAACAGCGGGTAGCGATTGCGCGGGCGCTCATCAACAAGCCAAAGATTCTCTTTGCCGACGAGCCGACCGCAAATCTGGATAGTGCCTCGTCGAAGCAGATTCTTGAGCTGTTCCGGGCGCTGAATCGGGATATAGGGCAGACGGTCCTGATGGTCACGCATGAACTTGAGGATGCGGACATCGTGGATCGGGTGATCTGGCTCGCTGACGGAGAGGTTGTGGAACGGGAGGGGTGAGGGGTGTACGCAATAGTTTCCGGAAAAGCTCGAGTTCACCCACCCATCGCACCAGAAACAATCTTCCCATATTCTTTTTTGCTAAGCCTGAAGCCGGCAGACATGAGATCATCGATCGACCGCTTTAAATCGAGTCTTCCATCCTCTGCCGCCAGCAATAGGATACCGATCGTTCCGGTTATCTTGATTCCGAGTGATCTTGCAATCCGCCGCCCATCCCCGTCATCGAGGATCAATAACGCATTCTTTTCCCTTGCAAGTACTATAGCCTCTGATTCGCCCCGATCCAGTGTCGTGCAGAGCGAATCAACTGCAATTTCATTCGTAACCATCTCTACTTTTATCCAATCCACAGATTTTACCTCTTTTGCACCAGATAATCCTCTACCACGCGTCACCACTTCATCGTAAACCTCTTGTGGGATATAAACTTCTGAAAAGTATTCTCTCAACAGTTCCAGCTTTCCGATTCGTGAAAGCGCAATGAGCGGTGTGGAATTGCAAACAACAATCATCATCTACCCAACGCTTCTTTTAACGTCTCAAGATCGATTCTCGCATCTTTTGCGGTATAATCTATCGGAATTCCCTTTTCATTCAGCAGCAGCAGCATCTCCCACTTATTCCGCACACCGGCAACTTCTGCTGCTTTCCCGAGTGACAATGTACCCTCCCTGTACAATTCCACAGCCAGTGACTGTCTGATGAATGTATCAAGCTCGTCTTCTTTGACTTTTGTTGCCGTCAAGAAAGAAGACGGCAGATCGATTGTTGCTACCGTTGTTTCCATGAATCTCACCATCACATCCAGTTCATGGAGTATATGCTCCTGCGTAAGTTTAAATCTTCTGGATGTGTGGAATCTACGTGGAGTTCCTGTAGATGATTCCGATGATTACGCATGACTGCTTTATCATTGCTCTTGCTGATCTGTCGATCCCGCTCCTTCACCGAACCTCCCCGATTCCAACGGTCTTGCCTCTTTCCACATCTCCTCGAATGTCTCTCTGATCTCCTTTGCCAGTTTAACATCCCATATTTCCGTCATCGCGAATATCTGTCCCGGATTTTTTGGATTATTCACCTTCAAAACAACTTTTTCACTATCAATAACCTCAAAGTGAGATGGACTTGTTCTTTTCATCACTCTCATCTCGACATTATTCATTATCTTTTCTTTTATTCCATGTTTTTCCATAAGTTTCATCTTTGATACCAGGAATTCTTCGTTCACCAGTGCCCTTATCGCAACCCCCCTCTCTGTGGCTTTGATTACCTCGTTAATTACGGTGACTCCACAGTCTTTGAAGTTACATTCCTCTTCCGGATATGCATGCTGAAGGATTATGCAGATATCTTTCTCCGCCTCTTCAAAGTTCGATCGCATCATTTCAATAGCTTCTTCTACACCGACTGCGGTTGCCCAGAACGTTCTCTCTGCGGGTGCATTCGGAACTTTCTTTGAAATGATCTCTTCCAGCTGCAATGCCACTTCGACCGTTTTCTGCAACTCTTCTTCCATATCATCCCTTTTTTTCCGCAACAACGCCTTGAATGCCAGCCCGGGTTTTCTTGCCGTGTATCGCTTCGGTCGGGTGTTCTGAACTTCGATTAACCCCCTGGCAGCGAGCGAGTTTAATTCCTGATATATTCTGCCAAACGGAATTTTTGTCTCCTTGCATATCGTGCCTGCCTCGGAAACGCCCAGTTCTACCACTTTCAGGTAAGCTTCGATTAACCGGATTCGTGCTATGTACGTGAAACGATCCTTGACGCGATCTGGGGTGATTAAAATGGTGGATATGAAACAGGACACGATAATTGCGACAAGAGACCTCTCACGAACCTAGCTCCTGCAGCAATTCTAATTATGGCCCCACCCACTCAAAATGCCGTGATCGCTCACTCAAATTTTTGCTCTCGAAGTGCATCACCAGTCACAATCTTATTTTCGA
>Ga0209013_10003075_pt1 | contig 14970 bp, 15 predicted proteins | sample Cruoilmetagenom2_FD_187291 | JGI IMG/M metagenome (GOLD analysis project Ga0209013, IMG submission 187291) | Oil polluted marine microbial communities from Coal Oil Point, Santa Barbara, California, USA - Sample 2 (SPAdes) (version 2) | ecosystem: Environmental > Aquatic > Marine > Oil seeps ... | reverse complement strand
GTACCTGAACGGTACGTCGCAGGGGCCGACACCCGAGGACGCCAGGAAGGACGGCCATATCCGTGGTCGCAGCAAGTGATTCATGAAATATCCGGGCTAGGCTCTAAAGGTTGACCCAAGCATCACAATTTTGCTAAAGGAGTAGATACAATTAATCTGTTGGCCGGCTGAATAAGATTGGTGAGATTTCTGCTGAGCAATTCATCTGACCGATCCCCAGTCTGGATTGGGTGAAACGAACACGGTGGTGGGCGAATGGAGAAGGAGCCTAATGGCCAAGATTACCATCATACGCAAGAAAGGTGAGGATCTGGCGGCAGATCTCGGACTGGAAATAAAGCAGTGGTTCGAGCGGCGAGGCGCGGAGGTTTTTCTGCTCGAAAATGTTGCTCACCATGCTGAGCAGAGCAGCTTTGAAGATTTTATTCATCAAGTACCATCCGATAGTCTGGCTGTGGTGGTTCTTGGGGGTGACGGCACATTGCTCAGTGTAGCCAGACTTCTCACCGAGCGAACCATTCCGGTTCTGGGAGTAAACATTGGCGGAATGGGTTTTCTCACCGAAGTAAGCTTAGAGGACTGCTACCGTTTCTTCGAAGATATTCTGGGACAGCGGTTTGAAGTGGAAAGACGCATGCGCCTCCAAGCCGTCCTACTCAGGCAGGGTGAATGCTTGCTCAACAGTACTGTTCTGAACGATGTGGTGATCAACAAGGCCGCTCTTGCACGAATTGTTGACCTGGAAGTAACCATTGACGGTCTTCCTCTGACAACCTACCGGGCTGACGGACTTATCGTTGGAACTGCTACAGGATCAACCGCTTACAATCTTTCCGCCGGAGGCCCCATCGTCTATCCAACGGCCGAGACTATCATCTTAACGCCTATCTGCGAGTTTTCTTTGACAAATCGTTCCATTATTCTACCGGGCGACGCCCATGTTGAAATCAGGGTGGGCGCCAAGGCAACAGATGTTACTCTGACCTGCGATGGACAAGTGGGATGTGAACTACAAGCAGATGATATTGTCCGTGTAGAGGAGGCCCCTCAGCCCCTCTTTCTGATCAAGTCTCGCCAAGAGGACTATTTCACCATTCTCCGAAATAAGCTGCAATGGGGACAAAGGTAGGGGGATTTGAGATTTGGTGTTTGGAATTGCGAATTTCGAATTGCGAAATGACGATTTAGTTCTTATCAATTACTGACTACTGAATTCTTTACTTTCATAGGTTGTTGTTGGAGGAAAATGGACTATGCCTGAGATCGCTCCATTAAAGGGGCTGCTATACAATCAGGAGTTGATGGCCAAGATGGATGAGGTGATCACTCCGCCTTTTGACGTGATCTCTCCTGAGGAACAGGAGATGTATCATAAACGTCATCCCTACAACATGATTCGTCTCATCTTGGGACAGCATAAACCGGGCGACAATGAGGAGCATAACTGGTATTCCCGAGCAGCTGAGGCACTTGCGGCCTGGCAGAGCGAGGGGGTGCTGATCCAGGATTCCAAGCCGGCGTTTTATGACTACGAGATCAGTTATCAAGAGTCTCCTAATCTGTCGAAAACTCGGCAGGGCTTTCTCTGCCTGGTGAAGCTGCAAAACTTCTCTCATGGATCAGTACTTCCTCACGAGCGCACCTACGAGGCGACCAAGTCCGAGCGCTTGAAACTGATGCTCGCTTGCAATGCTAATCTTAGCCAGGTGTTCGCTCTTTATCCAGATCCGACCCACATAGTGAAGCAAAGTCTGCATCAGGGACGTGAACAAGGGCCGGTGTTTAATTTTACAGACAGCAACGGTATTCACCACCGGATGTGGCGCGTTACCCGAGCAGAGGTGATTCAGAAGGTGGTGGAGTGCATGAGGGATAAGCGGCTTTATATTGCCGACGGTCATCATCGGTATGAGACAGCCCTCAATTACCAGAAGCTCATACAGCAAAGACACCCTGAAAGGGGAGAGCGGGCTTTATTCAATTACGTTTTCATGTATCTGGCCGATATGCACCAGGAGGGGTTGTCCATCCTTCCCACCCACCGAATGTTTGTTCAGCTGCCGCAGTTCCAGATGGATTCATTCCTGGCACGGGCTGCCGATCATTTTGAAGTGGAGCGTTTTCCCTTTGATGAAGCTGGGCGCAGCCAGATGTTCAGAGATTTTTTCACCGCCCTGTACTCCGCCGGTGATCGTCATTACATTGGTGTTTATGAATCTGGAGCAGGTCAATTTGTACTCTTGAAGCTGCGAGACAATGTGGGTCATGAATCTTGGCTTGCTCAATTGGAACCACCCTTGCAGAAGCTGGATGTGGTGGTACTCACCGAGTTAGTCCTCAAACGACTCCTCAAAGTGGATGAGAGGACACTGAATGACGAGACCAAAATTAAATATCGACACGATGCCTTGGAGGCTGTGGAAGAGGTAGATCGTGGTCTTTTCCAAGTGGCGTTCCTATTGAATAACACCAAAATAGAGCAACTGCAAGAAGTGGCGAATAGTGCCTTGATCATGCCGCATAAGTCTACCTATTTCTATCCAAAGGTTATCGATGGTTCAGTTCTAAATCTTCTGGATCCCAATGAAGATGTGCAACTCTGACGCTTGTAGACCACTGCAGGGAGAAACCCTGGACACCGTTTTCCAGGGGCGCCTAAAAATAATCCAGCCGGAGAAGGGCTATCGCTTTTCCATTGACGCAGTATTACTGGTGGGGCTTACCCGCATTCGTCAAAGGGATCGGGTTGTTGACCTTGGGACCGGCTGTGGCGTCATTCCACTACTACTGGCCTACCAGCATGCAATAGACCATATCACCGGCGTTGAGATTCAAGAATCCCTAGTTTCCATAGCAAGAAGAAATGTCCTCATCAACGAGCTTTCCCACCTGATAACAATAGTCCAAACAGACCTGAAGAAGATGAACGCTGCCATGGTTGGCGGGTCGGTGGATCTGGTGGTGAGCAATCCCCCTTACGGAAAATTACGCAGCGGGCGGCTCAATCCCAATTCGAAAAAAGCGATAGCTCGGCATGAGTTGTTGGCCAATGTGGGAGATGTGGTTCGGGCAGCTGCCCAACTCCTGCCACAGAAAGGACGGTTGGCTCTCATCTATCCTGCACGGCGATTGCCCAACCTGCTCAAAGAAGTTTGCTTGAACGGATTTGCCCCAAAGCGTCTCACCGTCATCCACTCTACGCTCGAGTCAGAGGCTAAGCTGGTGCATCTGGAGTCAATCAAGGGGGGGGGAGAAGAGCTGCGGCTGAGCAAGCCGTTTGCAATTTACCGCAACGACGGTGAGTATACGGACGAGATGAAGGCTATCTATGGGAACGCTGCCGCTGTTTCGTGAGCAAGGTTTCCAGATTACGTCTCAATTCAGGATCTGATATGGTCTCAAGCAGTCTTCGCTGTTCCTGGCTTAGGGGTTGGCGAGGCCCTGCATCTCCTTCAGGATCTGGGGTAGGATGAGAACCGGTCGAAGGTGGACCGGACTGAACCTTGTCCAAAGTTCCTTGACGGAAACGCAGCTCTTTTATCTCTAGAGAGGGCAGCTCTTCATTTAACTTTTGCCGCAATTCCTCTGCCAAAAAACGGAGATGATTTAGCCACACCGAGTTTTCCACCCGTACCTGTAGCACCCCGTCTTTCAAAAATTCTGGTTGGGTTTGTCTGGCAAGTTGGGATCCCACTATCTCTTGCCAACGAAGCAAGGGTAGGGAGGCTTCGATATTGTTCTCCCACTTCTGGTCCTGGAAGAGTTGTTTGAGAATTGAGCCTATATGTTCAGGGCGTCTTTTTTTTTGCAATGTCTGACCTTACGATAATTACATGTCATCAGAGTGCAGGATTTCCAGAAAATCCTCTGCACTATAATCCTCCAATTGATCCCAACGCTCCTTCTCACCCTCGTCAACGAGGGTCTGGTACTCCTCGGGATCAAAGGTATCGCTGATTTCGACAATCCAGAAGCTGTTGGCGAGTTGGTTTATCTCCAGATAGTCCTGAACCATCTCCTCGGCTTCGTCGGTATCATCAGCTCTCAGGATAAAGGGAACAGTCATATACTCACTCTCGCCCACCTGGTAGCCAAGTGTTATCTCAAATATATAGAGCCCTTCTTCGAGATCAAAGACCATGGGGAAACTCCTTTCTATCTCTGGGGCCGCGTCAATACCTAACCGAAAGCGTTACCGTACATCCGACGCTGTAGAACCCTATAACGCAGATCTCAACCACAACTGGGCGAAGTCGCTGTTGACAGAGTAGATGGCGAATGACGTTAACTATAATACAGCCTACAACTTCGTCAAGAAAAATTATAGTAAAGGGGGATTTCAGATTCTAGATTTCAGATTTGTCCTTCGGACTCCCACCCTTCGGGCGGGTTCCCAGTTTCAGATTTGGGATTGCAAAAAATGCAAACTGAAAAGTCAATTGGAATTCCGCAATCCCCATTCCCAAACCTGCAATCTTTAGGACTTCCTCACTCCAAAAAGATGAAGCGTAACTGGACGTTGATCTTCACTTGCGATTGGCTCAAAATCGTGCTAAACAAAAACAACTTGATAAAAGGTTATTGTTACGAGGGAAAGATAGTCAAGCCTCAACTCCCCATATAGGCTAACCGCATGGGAGGCACCGCCAAAGAAAATCTTGACCTTCTAGAACAGAAGATCAAATTTACCCTCCGACCCCTGATCAATACCATTAACACCTCGGGAATGAACAGGGAGCGTAAGAGTCAGTTAGATACTTTGCTCCTTGAGATCTCCGACCTCCAGCACAATCTTGAAACTCACTTTGAACAAGAGGGGTCAACTGAAGATAAGATTCGGTTGACCAGTCTGGTGGACTACCTTTATTCTGTCATCAAAGGGGCGAGTGTAAAGGTGCAACTACCTGAGAGGCGTGAGTATCCAAGAAGCGATATCCAGGTGGATGTGCAATCTACTGATGAAACATCTCAGGCAAAGGGCATTCAGATTCTAAATCTCAGCATGGGGGGCATGCGGTTGCACTCGCTGAGTGAGTTCAAGGTTGGTAGTGTATTCAAAACGAAGTTGAATTCATCGCGTCACGGGATTCTCCTCCTGCAAGGAGAAGTACTCTGGTCGAGACCGAAAGAAAATGGTGAAGGTTATATTGTAGGTGTACATTTTTTGCCTATGGATGGAGAGGAAGAGAAAACTCTGAGAAGCTTTTTGGAAGAGTGGAGTACCTGAAGCAGCAGACTATTTTGTCTGCGAGAAAACTTGATTAATTGCAACCGTCTGGAGAAGGCGAGGGTTTATACCCTGCTCGAGGTGAAAGAGATGGCAAGAGACTACCGACCCAATGTAAGAGAAAGCAATGTTATTTCTCGCTTGGATTCTGCCAAGGAAGCGGCACGAACTTCGGCGATTAATCAGCTCTATGAGGTAGGAGAGGATCTGGCGAATCGGATTGCCATGAAGCTGATTGAAGAAAATCTCATAGAGACTAAGAACAAGAAAGAACTAGAGCGCCAGTTGGCAGGCTGTATCAAAACACTAGTAGCAGCTGAGGATTTTGACGTCCAGTACCAGATCGCTCCACTCAGGACGGTAGTGCGACGTCCCAATTTCATCAGCCTCTATATCACCGCTTTCATCATAGAAAAATTGATTAACCATAGAACAATTATTGATATTTATGGCACGGACGAAGAAATATACCAATGCGTCAATTCCCGAGTGAGTCGGATTATTCGCATGTAGAAGCCCGCAGGTAATCTGAGATGTTATTGGAACAAGGGAAAGGCCATCATGAGGTGGTCTTTTTTATTTTTGCTGTGGCAGTCTGGATCAGGCAGCGAGGTATATAGCGGAAAGGGTTATTGAAGTGCTAAAGAACTAGAAGAGTAGAAATTCCAAAATACAAATCTCAAATATCAAACAAATCACAATGACCAAAATTCAAAATTCCAAACCTGTTTTGGTCATTGAATATTGGAATTTGGGATTTCATTGTAATTTGGTGCTTGGAATTTGATATTTTTCAATGTCCCACCGCTCCACTATTATTCTAGTTCAGAAAGGGTAGGTCAACGAAATCACTTTCACCCAGCAAAGGTGCTGGATAAAGGCACTCCATAATTCCTAGATGGTTAATAATGTCTTTTATTTTGTTGGCAGCATTTTCCAATGTTCGCAAGTCGTCTTTAGATATCTTTCCCTCTTTACGCCGCAGAAGATGTATCCTGCCAAAAATCAAAGTGAGTGGCCCATTGACGGAGCCCTGTACGGCTTCTGTCAACGCACTCATAGTCCGGAGCCGTTCATTTTTTATCAGAGTATCCTGAATCCTTTTTAATTCGTCATACATTATCTTGTGTTGGAGAATTGCTTTTAAGCGCGCCTTGAGCTCGGGCATAAAAAAAGGCTTGGTGATATAATCAATCGCTCCAGCTTCAAGTCCTTTGACAATGTCCTCTTTATTTCCTGCCGCCGTAAGCATTACTATGGGAATATGCTTCGTCTCTTCATCACTTTTTATAATCTCTGTCGCCTCGATGCCGTTCATCACTGGCATCATGATATCCATCAATATTAAGTCAGGCTTGAGTCTGCGCACAGTGGTCACAGCTTCACTGCCATCGGTGGCTGTGAGAACAGTCAGTCCCTCAAGTTCAAACTCGGCGTGCAGGATGTCTCTCAGTTCGTCATCATCCTCAACGATGAGTACCGTGAGAGATCTTTTCTTTAACATGGAAAGTGTTCCCATATTTTCTCCTTGACTTAAGATTGATATAATCTCGAAAATCTTTCAGATTCAAGTCACCCCACCGGTAGGAGGGTCGTTGGCAGTTTTGTAAAAAGCACGCCTCTTGCCTGACGGATTGGCAGGTGGTAACAGAAGTAGTGTCCGGCAGCTGCGATTGTTGACCCTGACCTTCAAAATTCATGCCTAAACTGGGAAATATCCGGGCTAGGCTGAGAATGGTTTGTTAAAGAGTCCAGTCAGGCTGGTTTTTCACCGAGAGATCCCATGGTCAATGAGGTTATGGCTGTGCGCTGGACACCAGAAAGGAGTTGCGGTTGGAGAGAGTGCTTGAGAGTTACCTGTTTGACAAGCAAAATGATTGATACCCAACATCTAACTGTTGCTTTTTAGAAAAAAAAGAGGCGATCATGACAGACCGCCTCTTATCCTCAATTTTGGTGGAGCTGATCGGGATCGAACCGACGACCTCTTGAATGCCATTCAAGCGCTCTCCCAACTGAGCTACAGCCCCAGCCGCTGTAAACTCCCATTATATATCAAGATGACCGAGAAGTGTCAATGTGATTCTTGTTGACCTGAGGCCTTGAAATTTGCTACTAACAAAGGTGAATTATATTCTTCCTAGACTGATGGTGTAAACCAGCCCACATCAGAGCAATGCGAAAACATAACGTTTTTCTCGTTGACGACCACACCATTTTTGCAGAATCTCTGAAACTGCTTCTCGAAGCGAGACCAGAATTCTGTGTCATTGGCAGTACCGATAGCTGCCTCTCAGCCATTGACCAAGCTAAAGAGTGCCGACCCGATATCATCCTCATGGATCTTTCCATGCCCGATATGAGTGGCATTGAGGCGACGCGCCGGATTCTCGAGGAGTTGCCAGATACAAAAGTGGTGGCTCTGACCATGCACAAAGACGAGGGGTTTGTTGCCCAATTTTTTGAAGCTGGTGGCTCTGGGTATCTCGTGAAAGATATGGACGCCCAGTGTCTTTTTGGAGCTCTGCAAGCTGTCTGCAGGGGAGAGCGCTTCCTAAGCCCGTCTATATCAGCTGAACATATCAATGACTGCGGCGAGAGCGATGAGCAAGAAGATCGGGTCAAGCTCTCACCCCGCGAAAGAGAGGTGCTCAAGCTCATCGCAGAAGGGAAAAGCAGAAAGGCGATTGGAAAGACACTCAATATAAGCGTTCGAACTCTGGACACACACCGTACCAATATTCTCCTAAAGCTGGGGTGCAAGAGCACGGCCGAGTTGGTGCATTACGCAGTCCGTAGGAATCTTGTTGAACTCATCTAACTAGTTTCCATCCATAAGTGGCCCTTTGCCACAATCTCTACGTCGATCTTCGGGATTTCTTGTGCGGCGTACGTGAAGTACGCCTCCGCGCAATCCCTTGATTTCCTTGACCTTGCGGCAAATTGCTCATTTATGAATTGGAAACTCCAGTTAGCGCTTTCCTGAGTTTCCGGATGGACACTAGCTACCAACTGTAAGCCTACCGAAAGAATTCCAAACCTCCACTATTTTTCCTGCACGAAGATTCTAAGTAAACGGTTAATAGAAACTGTTCAGAATTTTTCTAATCAGATAAATCCAATAGTTACAGCACCATGTTCTGGATTCCCGCTTTCGCGGGAATGACGACAGTACGCAATCGCCTGTCATCCCCGCGTAGGCGGGGATCCAGGTAGGCAAAGGTTCGAGGCATGTAAGGACTGAATTATTGAACAGTCTCTAATATTATCTTTGTGGACTTTGTGGTTTAGAAGGTGGCAACGATACTCGTCAAAAGAGCGCAATAACAAGGGCTACAGTCCCCACCGCGAAACAGTAAGGGGCGAAATAAAAAAGTTTTCCCCTTTCCACCAGGGAGCGCAGTACGCCTAAAGCTACCAAACCCACCACAAAAGCGGAGAAAAAGCCGACGGCCACAATATGCCATTCTGGATAATTGCCATTGAGGTGGAACATTTCAAAGGCGAGGGCTCCCAAAATGGCAGGAATCGATAGTAGAAAGGAAAAACGGAATGCCGTTTCAGGCCTGAGGCCGAGTAGCAAACCGGTAACGATGGTCACCCCAGAGCGTGACACCCCGGGGCTGATGGCGGCTCCCTGAGCCAGGCCGATCACCAGGGCGTCCAGTACATTGGGGCTGTCCAGATGCTTGCGGTGTTGGCGGGACCAGCGACTCCACACCAGGAAGAACCCGGTTATCCATAAGCAGAGACCGACTATGGCGGGCGAGGTAAAGAATCGCTGGAAGACATCGCGCAAGAGCAATCCGATCACGGCAGTGGGCAGGGAACCCACCAGGATCATGACCGCCATTCTTACGCCACTACCTGAATCAGTAGAAGCGGGGGTGGGTGGGGCCGATGGAGTGCGGCTGAAAAACCTGAGGCAGTCGGTAAACATCAAAAGGAGGTCGGCACGAAAGACCACGAACACCGCCATGAGGGTAGCGACATGCACTGCCACGTCGAAAAACAGTTGTGGTTCCCGGAGACCGAATAGATACTGCGCCAGCGCCAGATGCCCCGAGCTGCTGACCGGAAGAAATTCAGTGATGCCTTGCAGAACGCCGAGAAACAAAGCCTGCAGGATGTTCATAGACTACTGCTTTCGTACTGCGGAGTCCAAACCGTGGATGTAAGGCGACATGGCGCAATCCTCCAGCAACGCTCACGATCCAGCTGCAAGGCTAGAGATGGGAATGTGAGGGCAGGGAGTAAATTCCTCCACACGTGTTTTCACAATCAGGTGGTTCAAGGAGCGTGGTTTTGGTTAATAATCTTCCGCTCCGAGAGGGCGGGTAAAAGTGTACTTGGCAGGTTCCACCATCAGTTTCTTTGCAGCCTCGCCAGTATTACCCCCTAATACGCTGAAAGGTAGAGAAACGACGAAGAAAGCAGTCCCAATTACAGTTGCCGCAAGGCCGAGAGGTCTGAGAATCACCAAGTCAAACATCATAGACACTGCATTCCTGTCCTCTCCGGTAATAGATTGCTTCTCTTTTGCCAGGACAGGAGATGCCGCCCAGGTGAACAACAGCACAGCTGCGATCAGAAAGACCAGTGACTTCTTCTTGACAGTGCCCATGTAGATACCCTCCTTGCTAAAAGGGCGGCTTCGAGGCTCAATTCCGCCCGCTGATATTTGGGGAATGACAGAGAATAAATCAGCAATACGGTAGCTTACCACAATTGCACCAGAATATGCTATGCAAATGTTGTACCCCTGTGTTCGGCAATGGTCCCCTGTGTTTTTTCTGGACTTTTGCCAGGCGGACCGCTAAACTTTCTGAGTTCGGTAAACCTTGGCCTATGTAGCTCTTCGCTATTGATCCTGACAGTTAAAACACCTGAGAGGAGATTTGTCATGAGCACGACCCCACAGCATTGCCCAGGATATGAATCTTTCAAAGATCTCAAATCATTTGTCTGCAAATGTAACGGCTGCGGAGCAGAGAAGGAGATATTCTCGGACGAGTTCAATAAAACTCACACGTGTGCTAAATGCGGCGCCACCATTGATTTTAACACCTGTTCTTACGAGGCAGGGGGGGCAGACGACACGCCCCGTTAAGGGTTCAATCGCCTTGCCGGTAAAGGTAGTGAGCTGTCTTGGAGTAATGGCGTACTAGAGTCTATGAAATCCCAAGCTCCAAGCACCAAATCACAAACAAATCTCAAATTCCAATATCAAATGACCAAAACAGGTTTTGAATTTTGAATTTTGGTCATTGTTATTTGTTTGATATTTGAGATTTGTAATTTGGAATTTTTAATCACTCCAGCAGACTGCCGCAAGGGGAAAGAGTATTGAAGTCCCCTCAGGGGGCAGCCCAACGTCGGGTCCTTTGGACCCGATTTTTTTATCTAATTTGTTTATTTGTCAGGTCCCGGGTACTCTAATGGCAGATTTGCGATTGGTTTGCAGGGTGCCGGCCACCAGACGCTCTGTATCATAGCCGGCGTGAAAGGTATTGATGTCGGGTGCGCCCACACGCCCGATCGAATAGGTCAGCCATTGCACGGCTAAGACGAGATCAAGAAATTGCTGCAAAGGCTCATTGGTGGGTGGCAGATTCACCATCTCAATAGGGTTATTGGAGTGGGTGGGCAAGTTAGGTTGGTCAAGAGATTCAGACTGGATCCAGATAATGCGTGCCTCAAAGAGCTCCTGGATCACCGGGACTACTTCCACCGCCCGGGCGGCAGTGTCGTCGTCGACAATGAGGAAAGCGACGGTGTCGGACGTACGGGTGATGAAATAATGAGTGTGGCAGTATTCCTCGATGCCAGTGAAGTGGGCCACCCGGTTGAATTCATGCATCTTGTAGCTGGCGAAACGGGCAACTATTCTTGCCCAGCCGCTGCCAAGAAAGAATGTTTGACCACTTTTGGCCCAGAGAGCGGCTTTGGAGAACAGCGGTTCGTGGAAAGAGGCTGACAACAGACTGCGAGTATGGGCCAAAAGGGTGTTCCAGTCCAGCTTGCTCTTCGCCGCTCGGATGAGGGTGAGAAGGACAGCCCAGAACGTTTTGGTTTGGGCGACATCGTGGTGGTAACCTACGTATTGCTTTGCATGTTCATCTTTGTAGTTTGTCTGGTGGAGTTCCTCTGCAGGCGAGGCGTGGATAGGCCATACCACAGTTGCCAGTTGTGCCAGGGGGCTTTGCAGATTATCAGTAACTGCCACCACCGGCGCGCCTGCGCTCAGAGCACGTTTTGCTCCCTCCAACACCCGTGCGGTACGGCCGGAGACACTGATGCCTATAAAGAGATCCCCTGGTTTCAAATATTGGGCGGTTTGGCTGGCTTCCAGAGAGGGCAACCCTGAGACCTGGCCACGTTTTTCCAACAGCCAGTGGCCAAATAGGGCAGCGCAATGAGAATCACCCGAGCCACTGATGATAATTCTTCCCGGTGCAGCAGGCCAGTCCGGCACCGAGAGTGTATGGTGCAGGGCAGCGATTCTTTCCTGCTCAAGAATTTCTTGAAAGATATATTCACGACTGGGCATTGAAGGATCCACCTCCTGAAGAAGATTTTCTCTAAACTATCCATGGACAGAGCCAGCTGTCAAGGATCAGCCGTATTTTCCCGAAAGTGGTTTGATCTTTTTTAACGATGTGCTACAACCTGGCCTTCATGTGATCTCCAGGACCAAGGTGGGGGCGACTTTCTTTATGGGAACGTAGTTTTTTTCGGTAGGTAGTGAACGTACCATGCAAACTCGGCGAATTCTTCTGAAAGACGGTTTTTTGGCCGGCGCCCGCAAGGGGTGGAGCGGTTTTGTCTGGATGATGAAGATTCTGGTTCCCATATCCTTGCTGACCGCTGTGCTGGCCTGGAGCGGCTGGATAGAAAAAGGTAATTTCCTCATCCAGCCGATCATGAGCCTGCTCAGCTTGCCGGCTATGGCCGCTCTTCCTCTGCTGATCGGAACGCTTACCGGAATCTATGGTGCAATTGCCGCCATGGTAGTTCTGCCTTTTACCAAGGGGCAGATGACTCTCATCGCCATCTTCCTTCTCATTGCCCACAATCTGATTCAGGAAGGGGTCATCCAGGGAAAATCAGGACTCCATCCCTTGAAAGCTACTCTCTTTCGCTTGATAGCCGCTACCTTGACGGTTATGGTTGCGGCTCGCTTCCTGGATGTTACCCCAACAGCCGCGCTCGTTGCTAAGACATCTGTTTCTGTGTCGCAGTCTTTTGGTGCCATGCTGGGGAAGTGGCTCCTGGCCATGTCCCAACTTTGCGTGAAGATATTTGTGATTATTATGACCTTGTTGATTCTCTTGGAAGTACTGAAGAGCCTTGGCTGGATAAACCAAATCGTCAAATTGAGCCGGCCTTTACTAAAGTGTTTGGGACTGAGTGAGAAAGCAGGGATTCTCTGGATGACCGCGGCCATTTTCGGCTTAGCTTACGGTGCGGCTGTGATCGTTGAGGAGGCCAGAGAGGGGCACTTGGGAAGGGAAGAACTGGAGGGGCTCCACCTTTCCATCGGCATTAATCACGCTCTGGTTGAGGATCCTGCTCTGTTCTTGGCCTTTGGACTAAACGCTTTCTGGCTCTGGGTTCCACGCTTGATCACGGCCATGCTTGCTGTTCGGCTTCTCACCTTATGGCAACACACTTCCAAGAAATTGCAGCCATCGAATATCTCAAATCCGTAAAGTCGTTAATTCGTCGATTCGTAGAAATAGTTCAAAGCGCAAAATCGCGGCTGAAAGCCGCTCCCACAGGAGAATCCCTTTCTTCTTTCTTTTTTCCTCTTCCAGTTGCTAGCTGCCCCCTGCCTTCTGTTCTCTGCCTGTTGTCTGTTTAGCCGGTTATCCAGTTGAGCCAGTTTTGCCGGATTTGCCTCTTTCCAATCCGCAATCCGAAATCCTGCCCTCTGTCCTCTACCTATTACAATAAATGACAGCGAAGCGTAGTGACCCAATGACGCCGAAGGCATATGACCCATGCCAAATGTTAAATCCGTAATCCGAAATCCTGCCCTCTGTCCTCCTTGCCTCGCCGTAGCTTTGGCGAAGGCGGGTGATTACTGCCTCGCCTCCCCGGCATGCGGATTGCATCGCACCCCACCAGTCCCAGATCTCTATCTTGGCTTTAATGTGAGTTGTGAGAACATGGTTCCATCAGCCACTTCTCTTATGAAAGGAATTTAGTCCGTTGAATTCAGTGGTTATAAGATCGCTGTTCACTCTGGTCGTACCCGGCGGGCTCGTCTTTTTCGCAACAGTGATCCTGTTGCAGTTTAGTTCGTTGAAACAATCTGTGTCATCTCTCGTGCACATTTATCCATATCTGGTGGCGGCTGCCGGGATATTCCTCGGCTGGCGGTTCAATCGCAGCCGTTTGGTGTTCGCTATTCTGATTTTGGCTCTTGCCGAGAGAACGTTGCTGATCTTTTCCAGTGGGAGCTCTGGCTCAGCAGGGGTGGGGCTTGCAGTTTACAATGCCATTGCCTTCCTGCTGCCGCTGAATCTTGCGGCCCTATCTTTCACCCAGGAACGGGGAATCGCTAATTTGCGCGGCCTTGTCCGTTTGGGTATCATCTTTCTTCAAGTAGTACTCGTATACCTCATATGCTTCTTCCCGCAGCTCGGTGTAGCCGGTTATCTCGACTACCAACCTGTAAGCAGTAGCTCCCTCTCCCGTTTGCCTCTGGCTCTGCCTGCCATACTGGCCTTCGGCGTAGCTTTCTTTCTCCTGGCTATGCGTTTTATCCAGCGTGAGACCGTCTTAGAGAATGGTTTTTTTTGGGCCTTGCTATCAGTGTTCTTTGCTCTGGCTGTAGGAGAGATTGGGGATGTTTCCACCATCTACTTCGCCACCGCAGGTCTGGTACTGGTCATCTCCGTGATTGAGACCTCCCACAGCATGGCATTTCGGGATGAGCTAACCGGGATCCCTGGGAGGCGAGCTTTGGACGAGGCCCTTCTCAAACTAACGGGCAACTATAGCGTGGCAATGCTTGATATCGATTTTTTCAAGAAGTTTAATGACCGGTACGGGCACGACGTTGGTGACCAGGTTCTCCGCTTGGTAGCCTCAAGGTTCTCCCAGGTCTCTGGCGGGGGTAAGCCCTACCGTTACGGTGGTGAGGAGTTCACTGTTGTCTTTCCAGGAAAGAGCGTTAGCGAAACTACACCCCATCTTGAGAGATTGAGAAAAGAACTGGCAAAGACCCGATTTATAGTGCGCGCTGGTGATCGACGCCGCAAGAAGCCGGAGAACCCGAAAAGGGTGGGGGGACCTCGAAAAAGAGTCAAGGTCACCATAAGCATCGGGGTAGCTGAACGGAACGAACGATATGGTAGTCCGGCCCAGGTGATCCAGGCGGCGGACAAAGCTCTCTACCGCGCTAAGAAAAAGGGACGCAATCGAGTCTGCACCTAAAATTTAATCTTCAATCCAACATTAACAACCTTAAATCCTCAATTCCGCAACTCGTATATCCTTCTATCGCAAGCAAAGCTTGCTCCTACAGGAATTGTTATAAAAAGTGCTGTACTTTCTTCCTTGTGCCTTTTATTAATCTGCAATCACTTTCACTTCTTCTTCTTAGCCGCTTCCTGCAGTTTCTTCTCTTCTTCTTCTTGAATCACGGCCAGGGCGGCCGCGGCAGCCGCTTGCTCTTTCGTTTTCTTGTCTTGAGTCTCGGAAGGAGATGTTTCCTTACCTGCACCCTCTTTTTC
>Ga0209013_10003073_pt1 | contig 14976 bp, 14 predicted proteins | sample Cruoilmetagenom2_FD_187291 | JGI IMG/M metagenome (GOLD analysis project Ga0209013, IMG submission 187291) | Oil polluted marine microbial communities from Coal Oil Point, Santa Barbara, California, USA - Sample 2 (SPAdes) (version 2) | ecosystem: Environmental > Aquatic > Marine > Oil seeps ... | reverse complement strand
ACCTGAAAGCTGACACCCATGATCAGGATCAGGATCCAGCCGAGCAATGCCCAGCTGACATGGAGCATGGTCAGGTTCCACGTGGATGCCAGCGGGTAGAGGTAACCCAGGGCACGGTAAAACCCCAGGCCAATGGTGGCCACTAGTGCGGCGACCGCCAGCCGTATGGCATGGATACTGTCGCCACCCGCGATATTCGTGACCAGCTTGCTACCAATGGCAACAGTGAACCCGACCAGGGCCATGGCCAGCAGCACAACGGCAACCCCCAGCAGAAAATACTCACCAAAAACAAAACCTGCAGACAGACACAGTACACCGGCAACCATCAGCAGATGCACTGCGTTGGCAACCAGACTGCCCCCCGGGACCCGTTCACCGCTGAGTACCGGCAGCAACTGGAACAGTGCCCCCAGCATGGTCATCGTCACGAAACCCAGAGTAACAAGATGGGTCAGCCCTATGAGTGCCGGATTCCAGTGACTCGACCATAGCCCCGGACCGCTGAACAGCAGTAGCAGTGACGCCAGTATGCCGAACCACGGTGCCGTCAAAAAAAACCGCAACGGGATATTAATGGGTGGAAGACTTTCCAGGGTAAGGCCGGGCATGCGCATTACGGTTCACCCCTGAACAGGCGGCTGATCCCGTCCGTGTCCTGTTTATGCCAGATCAGAATATCGTATTTGGCTGTCTCGCCCGGCTGCACCCGGTACTCAAGTTTGCGCTCACGACAGTACTCAAACAGGGGCCAGGGGATTATCCGGTGGGCCATGCGCAGGTACTCGCCCGGCCGCAACTCTGCCAGCAACAATAGCGCCCGCTCAAAAGGCACCGGCGGTTCCATTTCACTGGCATCGAGAAACTTTTCATCCAGCATCACGGTTTCCCCGCATGAATCGCACGCGTCCGTCTAGTCCGAATGGCACTTACGAAAAAATTTCTTGCCACGGAAGCACACGGAATGACACGGAATGACACGGAAGAAAAATGCCTTAATAGAATTATTTCCGTGTGCTTCCGTGGCCAATTGGGCGTTTTTATTGATGACACCTCATAAGGTAAGTGCCATTCCGTCTATTCCAGTGTTAGTTCCCTGACAAAATCAGCCGCATTGGCAATGGACTGGTCCATCATCGGATAAAGAATCTGCTCTTCCTTCATGTTGTGCTGCTGAATCAGCAGCATCAGCGTCTCGGCAAGGCCGAGAAACTCCTGCCTGTCCCGGGCTGAAAGTACCGAGCACATCTGTTCCACCAGGGTGCGCATCTGCGTGTGCTCCATGCGCATCATCTGTGTGGGCCCATTCGGTCCGTGGACCTCTTCAAATGCAGGAAACAGCAGCTCTTCCTCAAGCCGGGTAAAGTGCTTGTCCAGCACCCGTGAGAAATGGCGCCACGCGTCCTCCGCCCTGGGCCAGTTCTCATCAGCAACTGCCGCCTCGGCTTCCGCAAAATACCGGTCACAGGTACGGTGACCTGCCGTCATCACTTCATCAATGGTTGTCATTCGGCACCTCTTGGCAAAATGCACTCTGACAAACCCCTGCTATGCTCACATTGACCTGTGTTTGGCAGATGCAGTTTTCTTCCAGATTAAGTAAGCTTGCACCATGGGCACCAACAAGATTTCCCCGGACGAATTGCGCCGCCACCCGCTGTTTGGCGGATTGGATGAAGAGCAGCTCGCACAACTGCTGGATACCGCGAGGGTCATCAGTCTGGACGAGGGCCAGCACTTGTTTCAGTGCCAGCAGGAGGCCAGGCAATTTTTCATGGTACGCAGCGGCACTATCCGTCTCTACATTTCTGCGCCGGGCGGTAGCGAAAAAGTACTTCACCTTATTCCTGCCGGTGAAACCTTTGCCGAGGCCATCACCTTTATGGAGGGCCAGGTCTACCCTGTCAATGCCAGCGCCCTGGATGCCTGTGAGGTGCTGGCCTTTTCCAACAGTACCTACCGCACCATATTGCGAGGTTCTACCGATACCTGTTTCAGGCTGATGGCAGACATGAGTAAATGGCTGAAACGGCAGATTACCGATATCGACGCGCTGACACTGCAAAATGCCACGCTGCGTTTCACCAACTACCTGCTCCGCCAGGTACCGGCCGGGACGGAACACGAGGCCACTATCAAGCTCGGTGCGCCCAAGCATGTCATTGCCTCGCGCCTCTCCATCCAGCCCGAATCCCTGTCACGCATCCTGCGTAATCTGCAGCGCGAAGGGCACATCACAGTCGAAGACAACCTGATTCATATCAAGGACATCAGTACACTGGGCTAGCCCGTCAATCTGTAATGAAAGCGTTTATCTTGATATGGATCAACGACAATCCTTGTAGCCGGACATATAAGTGAAGTATGAATACGAGTACCGTCCGGAACACGACCGGCTGTCAGCATCCCGGCTGGAAAGACCACTGGGAACGGCAGTATGCGGCGAAAACTCTCACTAAGATCAGCTGGTACCAGTCACACCCGCAGCACTCCCTCTCCCTGATCGGCGATACCGGCATTGGCACCACAGCCAGTATCATTGACGTCGGCGGCGGAGCCTCCACCCTCGTGGATCATCTACTGACAGCAGGCTACCGTGATATCACGGTACTCGATATCGCCCGCACTTCCATTGAGCAGGCTCAGGAACGTTTGGGCGACCGCAGCCAGCAGGTGACATGGGTCGAGAGCGATATTACAAGCTACACACCCGGTCAGGCCTTTGACATCTGGCATGACCGTGCTGTGTTCCATTTCCTGACAAATAACCACGACCGTGAATGCTACCTGGAGACACTGCACAAGACCCTGAAAGCAGATGGCCAGGTCATTATTGCCACATTCTCCGACAGTGGCCCCAGCCAGTGCAGCGGTCTGGATGTTGTGCGTTACAGCCCCGAGACACTCAACCAGGCAATGGGGCCACAATTACGCCTGGTTGAAACACTCACGGAAGAACACAACACCCCCAACGGCGGTCTGCAACAGTTTGTCTACTGCAGATTCTGCCGCCACGGCTGAACCTGATCCTGCAAACAGAACCACACAACGTATCCAATGAATCCAGCAAACATCATCTCCCTGGTAGCAATGCTCATACTTGGCTTGTTACTGGTCGTATTTATTGTATGGCTAATGGTCGCCATTATTTTTAATACCCGTGCCGGCATGAAGTACCGGCAGGGACTGGCGGACCAGCTTGGGCGGTTGCGGCTTGGCAAGATGCTCACGGCACTGGGCATCGAGGCAGACAGCTATCTGTCCAGTGAGCGCGCGGTCGACATACGGGAACAAATGGACCGCTGCAATGCCTGCGCCAATACCGTGGAATGCGATACCCGGCTGGCCGAAGGACCCGTGGATGCTGGTAGTATTGACTACTGTAACAATGAGGCCTCATTGCAGAAAATTGCCGAGCGACTCAAAAATTAGACGAATATCAATAAACTGGAGGATTGGATGCTGACCATCGCAGAACTGAATGAACAAAATCATCGTATTACCGAACTCTCAAACGTACTGAGCTACCTGTTCAAGGACAGGTCGATGTGTGACACGGGCTCCTGCTGTGATCTTTTCTATAGTTATGTGGACCTGCTCAAGAAACACATCGAAGTGGTTGACAGGGAGATGTGCGGCGACCTGCTGAAGAGTCCCGACAAAAAGATCAACAATGTCGCCAGGAACTTCATGTCGGGTTCGATGGAAATCAAGCGAATACTGAAAGACTTCACCAGACGCTGGTGCCCGACGAAGAAGAAAGACAATCTGCACATCAATGAACATGCCCGGTTTCTGCAGGATACAGAACAACTGTTCGAAATGGTGCTGCAACGCATACTCGATGAAACCGAGCACCTCTACCCGCTGGTCCGCAGCCTGAATAAATAACCTGGCAATCAAAAAATCAAGCGGTTGGTGACAAACAAATATGACTATAGTTTTGTCACTGGCCGCTTTTTATTAGCGGCAGCCAACGAATGGACGAAGGCTGCCTTATGTTACTAATGGACTGTATAACTCAATCAGGTTATCAGGGACGTCCTTTTCCGCGGTTCGCCAAGCCAGCCGATGCCGCATCGGGGATCTTTGTGCTTGTAATACCCGCTGTATTGCTACGCGCAGTATCATTCATATCGCTGCCACCGAAGGTGTATATAACCAAACACTAAACTTCCTCTTTGGGTTAATACCCGGATATACAGTGATTTCCAATATTAGCGGATGGTGTAATTCAGGGTATCCAACTCAGAAGTTCAAGGTTGCCAATCTACCTATATGTCATTTCCTGATATGGGTGTAGCGCGAAATGATAAAGATTCCTATTAAGAAGTGTCATAAAGTAAATGATGAATTTACAAATGTAGTGGTAGTATTGCTGGCCAAACCGAATAACCTTATTTAATATAGTGCTAATCATATAATGCTACGGGTTTTTGACACTTCACTGAATTGTGACCAATAGCAATAGCTGTCAAGGAGAGATCATGTCCAAGCACACACCTGTACGAAGCATCACCGTCTTATTCATTTTCTACGTGTCATTACTCTTGGCAGGCTGTGGTGGCGGTGGCAGTGATAACAGTAGCACTCAAGGTGATAGTGCAAGTGATAGTGCGGTAAGCATAGAGGCCAGTACGGTTCAAGGAGAAGGTCCGTTAACCGTAAAGTTTAGCGCAGAGTCAGATGATCTAATTCTTGGGGCAGCATGGGATTTTGGTGATGGTGTAAAGGCAGTACCGGTAAACCCAGAAAGCTCGGTTACACATACTTATACAGAGGATGGAACCTATACAGTAACTCTCAATGCCACTTTAAATTCAGGTGGACCTCATACTGACACAATCAAAATTACGGTCGGAACAGGTATTACTCAAGTAGAAATAGAGGCTAGTGTGACTGAAGGAGATGTTCCGTTACCCGTAGTGTTCAATGCGGTGTCAGATGATACTATTCTTAGCGCATCATGGGATTTTGGTGATGGTGCAACGGCGGACCCAATCAACCCCAATAGCTCTGTATCTCACACTTATACAGAGAACGGGACTTATACCGTAACTCTCAACGCTGAGCTACTTTCAAGTGGGCCGCAAACTAGCACGATCCAGATTACTGCTACAGGCCAGCCAGTTATTCCAGACGTTGACCTCATTGTCTCATCGTTTGCGATTGACACTGAAGTAACCCCTCTTGGTCTTGAAACTGTTTCTGCAATCATCCAGAACATTGGAACAGAGGCGCTTACGGGCAGCGGGTTTATCAATGTCGGTTATTACCTTTCAACAGATAATGTAATAACAGTCGACGACATTTATATTGGTGATACCTCTATATTTATTGGTGATTCATTTACTCAGAACCAAGTGCCCTTCGGTTTTGAAAAGCTGAGTCCCGGTGAGAATTACCAGTACAATCATCAGTTGGCTGTAATGGGCAATACTCCTCCTGGTACCTACTATGCAGGTGTAATTGTTGACTATATCGATTATTACGAGTGGTACACCTTCCCGCGTGCCACGGACACAATCGAGTACATATTCCCTGTTCATTCCATTGTCACCGAATCGGACGAGACCAACAATGTTCGGTTATTGACGGCACATCAAGTTTTAGTGACGAACGCTGCATGCCCTGAAGATGCCTACGAAGATGATGATAGTAGTGCGACAGCAACACCAATCACTCTCGGCGAATCTCAGCCTCATAATTTTTGTACTGACAATTCAGACTGGCTGACGTTTGATGCAGTGCAAGGCGGTGTGTACAAAATAACAACGAGTGCTTTAGGGACCGAAGCAGATACCCAGTTGATTCTGTATGACAGGGATGCTACATCAATCCTACTTATGGATGACAATCTTGGGAATGCGAATCTGGATATTCTGAAAGAAACAAAGGATTTACTATTTGACTTCCCGCCCATACCCCGGTCTGAAATCGTCTGGGAGGCAGAGTTTGACGGCACTTATTTTATTAAAGTAAGAACGACTGTCTGCGATGAGGATTTGGATACCTACTGTGATGGAGGAACAGTTACTGACGAAGATGAAGGAGATATTATTATCGTGGACTCACCTGATGGTGTTGGGTTGAATACCGAGTACACAATTACTCTTCAGTAACCTGCAACAAATCACAACCACATCAACAGCGGCGGCCTTCGGGTCGCCGTTTGTTTAGAGCACCCCCCCAAAATACTTGCTAAAGTAACCGTGTTAGCAGCGAAATTGGATTTAGCATCCGTAGGAGAATAATCATGAGTTTAAAATCTACAACAGAAAAGACCAGTTGCTGGTGTGTCGCGATCACCATAGCAGCGCTGACATTGCTGGCGCTCACTTGGATACTGATTCTCGCCAGTAATACAAGTGTGTCGGGCATGATCAAGATCATATTTCCTGATTAATCATGTTAATGCTTTAACTGCCGTTCATTGAACACACATGTTAATTCTGGCTATATGACGACGACTGCCAGCCCAATGGTCATCGATGAATTAAGCTCAGAACCATGGGGAGACCTGAATCTTGTGGCAGGGGGCATTGTTCCAAATTCGGCAGACCTGCTCTTGACGTATGATTTTGGCTTGATAAATGATATTGGCAGCGGTTATACACAATTCTTACTGGATACTAATCCTTTTGCAGGCATCCAGTATGAGTTCGATATATACGGGAATGATCCACTGGTTAGTGCTGTTCCTGTTCCCGCCGCCGTATGGTTCTTTGGCTCCGGTTTGCTGGGGCTGATCGGAATAGCTAGAAGAAAGAAAGCAGCATGACGTATACACAATAGCGGCTCCTTCGGGGGCCGTTTTACTTTGTGCTGTATGTCTGTTCATGGCCGATAGCACGTATTCCTTGTGCAAGCTGCTGTATTTCCTGATGAACGGTGAAGAACGACCCCAAGCAGTCCTTCGATCAATAGGGGCAGACTTCTTTAATTCGTCAACTATTAGTCATATTAATCGAGTCTGACCCTATGACTCAAATAATGCCAGATGCCCGGTGCATATTGTGTATCGCTCCCTGCCATCTGACAGGTAAAGTACGTTGTACATGGAAACTCATACGGTAGCCACGGTCGATTACGTAATTGCCGCACTCTATGTGTTGGCAACAGCCGGTTTTGGTGCCTGGTTTGTCAGGCGCAGCAACACAATGGAAGGTTTTACACTGGCAGGGAAGCTGATTCCTGGCTGGGCCATCGGTATGTCTCTGCTGGCTACTTATCTCAGCAGTATCAGCTTTCTTGCCAATCCCGGTAAAAGCTATGCTTCCGACTGGAGGCCATTTGTATTTTCACTGACCTTGCCCGTGGCCATTCTGGTCGCGGTGCGCTGGTTTATTCCATTGTACCGGAACAGGGTAAAGACCACGGCCTATGAATACCTGGAACAGCGCTTTGGTGTATGGGCACGGGTATACATGGGGGCAGCCTATATCCTGCTGCAGGTTGGACGGTTTGCAGTCGTGCTGTACCTGACGGCGCTCGCGATTGCTTCCCTGCTGGCAATCAACATCGCAACATTGATACTGGTTCTGGGCGGATTGACGATTATCTATACACTGGTGGGTGGTTTTGCGGCCGTGATCTGGACAGATGTGGTGCAGTCAGTTGTCCTGTTGCTGGGCGGGTTGCTCTGTCTGTTTCTGCTGATCAGCCATATGCCGGGTGGCTGGGAACAACTAAGCGCGACGGCCGAACGTGATCACAAGTTCGCTCTGGGATCAACGGATATTGATTTTGCCATCCAGGGTTTCTGGGTGGTCTTTATCTTCGGTATTGTTGAGAATCTGAAAAACTTCAGTGTTGATCAGAATTATATTCAGCGTTTTCTGTCGGCACCGAGTGAAGCAGAAGCTAAAAAATCCCTGTGGCTGGGCGGACTGCTATACATCCCGGTCTCTGCCTTGTTCTTTATGATCGGCACCGCCCTGTTTGTCTATTATCTTAATGTGCCAACAGCTGGACTGCCTGAAATATCTGATCAGGTTTTCCCGTTCTTTATCGTGAATGAGTTGCCAACAGGATTGGTAGGTATAGTGATTGCCGGCGTGCTGGCTGCAGGAATGAGTACATTGGACTCTTCGTTAAACAGTTCTGCAACGGTGTGGACAGTCGATTTCTATAAGCGCCAGATTAATCCGGATGCCAATGATGCCAGGCAAGTCACTGTTGTTCGTACGGCGACCGCAGTCATTGGCATAATCGCCACGGTGGCCAGCCTGCTGATGATCGATGCAAAAAGTGCACTTGATGTGTGGTGGAAGGTCTCGGCTGTCTTTGGTGGCGGCATGTTGGGTCTGTTCCTGTGTGCATTTATCTACCGGGGAATGCAGCCACGCCAGGCGATGTTGGCAACGGCCGTTGGTGTATTGTTTGTTGCCTGGGCGACGGTATCCAGCACCTGGTTTGCCGGCGCCAGTTGGGGGTTCCCCTTGCATGCAATGATGATTGGGGTCTGCGGCACACTGGTCGTTGTCGTGACGGGTTTCCTGTTACTCGGGTTTTCTGGCAGGCGCAACAAAACGGTGTAAACATTCAAAGTAGTATCAATAGAGATGGCACAGCTTCGGTCGCCGTTTTGTATTGTGCTAAAGGTCCGAACGTGGCCGGTTATCCCCTTTTAGGATTACCGCGACCAGGTACCACTTTGAGTATCGGTTCCGATGGTGGATACGCCGGCTCCCTCTATACCAATCGAAAAGCTGCCAGATAGGCGCAGCAGCCTCAGTCTCAGGCCGCTAAATACCAACGCTGATGCGCCGATAAGCTGTGTGCGGCAGCGTGCTGCACTGGATCCCCGTGAGCGGGGAAAAACTAATATCACTACATTCCGGGTCAGGTGGACATGCGAGCAGCAAAAACATTAACGGCAGACCAGAAGATCCTGCAGGAGCTGGTACCCCTGAATGCGCTCTCACAGGCGAAATTCAAGGAACTGTCAGGGAAAATTGTAATTGAAGAAGTACGGGCGGGCCATTACCTGTTCCGCAAGGGAGACAGGGACAATCAGTCTATCTATCTACTGGAAGGCAAGGTCAACCTGATTGACGGTTTCAGGAAGGTTACCAGTGAAATCGAGACTGGCACAGACATCAGCCGCTACCCCATCGCCAACCAGCAACCCCGCTCCCTGTCGGCACGGGCCGTTAAAAAGGTCATTATTGCAAGAATCGACTCCAGCTTGCTGGATGTCTTTCTGACCTGGGACCAGACCAGTACGGCTGAAGTTGTTGAAATAAGCGCGGAATCGAATCAGGACTGGATGACACGCATCCTGCAGTCTGAAGCATTTATCAAGATACCGCCTTCAATGATCCAGAGCCTGCTTATCAAGATGGAGACCATGCCGGTCAAAGCGGGTGATGTCATCATTCGCCAGGGGGACAGTGGCGATTATTTCTATACCCTTCATGAAGGTCGTTGTGCGGTTACTCGCAAGGACGCCCCTGATGGTGAAGAACAATTGCTGGCCGAACTCGATGATGGCGATTCCTTTGGTGAAGATGCCCTGATGTCCGATGCAAAGCGTAACGCCACGGTATCAATGCTGACTGACGGCCTGCTAATGCGGCTGGCGAAGGAAGACTTCATCGAGTTACTGAAAAACCCGTTGGTCAGGCCTGTGGATTACGAACAGGCAGCCACCATGGTTGATGACGGTGCCGTCTGGGTCGATGTCAGAACGCCGGATGAATATGAATATGGCGCATTGGAGGACAGCGTTAACATTCCATTGTCCTGCCTGCGGGACGAACTGCCAGAGCTGGTCTTTAACTCAAAATACATCATTTGTTGCGACACCGGGCGACGCAGCGAGTCGGCCGGCTTCCTGTTGAGTCACAAGGGCCTTGATGTCTATGTGCTGGAGGGCGGCATGCCAAATTCCTCGTCCGATGCCGCGAATGCAGAGAACAGCGGCGATCCTGTAGCAGATACCGAACCCGGAAACCAGGATGCAGCAGAAAATGAAATGGCGCCTGGTGTATCTGCAGCACAAGAACAGGAGCTGGAGTCGTTAGGTGCTGACAACGCGCAACTGCATGCAGAGATAAAGGAAAACCAGTCTGCTGAAGCCCGGATGAAGGAGCAGATAGAGCAACTGCGTGGTGAGCTCGGCGAGTCAAATGACAAGCTGGGCGAGTTGTATATCCAGACAAAGGAGGATGCAGAGCTACTCAAACAGTTGCGTGGCGAGCTTTGCGAGTCAGGAGAGAAGCTGTGCTCACAGTATGCCCAGATGAAAGGCGATGCGGAAGAAATGCAGTTGCTGCAGGACCAGTATACTGCCCTGCAGGAGCAGCATGCAGATGTGGTGGGTGCTCACAAGCTGGAGCTTGAACAGCTTGAAGAACAGTTAAACGCGTCGCTCACGGGCTGATGCTGCCCGGGAAGAGTGTCGTGTGCTGGAATCATTGGTGAGGTTATTACACCTTTACCCATCCATCGATGATCTGACCATCTGAGAGCTCAATATTTGAGCTCTGTACATATCCATTAGCTTCTAGCGAAATCGTATACTAATAAAAGCTGTGATGCCTTATAACGGTAGCACAGCCCGGAACACGCCATACAATCCAGTCTTATGATGACAGCGAGTCGGCAAGCGCTCTCAGCAGCTTCGCCCCATCGCCGCTCCATGCGCTGCCGTGCATACAGGCGAGCGTTGTTGGTTCAGTGGCAGCTAATCGCTCAAGCATTGCACGGGTGTTTTTTGTGTATGAGAAATAATCCATTCTGTGCCGGAAGTCTTCACTGGGCCCGAGAATGTCCGATTCTGTGACGGGTGGAAGATCAGTGCCGCCCTGTGTGAACAGATCGCCGCATAGAAAAGTCCGGGTGCATTCCTCTGTTAGATAACCACAGTCCCACCCGTGCGGTAGATGCGGGGCATCGAACCAGCGCACGCGGTGTTTGCCCAGAGAAAGCACCTCACCATCTGCGAGGGCACGGGGGCTCCGGTCGGCAAGATCCTCAATTGATACCATGGCCGCAACCATACTGCAGAGGGGCATGGATTGCGGGGCTACGGCAAGCCATTCGTTAAGTGAGCCGCATTCGTCTGCTTCCACATGGGAAAAGGCAATGTAGCCAAGCTGTTCAACCGGTAGCACGCTCGCGACGGCTTCACGTACGAGAGGAAACATCTTTCTGGGTCCGGTATGAAATAATAATGGTTCATCGTCAACTATGAGGTATTGGTTAAAAGAGAACTCGCCACCCCCTTCAAATACTACCGGCGTATTGATGCGATAAATTCCATCTGAGACTTCATGCACATTCGTCCCGGACTGGCTGTTCGTAACGGTCATTTTATTCTCCTGCTAATGGAAGCGTCTTTATACATTAGTCGTCATACAGGCATTGTCAATGCACTACCGTGTAACGCCGCCTCAGCCCTGTCGTCTCTTTCCACTGGATCGACTCTATCCCCCCTAACCCATAAGCTTTACGGACATCACTGGTAACGAGGCATTGCGCGACCATTCATTCCACGAACCGTAATAGTTGCGCAGATGCTTGAATCCGGCAAGCTTGAGAGCAATATAGGTGTTGGCCGCTCTGGCACCTTTAAAGCAGTAGATAATAATATCATCGTCAGGGTACAAACCGGCCTGGGCGCAGATCGCGATGATTTGCTCGGGGGATTTAAAATGTTTTATACCATTGGTGCTTTCCATGAAATGGTGCCACTCGATCCATCGCGCACCCGGTATACGCCCCTTGCGAGGCAGAAAATCAGGGGGATAGTATTCTGCAGGTGAAGAGGAAATGCCCAGCCATTCCTCCTTGTCACGGTTGTCGAGCAGCTTGATGTCGGGGTGATCCAGCGCCTTCATAATATCGTCTACAGTAGCCAGGCAAGCGCGTTGTATGGATGCTGTAAATTCTGAAGGCGTTGACGCTACTGGTTCGCTGTCGAGAGGATAACCATCAGCCTTCCACTGGTCGAGCCCGCCATCCAGTACGCCTGCATTGGGATGACCAAACAAAGTGAGCTGAAAATATCCTCTACAGGAGCCACCGTAACGGGATGCCAGGTTATCTTCGTAAATAATTGCAGTTTTATAGCGACTAACGCCTGCCTTGCGGAACAGGGGCGTTAGCCTATGCTCCATTTCCTGTAAACCCTCCGGGGTTGTCATGGAGAGAGTGGTAAACAGTTCAGGGATATTAACGGCCCCGGGAATATGGCCTTGTGCATAGTCCTCCGCGTCACGCACGTCGATTAATACCGCTGCATTGTTATTGCGCAGCTGGTTTACTTCCAGCGGACTATACAATATTTTGGTTGAAATCAGGCTACCACTGCTGACCGATACCCTGCCGGCTATTCCATTGACCGGCTCCCGCCGACGAACAGCTTTTGGGCTGACACCGAATTCCTTGCGAAAGGCTTTACCCAGGGACTCTTCACTCTGGTAGCCACTGCTTTGGGCGATATCGCCAATCGATTCGGTACTTTCGGTTAGTTTTCCGTGGGCATATTGCATTCTCCAGCGGGTTACATAGTTCATGGGAGAGGTGCCTAACAGTTTTTGAAACCGTTCTGCAAAGGCGGAACGGGAAACACAGGCGATTGCGGCCATGTTCTCCACCTTCCAGTGCTTGCCGGGATCAGCGTGAAACTCTTCCAGCGTCCGGCTGATTTTTGGGTCAGTGATAGCAGCCAGACCCGAGTTGCTGCTTTCCTTCTTGATATAGGCCCGTAATACTTCGATAAACAAAATATCGGCCAGGCGGTCAATGATTGCCTCGCTTCCAATTTCGTTCTTCTCGCTCTCATTTATCAACGCCTCGATCGCTTTTCCCAGGGTCGTCTCGTGTGAATCCAGCGTGGGTAAAATAACGTATTCTGGCAGTGCATCGATGAGCGGATTCCAGTAATTCTGGTTGAAAGTGGCCGTTCCGCAGATCAATGTTACCGAGGGCCCGCATATTACATCCGCAGGGGTATTGCGGGGCGTTTCTGCGCGGGGCGTTTCAGGACTGTTCGTTATCAGGTGAGGGGCATTGTGCGGCAGCACTACCAAATCTCTTTCGTGTAGCGCAACGGGTTTCTTGTGTAGAAGATGAAGCCAGCAATCTCCGTGGGAGACCAGGTGAAAGGTGGCGACATTGATCTCGCCAATATCGATCACCCATTCATTACAGAAAGTGGAATGCAAAAAAATACTTGCGTCCAGCCGTAGCGTGGACAGCATATTACTTATCAGGTCCATAACAACCCCCACCTATACCGGTATTTTAGTCTGATTATCCGGATTATTAGCCCCTACCATCCTGATTCCCCGAAAACCCAGTGTTTGAGTCTGTTTTTAAGGCGTATTGGACTCATCAGAATAACTTTAAGTAGCTACATTTTATAACGTATCTCGCAAGACAATACACAGCATAGTACAAAGGAGGAAGACCATGATCAGGAAACTTGAAAAATTAACCATATATCTCGTAGCTGTAATGTTCGTTAGCGCCATCAGCCCCGCATTACTCGCCGGGCTACCCAATCCCGGCGTTCAGTTTGAAGCGGGGAAAACTGCCTTATTGGTCACCGACCCGCAAAATGACTTCCTCAGTCCCAAGGGTGTGACCTGGGGGGTCGTTGGAAAAAGCGTCACCAAAAACAATACGGTCGCCAATATCGGCAGTTTGCTTGAAGCTGCAAAAAAAGAGGGCGTGCCAGTATTTGTGTCACCGCATTACTACTATGCGACAGATTACGGTTGGCAGTTTGAAGGTGCACTTGAGATGCTGATGCACAACATCAAGATGTTTGACCGTGCAACGGCGCTGAGCACGGATGGTTTTGAAAAATCCGGCGCCGACTGGCTAGAGCAGTACAAGCCATACATTGAAGACGGAAAAACCGTTATCAGCAGTCCTCACAAGGTTTATGGTCCGGAGACCAATGACCTGGTCCTGCAGCTGCGCAAACGCGGCATATCCAAGGTAATCGTTGCCGGCATGTCGGCCAATCTCTGTGTCGAAGCACACCTTCGGGAACTGCTGGAGCAGGGATTTGAAGTTGTTGTTGTAAAAGACGCAACCGCTGGAGCGCAAGTGCCCGAAGGAGACGGTTATCAAGCCGCGCTGGTTAACTTCAGGTATCTGGCGAATGCCGTTGTTACGACTGATGAAGCAATTGCCGCAATCAAGTCAGGCGGCATGATTAAATCATCCGAAAAATAGCGGCAATACCGAAACTATCATAATCGGAATAACCAGATCTATTTTACAGGAGAAATATCATGACGAACAAAATAATCTATACACCTGGCGAAGCAAAAGAGAAAATCGGCAATGGGGAAGCCATTCTGGTTGATGTGCGGGACGCCGAAGATTATGCAAAAGGCCATATTCCAGAAGCTGTTAATATCCCGAAAATGTTTACAACCCTGTCGATGACCACACTGGAAGGACTGAAGGAAATGCAGGACATATTTGTCCCGCTATTCAGGAAGGCAGGTATTCGTGACGACCAGACCGTGATTGTATACGAGGAAAGCCTGAATTCCCGTTATGGTGGCTCATGTCGGGGATATTTTCAGCTGTCCCTGATGGGGCATAGGGATGTTGGCATCATCGGCGGTGGGTTCGCTCAATGGAAGCATGATGGCCTGCCGGTTACGACAGAAACGACCACGACCATATCATCGGACTTTGAGTCCCGCATTCAAAAAGACATGCTGGCCACGATGGACGAAGTGGTCGCCGCACTTGAAAACCCCAGAGTGAAGTTGCTGGATAACCGCGATGAGGATGAGTGGCAGGGTTACAGCTCTTCGCCTTACGGTGTTGATTTTGCACCTCGTAAAGGCCGTATCCCGGGTGCATGCTGGGTGGAGTGGTATCGGTTTATGGATCCCAGCACTGAGATACAACACTTTAAATCTCCAGACGAAATCCGTGCTATTTGTGCCCAGGTTGGTTTGTACCCTGAAGATGACATTATTATCTACTGCTTTAAGG
>Ga0209013_10003072_pt1 | contig 14976 bp, 18 predicted proteins | sample Cruoilmetagenom2_FD_187291 | JGI IMG/M metagenome (GOLD analysis project Ga0209013, IMG submission 187291) | Oil polluted marine microbial communities from Coal Oil Point, Santa Barbara, California, USA - Sample 2 (SPAdes) (version 2) | ecosystem: Environmental > Aquatic > Marine > Oil seeps ... | reverse complement strand
ACCGGGCTATTTCCTATGTCTTTGTGCTGATCAGACAAACTTACACATAATGAGGTCATCAATATATTCTGTTTCATTTAACTTGATTTCCTTAATTTTACGGCATTCCTCTACAAACCCCATCTTTTTGTACAGCGAGATTGCACGATGATTGGTCGAAAAAACGCCGAGACTTACCTTTTCAATCAATGGGTTCGCTTCCGCCCAGGCCAACAAGGCTTTTAGAAGCATCTTTCCAATTCCCATTCCTCTGTGATCTTTGCTGATCATCACACCGAATGAACCCGTGTGGGACATCCTCTTGCTGGATGGGGAACGGAAGTCGATCAACCCAACCACTGCACCATTGCATTCAGCCACAAGCAGGGTCTGTCTTTCATGATCCAGTAACCCTTGGATCCATTCCCTTTGTTGCTCCTGTGTTCGATTGAATTCTTCGGATACGGTGATGAAATAATCATCCTCGGAAATAACAGAATACTGGATAGCCAAAATAGCCTCTGCATCCTCCAATGTACCGGTCCGGATCAAAAAAGCAGACATGCCTAATCCCCCAATTTTCTGTTTTTCAACTGATTTTTCCTGATCTTTCTCCATACGAAGAACGCAACAATCAATATAGCGATATTTCCAATAACCCATAAAATGAGGTTATCCTTATCCGATTCGGCTGCCAGTTCAGCTTTCAAATCCACCTGCTCGGTAGGTGGCTTCCCTTCCCCGAGCACTGCGAGATCTTCCTGCGCTGAAGTCAATTCAGTCGTCCGGTCACAGATGATCGTCACCAGTTCGCTTTCATCACTGTACATGGTCGACTCCACGGCATACACCAAATACTCATGGCCTACCTGGAATTCAAAGCCACAATCTCCGCCGCCACTGCCTGTCGTGATGATTACTTGTGACTCGGAAATCCCTTTCCAGGTATCCGCCACCTCAAATAACACCCTTTTCTTCATGAAATCCCCAAAATCTTTCTGCTCTTTGACTTCAAGCACTTCACCTGAGAAAACTGCATCCGACCTTTCCAGCTCACTCTCGACTGATGGCGGTTCCACGCATGAACAGGCATGGCTTGTTGCTGGACCGATGGAGATGCTGATTAAACTGAAAACGATACTTAACAATATGGTCATGATGATCTTTTTACTCATGTACCTCTCCCTTCCAGCTGCTTATATGGCAATTCCTTTATCACTTCCAGGATTCGCGGGTGAAATTCTACTTTTCGTGGCGTGATTTCTCCATTTCAAAGGGAGAATTCCAGAATTCGGCTACGTTTATCTAGAATCGGTGGACTCTTTTCTAAAATTCACGATATACCGTGCCATTCTTCATCCCTTTTTCCGTTCATCACGAAGTCTTCTCTTGATGATCAAATACACAACTACTCCGATAGCCGCCAATATCAAAAGTACCGGCAAGTTCCCGATGAAGAACACGATGAATGCGGAACCTGCTGCGAGCAAGGCGTTCGTGCTGGTCGCGAATTGTTTTTTCGTTTTTTCCCATGTATTCAGATCCTTGCTTTCAATATCCGGAACCACTACACGGTTTTCATACATTGCCAGTTCCACTGTTGAAAAGGATGTCTGGTTTTCAAGGTAGTTCATCTTGCCGACCATGACTTCAATCTCTTCCTGGACCTTGGCCAAATCACCGGAAATCTTCAGCAAGTCTTCTGTTTTCTGCGCGTTGCCCATAAACTCGAGCAAGCGTTCCTCGACTGCGCGTTTCGATTTCACACGTGATTGGAGATCAACATACTGCTCCGTGACGTCCTGTCCAGTCACATTGCTTTCCAGGATTTCCGCCACTTCCCCTTCCGTATCCTTCAGGAATGTCTGGAAATGCTTTTCTGGAATCCTCACTACCATATTTCCGCTGTTGGTTTCATCGTCCACTTGATAGACGTTCGATTCCACAATGTAGCCACCATATTCCTCAACTTTTTTCGCAATGTTCGCTTGAGCGGTTTCAAGGTCTTTCACATTCACCTGCAATTGCGCCTGGTGGATGATCATTCTCGTATTTGCCACCGCTGCTTCTTTCGGCGTATCCGCTCCCGAAGTCTCAGTGCTTCCTGAATCCACGGCCACTTCGTTCGAGCTTTCCCCTTCTTCCGTAACCGCCATATCGGCACTTTCGGACTTGGACTCGCCCGCGAACTCTTCACCGCTGCAAGCCGCTAATATCATAACTATGCTTAGAAATAAGAAACTAATGATCGCCTTTCTCATCTTGCCGCCCCCTGTCTATATACTCATTCGACGTAATTGCCCGGGAAATGTTACCAAATTATTCAGTTTTCTTTTATCGGTATAATCCCATCCATCACGACATAAATACTAGAATGGAAAAAAGCTTCAATTATGAAAATAAATGAATGGGGAGATTCAATGATTAAACGTCTACGTGTAACAGTCTGTTCGAATGAGCAATTTACCGATCGAGAGAGAAAGATGATCGATGTATTTATGTTGAACCTTGGCGTTTTCGTCAATGCCATCCACAAGCGTTACCCGATGACCACAAACCCGGTTGAATCCCCGAAAGTCGATTTCGGGATGGACTTCACCTTCAACCAACCGATCGATGATGAAGTAGGCGAAAAAATGGCGGCTGATCTCGATAAACGGCTGCGCCTGATGTTCGGCATGTCCAATATCAAAATCGAGAACTTGAGTGTCTTCGCTTTACCGGAAATGGCGTCCCCGGTCATTCACTGATTTATGGAATTTGTGGAATGCTCCAAAACGGGGCATTCTTTTAATTTGCATCAAATGCCTCATTGAACATCGCTGTTACATACAAACGTCTCGTCACCCGTACAACGGCGGTATAGATGACGCCATGCACATTCTTCACTTGCCCTCGTTTATACGCGTTCATGACTGACAGGATTGCCTCTACATAATCGTCTTCGTATTGCTCGAACGTGATGGTACGGTCGATTCGTGCCTTGGCTCTCAGCATGACGCCATACATTTCGTACATCGTGTTCATATCGAAAAATGCACCAAGAATTTGACCTATTCTTTTAGGCAATTTTATTGCCAGGCCTTTCTTGATCCCCTCCTCCGTATCATATGTATCTTGTAAAAGATTATTAGAAAGTACGGTTTCTTTTTCCGTTTCAACCGGCTGAACGCTTGCGGGAGTAAGGTTCAAATCAGCAGGGCGAGTGGTCACAGGCGACTTGTCATCAAAGGGTAAAATGCGAAGGATATTAGCTCCATAGCCTTTTGCGACGCGACGGATAAACGGGACTTTCTCGATAATAAGTAATCTCTCAAGCTTGCGGATGGACCGGCGAACCGTGGCATCCGATTTCTCCAATGACTTCGCAATGGTCTCCACTTTCAGGTGCGCCACCCCCGGATACTTGCATGCATACCGTGCAATCAAGGAAAGCACGTCCCCATCCGTACCGTTTATTTCCCCATAATTTGCATTGGCATGCTGCTGCACATGCACATCCATTTCACTGACACTGCAAAACGTCTGGTACTCCACTAAGTAATTCATCGTCTGCTCCCCTTTTATATGCTCGGAATCAGGGTTTTTGGCCCTCATAGTCCTTACATAGAAAGAAGTGACGGGAAAGTGGACAAGCTTTAAAAATTTTCTTATCAATTTCGTTCTACTCAAAAAGCGCGATCTTTAACGATTCGATTATCGTTAAAAGATCGCGCTATTAATACGCTTTTTGTACGTTATTTTGAAGTTATTGATACGCTATTCATACGCTATTTTGTTGTTATTCGTACGCTACTTCTAATTTCAAATAAGACTAATCGGTCAACGGCTTCCTTTAGGCACGTAAATCCCTCCAGTTCCATATGGTATCCAAAAAGGAGTGATTTGTTTGCCTTGGCAACAGAAAATCTGGAGCTTGATCGGACAGCCTGTAGGAATTTCATTTACGGACGGCACAGGAACTTCCGGCGTCCTATGCAGCGCGTACGGCGGTCAGGTCTACATCATTGAATATTTGTACCACACCCAGTTTGCGATGAAGCATTTTGAGTATGGAACGATCCAGGATATAAACCCATTTCCGCGGTGCCAATAAAAAGGACGGCTCATGAAAAAGGAACTCTATCCTTTCGCTTGAGCCGTCCATCCGTTGTAATTCCCCTGATATTTAATGGCAAAATTCGCCATCAATTCCGATTGATAATCGATTAAAGCGATGGCTTCGATCTTGGTTGCTTGAATCAGCACGGTCTCGGGTGTTGCTTCTGTATACTCGATGCCAAAACCGGTTTGCTGCATTTCTTCCAAACAGTCATTTTTCTTCGTTTTGCACACTTCAATCGTATGACGAATAATACACGCATTATCAATCCTCAAATTCATTCCAAGTGCCATAACACCCTTCTCGTTTGCCATCTCACGTTGCTGCTTTTGTTCCATGGATTCTTCAATTCCTGCCAGTCCTTCTCCGAAAGCCTGATCTATCCGAATTCGGTCATAGTCAAGAATCCAGCTTCTAAACTGGTGATAGATTGGCCGTAACACCTCTTGATCACAGGCATATACATCGCAACCACGGTCATCATACATGTGAAAGAGAAGATTACTTGATTTATTAAATAGATATACCTGACCATTTATCGCTGGCTTGCCTCCAAAGTCTGTATGGGCAATTGCATTTAACAACTGTGGAAACCGAATATCTCGTTTTTTCAATGTCAAACTATAATAGATAGGTCTACTACCTTCATCCTCATCATAATCAAGTGTTGATACTTCTTTACTCTTTAAACGATACATAACTTTGGGGTTTCTTAAGTACCGCTTCATTTTCGGACGTCTTGCCGGTTTGTTTATCCTATGCGGATAAGTTAATACACCAAATACGATTTCATCTTCCACTCGAAAAAGCGCATGGCATAGTTTCATGGCACGTAGCAGTATTTCAGTAAAATACGCCTCCCCTTTTAGCGCATTTATGCCAAGTTCAAAACGAATCCAATTATCTGTTTGATTTAATAGCGGTCTTATTTGTTCCATTCGTTCTCCTTTGCTGATCATTGGGAAAAAGTCTGAAAAATACCCTCTCCCCAAATAATTTATGGTAAATTAAGTTAAACGATTATTCATATAATCATACACGGAAAGGTGGTTGATAAAAATGGAGAACTTTTATTTGTTTTTAATTATGTGTATGTTGCTCATCATTTTACCCGGTCCTGATACGGCCATCGCTACAAAAAACACCCTCACTGTCGGAAGAACAGGCGGTTTAAAAACGATGCTTGGTACTTGTTGTGCACTGCTCATTCATACAACGGCAGCTGTTGTAGGACTTTCCGCCATTATCGTGAAATCGGCTTTTTTATTTTCTGTCTTCAAATACGTCGGTGCAGTGTACCTTGTCTATTTAGGCGCCAAGACATTATGGGCACTAAGGAACAAGAAGGATACAGTAACGGATGAGGTACTGGAGGCGAGCAAGTTTGATAGCAAGTCTTGTTTTAAACAAGGTTTCCTAACCAACCTCCTGAATCCAAAAGTCGCCATCTTTTTCCTGACTTTCCTTCCGCAGTTCGTGGATGCGGGAAGCGATACTTTCTTGCCGTTTCTTGCAATGGGAATCATTTATTCCTTATTAACTGCTGTTTGGTTTTTGCTTTATATCTATTTACTTAATCAAATTAGTGCTTTCATGAAAAAACCTAAGACCATGAAGGTTATGGAAGGATTAACCGGTACTGTACTGATTGGCTTTGGGCTTAAACTGGCTCTGGAAAAAGCTCATCATTAGGTTGCTTGCCAAGACCCTTGGATGAGTATCCAAGGGTCTTTTGACGACGTAATCGCTTCCTTCAATTTATTCGAACATGATAGAAAAGGAAATTAAATGGAACTTTTATGTAATCAGTCCGTATACCTAGTGAAGAGATAACTTAATTTTGAAACAAACTCTCAGGAGGATTGATTATGACTCATCATCCATTAAATAAACATCGTTCGATTAAAAGAATCGGAGGCATCCTTTTCTTGATTTTCACCTGTCTACTGATCATGGGCTGTTCTTCTGAAAAAGCAGTGAAACAAGGAGAAGCCGCTGAAGTAACTGAAACGGCGATAGATAAGAACAAAGCTGCGATCGAGGCTGTACTTGAAATCGAATTCACCGGACCCGATAAAGAATTTCTGCGATTACGGGAAAATTACGATGCGAAATCAAGGGAATTTTGGGAAAAGGATCCCGAGGGAGAGACATATACCGTAGACCCCATGATCGGGACACCTGAATTTATGGAGTTGGAGGAGTACTCGAAAAAAACGTACGCATCTTATTTCATGGATTATGCGTATGACAACTTCAAAGTTGGGGCTTTCCAATTTCACTGGTTCGGAAAAAAAGCAATTTATCAGATGGATGCAGCTGATATCGAAGTGACGCAAAGTGACAATCCAAAAACACCACTGCATTATAATTTTACCGTGGTTGTGGATTATGTTGATAAAGAAGGCAAAGCAATGCAATTCGAAATCAGTGGAAAAGTCATCTGCCCTGAAGAAGGGAAAATCGGCAAGCTTACTTACACTAGGACCGCCCAGTATTTGATCGATCAAATGAGGAATGATTATCCTGAAGGTCAATGAACTGACGAATTTATATAGCCCCTTATTGCATCATAACCAAAAAGAAGGACGAGAGTGAAGCGACCTGGCCGCTTCACTCTCGTCCTTTTCTTAGGTAATCCTTCGGCTGAATTGCGCCAGTCGTGCCCTTACAACCTTGATGGAAGTTGTGCTTTTGCTTTGGGGGAAGAAAGAATCGACACTATCTTCACAAAAAGAGCGGCTGAAGATGCAATTTCAGCCGCTAATTCCTTCTTTATTTTTGGGCTACTTTTAACCGCCGGAACTGTGCAATCTCTTTAAAAAGGAACTGCCAGAATGCAAACGAATAGATTAGCAGGAAACCCAGCTTCCACCCCTGTCCCCAGTCATTGAAATACACGTAATAAGACATTGCGGCATACACACCTACATAAAAAATGATGCCCCATAACAATGACTCCCGTTTGACGAAGAACTTAATCGCAAACAATAATGCACACACCCCGAGCAATACCCACTTCAGCGTATCGAACTCCATTAGCCTCTCCCCTTACTTCCCCGACTGTCTCGCATAATTGCGCCGGACCATTCCATGCGCACGATGCATCTCGAGTTTCTCGTAATACCCCTGCAGCTCTTCATCACACATCAAGTCGATCATATAGATATCATCCAGTAATTCAAGCATTCGCTTCACCAGCTCTTGTCCAACTCCTTGTCCTTGGTAAGTTGGCAGCACTTCAAGAAATGGAATGTAGGCAGACAATACACCATCACTGATTGCCGTGATGAATCCCGCAACTTGTCCTTCTTCAACAACTGCCAGGACCACATGGGAACTGTTTCTCAGCAACTTCAGATGAATCTCCGGTGAAGGCGGACTTGGCCATCCGACGAAAAAACCGTTTAATTGATCACTTGTTATATCTTGTATTGATGTTGTATAAATCATGTTCAGAACCCTCCATTTTTGGTTTGCTAATGGGACGTTCTGTCTTGATCAATTGTAAAGCAACATGTTAGTGCACCCCGTAAACTTCAGATTCCAATGAATTTAAACTCGTCATCAGCTAACCTGAGAACTTGCTCACCTGACGCCTTTTCAAACGCAATGATTCTATCTTCAATTGAATCCGCAAACACAAACAAGTCTTTCCGATCCGCATGCGGAAGTATAGAAAAGTCGAATAGCTGGATTCCAGTAAAGTCCTTTATATCTATCGTATTCAATGCAGGACTGAACCATTCCACAATTCGAATCGACGAACCGAGCACCACGGCCCCTGCACTCACCCCGACGATGATTACATCTTCATTCGCTATATTACGTAGCAATTGATCCGCGCCACTCTCCCTTAAATGGTGGAGCAACACATAAGGATTTCCGCCACTTATATAGATGACATCCGCATCTCGCAAGCTATCAATCGGTTCTTTCTCGACATCCAAGAAGGTAACCTGCCCAAATCCCATGCTTTCCAAATCAACCCTTGCTTGAATTGCGAACGGATTCAGCTCTTTCTTAGGGGATGCAGTTGTTATGATGACTGCGGACTTTTTATTGGTGATCAGTTTGTTGAATTGAGCTCTCACACTTTGGTGGAAGAAGCCTGTTGAAGTTAATAGTAAATATCCCAATCAAATTCACCCATTTTTCATTACAAGATATTTTTATTTGCAACGGGAACTAGTTTTGCAGGCATTCTACTATGTAGTTGCCACACAATACTTATTGGTCTGCTTCCTTCATGCTTTACATAATCGGCCGTTCCTAAGAATATAAATGGGGCCGTATAACCGTCTACTTTCTTGTACTCTCTTACGAATAGGGCAATTTTATTTCCTGTCTGTCGATGTTTTATATATCGCTGACCAGTTGGACTCGAATCGGATGTACGGCTTTGAGATTGCCAGTGAAATAAATGGTCATTAATTGCATAATCTTCATATAAAGTAGAGGGCGAAAAGTCTTTATCTGATTTATTGAGCGTCACCATAAATATATCGATTTTTTCTTTTTCAAAATACTTAACACCTTCGCGAAACGCTGGATTTTTCTCATTATTGTAATAGCCAAACGCAGCAAGAACTTGATCCGTAGTATAATGTGCATGCACTCTTAAAGGATTCATAGTGTTTAATTGATGAGGTCTTTCGACAAAGTCAAGCTGTTCAAAGCTATACATAAGAATCTGCAGCACTTCATTTCTTAGCTGATCAGAAGAAAAGACAGAATCCACGCCTTCTTTCATCGAGGTAAACCCTTGTACTTTAGGAGGATTTTGAAACAGTGAATAATATAGCATCCCAATCATTCGATCTTCTTCTTCGTTCAACGTAGTCGATTCACCTAGGTATCTAATATAGAATTTAAGTATTTCTGCAGAGTCTAAATGAAACAAGGTTTGGATTCGTTTCATCAATAATTCTTCGTATTCAGACTCATAATCTTCTGCAATCCCAGCTTCTACTTTCATTCTTTCAAACAACCTATTTTTACTTGTTCCATAAAAGTCGGGTAATCTTAAATTATAGTATTTTAAGAATGCATCTAACGTAAGAAGTTGTCCCGTATCATCTTCAAAATATTTCATTTTTGAAATCAAGTTTTGCTTTGAATTTTTAGTTGCTTTGATATTTCGTAATATATATTCCTTTGCTTGTTTTTCAAGAATGAATTCACTTCCTCTTGGTGTATGAAAAAAACCATCCTCTACATACTTACGAATAGAGTGCTTTGTACGTCCAATCAATGCTCTAAACTTCTCTTCAAACGGGTAATCTTTGTGTGCTTGCCCGATAAAGTCTAAAACCGTTAAACATTCTTTCCCCTCACTTAAGCGTAATCCGCGACCTAATTGTTGCAAAAATACTGTTAAACTTGCAGTTGGCCTCAAAAATAACACAGTGTTTATCTCAGGGATATCAACGCCTTCATTATACAAATCAACCACAAAAATCAGTTTAATCTCACCGCTCGTTAACTTTTTTTGAGCGGTTGCACGTTCTTCAGGAGATGAATCGCCATGTAAAGCAATACTTGGTATGCCCTTATCATTGAAAAATTTGGCCATATAAATTGCGTGATTAACAGACACACAAAACCCTAATCCTTTTACATCTCCTAAACTTGTTACATATTTTTTCAAACTCTTTACTACTAATTCACTTCGTACACGGTTATCGGTATAGACATTTTCTAACTCCGCAATATCATAGCCTCTTCTAGACCATTTCATCGTTGATAAATCAACAGAATCTGAAACAGCGAAATAATGGAATGGGCTTAGCAATTTCCGATCAATTGCTTCAGTTAGTCTCATTTCAGATGCAATATAATCATCAAAGTAGGATAATACGCTTTCTCCATCCATCCGTTCCGGTGTAGCTGTTAATCCTAATAAAATTTGCGGTTCATAAAAAGCTAACAATTTTCGATATGATGGAGCAGCTGCATGATGGAACTCATCCACCACAATATAGTCATAAAAATCTTTTGTCGTTAGAGTGTCCATGTTTTTACTATTCCAACTTTGTATGCTCATAAATACATGATTAAGAGAAGTTGGTTTATGACTACCAACCAGCATTTCCCCAAAGTTATGGTCCTTTAATATCGAACGAAATGTTAACAGACTTTGTTTTAATATTTCTTCTCGATGAGCAACAAAGAGTAACTTGGCATTTGGATTTACTTTATAAAACCGCTTGAAATCAAATGCGGAAATTACTGTTTTCCCTACACCTGTTGCTGCCACGATTAAATTCCGAAAGCGTCCATGTGTTTCTCTTTCAGCCTCTAGTTGATCCAATATCTCTTGTTGATATGAGAATGGGTAAACATCTAATACATACCCTTCATCAGATTCAGCAACTGACAGCTGTTTTGTTAAGGCCTGTTTTAACATGGACCAACTCGTAGAATCATTAACATCCAATTCTTTAAAGTCAGCATCATTCCAATAACTTTCAAACGTTGCTTCAAACTTACGAATGACGTCTATGGAATCTTTCTCTGTCACCTTTAAGTTCCATTCAAGTCCTGATGTAAGGGCTGGATTTGATAAATTAGAAGATCCAATATAAGCGGTACTAAATCCGGTGTCACGCTTAAATAGATATGCCTTTGCATGAAGTCTCGTACGTTTTTTATCATAGGAGATTCGAATTTCAGTATTTGGTAACTTACTTAATTCCTCAATAGCTTTTATATCTGTTGCTTCCATATAAGATGTAGTTATGACTCTGAGCTTTCCTCCACGCTCCTGAGTAAAATAACGAAGTTCTTCCATTATTATTCGAAGACCCGACCATTTAATAAAGGAAACAAGCCAATCAATTGAGTCAGAGGTAGCAATTTCTTTACGTAATTCCTCTAACATATTTGGTTCATAATGTGATCCTGTGAATAGTGAAGTTTGTGTTAGTGATGTGACTGGACGAACAACCTTCTCATTCCGAAACGCCCTCACAGTATTTAACTTTCGATAAACAGATGTCAGTACTTCCCCTTGCTCATCAATTCGAAGTGATTGAAATTCTTCATCATTTAAAGCCTGACTTAAAGAATCTATCACATCATTACATGTACGGATTTGACGAAGTAATACTTCACTATCTTTTTTCGATTCTTCACGCATGAAGCTCAATGCTTTTCTTGTGACTGCCGAAATATAAGAAGAGAGAAGTTTTCGTGCTTCCTCAACATCAAGTTTTTCCGTATCGATTGCATATTCATCCAAAGACAAGCTAGACAATTGTCCCTTAACTTTGGCATTTATTATTTCTTCATATATTCCTTCTTTTATGACGAACACCACCTTATTATTAGACCTTAACATATGTCTAATAAAGGAAAAAGGAATAGTCAGTATTCTTCTTGAAAATTCTGATAAACCGTTTGAAGAATTGCAAAAAGCGGTCGAAATTGTATCTTCGACCGCATCGTTCTTAACCTCTTATATCTACAACAGTCCAAATGACGATGTATCCAATAGTTAAATATGCATTTCATTTTTTCATGTATTCAAAGAAGCTTTTGCTCATACCAAACATACTCAGCCAATCTTTTTAACGCCTTTGATCTTCTCTTAATTTCTTCTTTTGTCCAACCTTCTTTTACAGGTCTGTAGTCGTATTTCTTAAGAGCTTTATCTAACTTGGTGTTAACGGTTCCTGTAATTACTTCTTCAATTATTGATTTTGTAAGTATTGGTTGATTTGTATAAACTAGTTTTTTTGCTTCAAAGTCTTTATTTTTTAATGAACTATTATTTGAATTACTGATCAAAGTTAAATTCCCCAAATTAGATACGAGAGTCTTATATTCTTCATTAGTTTCTTTAACATGATTCCATCCTAGTGACTTCTCTTCGGGCATTATATGTTCAACCGTATAAGCAGATAAATCACTATCGTCTAAAGCCTTGCCTAATTTTTCTAAAATATATTTAACTTTTTTCTTATCTGATTTTTTCATTTTAAAATCCACTAATGCATTTAAAGCACTTTCCTTTTTTTCTAAAATCATATGTTTTATGTCCTTAACAGCTTCATTAAAAAGAACATCATTAGTACTTGCATTTCGAAGCTTTTTCGAAATTTTAAATAGACTTTTTTCAAACTCATTAAACCGTGATGACGTAATAACATAAGAGAAAACAAGTGTTTCCATTAAATCGTTAATTTGTCGTTTCTTTTCATACTCTAGGTCTTTAGTTGCCAGAACAATAACTAATGATTGTTTAACTCCTAATTTAATACAATTATCAATTGATTTATCAAAATTTCCTGATAGTGCTTTAGAATATAAATTGGCTTCTTCAATTAGTTCATTAATAAATAATTTAATTCCTTTATCGTCTTTTAAATTGAATCCTATAGATTCACTACTACTTGGTGTTTTAGTTTGCTTTTCGAACCAATCATACAAATTGGCTTTTTGAACTAAAAATCCTTTAGACATGACATAATGCTTCAGAAAAGATGATGTGGAGGCAATTGGTTTACCATTTTCCATAGTTAGAGTTGATATAAAATCGTCCCATTTTTTAGCGACGTTCTGATATTGTTCATCTGATAGGTTTCTTAATAACATATTTTTCAATAGATCTTCTGGTTGGAGTTTTGCGCCTCGATCATTAAGAGTCTCAAAAATTCTAAAAGCGATATTTAAATTACTTGTCACCATTGATATTATATGAACTCTCTTAGCTAGATAATTGATAAACTTTATAAGATCTTCTATTCTCATAGGTTCTAGCTTTTCTTCAATAGTTTCCTTAGCACTTAACATGTTATTTTGTGATGTTGAAGTAGCTTTCGGCAATAAATTATCTTGAACTAAATCTGTAAAATATTCATCGTCTTTTATATGATGCTTTAGGCGTTTAGTGGATATTATGCTACCGTCCACATCTGAAATGGTATCTTTATATAAATATGGAATGTAAAGATTAGCATATTGATCATTTTTTGTATCTTTAAAAAACTTTACCGCAACAGCAAAAATAAGGGATAACGTAGTCATTCTTTGCTGCCCATCTACAACTACCTTTTTTCCATTCTCAATGGAGAAAACCATACTACCTATAAAATACTCTTGAGTATGATCTTCATCCATACTTTCCTTAATATCGTCAATTAGATCACTAATATTCTCTTTAGCCCAAACGTAATTTCTTTGTAATAATGGTATCTCATAAAAATCTTGTCCATTTAATAACCTATCTATGTTTACAAGACCATCGGAATGAAAATGTGAACCTGTCATGTTGTCTTTCCTCCCAAAGTTCAGAATAATAATTACTACTATAAATCTCTTAATTAATATTTTTTGTTGATATAAACCATAAAAGAATCTTGCTTTTTATTAGGTAAACTAAGTATAACGGATCTGGTTCTTGAGATCTTTACTTTCATTAAATATATGTTAAAGAAAGCAAATAGCTGTCGAAAAAAGGCCTGTGCACTAAAAATGCACAGGCCTTCTCCTATTCCATAATCATAACCGCCGTAATCTCATGAATCGGTATCCGGTGTTTCCCAAAAGGATCTTCATAGCTCAAATACTGTGTACTCACTTCCTGCACAATCCCTCGGTGATAGTGGAACTTGCCGTCGATCCAGGTGGTGATGCGTGTCTCGAGGCCGCTGGTTAAGGCGCGCCCGACTTCTTCCTGCATGGTCTCGAGGTCGAATTCGTCGAGTTCGGGGCGCTTTACTTTGTCCAGGTCCTCCTGCCACTTGCGGAGCTCCCTTATGTGCTCCGGCAGCATCATCGCAGTCCATTTTTTCCTGCCGCGATCTCGCAGGTTGCCGTCGATGATTACATCTTTGTTCGATGCCATTTAAATCACCTGGCTTTCTTTTCGGGTGACCGGGATGCACGCCAGGACGTTTTCGATGATGAACGTCCGTTTGGTGTTGCGAAGAAAGCAGTAGGCTTGAAATGAGTCACCACAGAGCTTCAGTAATTTGAGTCGTCTTCTGGTTATTTCGCCGCTCTTTGAAAGATACATGACATCAACCATTTGACCGTAACGCATCGCTTTCGAAAGACTTTCTTTCACACTAAACCCTCCATTTAAGAACATTTGTTCTCAGTATATGCGAACATACGTTTTATATCAATGGTAAATGTCGGCATCTGCAACTAATTCTTCTGCAAGATCATGTTTCACTAAGTGTTCCCCCAGATGGTCGCTGCTGCAGAACACCAATTCCTCATAAGCGACAAATGTGTCCCCTTGGTATATCTCCCCGTTGCAGTAGTCACAATAGAAGACAACTTCTGCCTGCTGCGCATCTTCAGGCAAGCCGATGCCCGTTACCATGGGATTTTCAATATGCATGATGGTCCTCCTTGTCTAGTCTTTCACCAGTTCCTTCAGTTGCGTCAGGACATCCGCGAATTTTTGCCCGTCTATGTCTTGCCGGAAATTCCGGAATGGGTCGGCCTGGTTTTTCAAGCGTTCGATCACAGCTGGAATGGGGAACAGATCCGGCTTCAGAGAGCTATTCACTTCCTCCCACTTCAAAGGTGTGGCGACGTAGCCGTTGTCGTTTCCTCTCGTTGAATATGGTGCGATGATCGTCTTTCCTTCACTGTGCTGCACATAGTCGAGATACAGTTTGTTGTGGCGGTTTTTCTTCAGCCGCTCCGTCGTGAACCACTGCGGCTCCTGCTCGATCAGGAAATTGCACACAAATTCGGTGAACACCCGCGTGTCTTCATAGGAAAACGCATCCAGCGGCAACGGGATATACACTTGAATGCCCTTGCCACCGGAGGTTTTCACAAAAGCCGGAAGACCGAATTGATCCAGGACCGCTTTCAGACGCATGGCAGCTTCAATTGCCAAGGAAAATTCTTTGACCGAAGGCGGGTCCAGA
>Ga0209013_10003071_pt1 | contig 14977 bp, 12 predicted proteins | sample Cruoilmetagenom2_FD_187291 | JGI IMG/M metagenome (GOLD analysis project Ga0209013, IMG submission 187291) | Oil polluted marine microbial communities from Coal Oil Point, Santa Barbara, California, USA - Sample 2 (SPAdes) (version 2) | ecosystem: Environmental > Aquatic > Marine > Oil seeps ... | reverse complement strand
AAATTAGCTTGATTAACATTGCTCTATAAGTGGGTATTATCAAAGATTTGGTCAAAGTCTTGTAAATTGCTTGGTGATTGTTCATTATCCCTGTAATCAACAAAACCGTATTGAGTTTTATATCAAAGTTATAATTGAATAATAAAAAATATTTCATACACAGTCATTTCTATAAATTTTAAAGGTGGAATGCTTTATGGCCTGGAATGAGCCCGGCGGAAATAATAAAGACCAGGATCCCTGGGGTAAGAAAAAAGATGAACAAGGCCCCCCGGATCTGGATGAAGTGGTAAAAAAACTTCAGGAAAAGTTTGGTGGTTTGCTTGGTGGTGGCAAGGGGGGTGATGGCAGCGGAAGTGGCGGCAATCCCTGGGCTATCATGGGCATCATTGGAGCAATAGTGCTTGGCCTTTGGGGTTTCAATGGCTTTTATCAGGTAAAAGAAGCCGAAGAAGCCGTAGTTTTGCGCTTCGGAAAATTTTTAAACCTGGTAGGTCCAGGTTTGCGATGGAATCCACCGCTTATAGATCGAGTGGTTAAAGTCGATGTATTAAGAGTATCGTCCATGCCTCTTAAGGCCACGATGTTAACCGAAGATGAAAATATCGTAGATATCGCTTTGGTTGTTCAGTATCAGGTGGGTGATCCCAAAAAATATGTACTGGACATCAGCAGACCTCAGGAAGTACTGCACCATGCCACAGAAAGTGCCCTCAGGCATGTTGTGGGTGGCACTCCGATGGACAGTGTAATCACTGAAGGTCGTGAGGTTATGGGTACTGAAGTTCATTCATTATTGCAGCAGTCTCTGGATCGCTATAATAGTGGATTACGTGTTCGTAAGGTGAATATTCAGGCGTCCGATCCGCCTAAAGCCGTAAAAGCATCTTTTGATGATGTTATTAAGGCCAAGGAAGACCGTGAAAGAATGAAAAATGAAGCCGAATCCTATGCAAACACCGTAGTGCCCGAGGCGCGTGGTTTTGCTTCCCGGCAAACTGAAGAAGCAAACGGTTATCGTGCAGAGGTTATTGCCAGAGCAGACGGTGAAGCAGGGCGATTTGAGCGTTTATTAAAAGAATACTCTAAAGCACCCAGAGTTACCCGAGAGCGTTTATATTTAGAAACCGTAGAATCGGTTCTGTCAAAATCTAGCAAAGTATTAGTGGATGTAGAGGGCGGAAACAATATTCTTTATTTGCCTCTGGATAAAATGATGAGCCAAAGTTCGGTCAGCAGCGCTCTGCCTTCATCAGTAAATGTGGATGCTGAAGATATTCGTAATGCAATGAAGCGTGGTTCTGATCGCTTGCGTCAATCGTCCAGGAACACTGGTATAAGGGAGGGGCGCTAAAATGAATGCTAAATTAGTAGTTGTATTCGGTGTTGTTTTTGCACTGTTATTGTTGGGATCCAATTCCTTATATGTGGTTAATGAAACCCAGCGAGGGGTGTTGCTGGAATTCCAGAAAGTAAAAAACGCTGACCTTAAGCCGGGTCTGGGTTTCAAGATGCCCATGATCAATAACATTGTTACGTTTGATGGCAGGATTCAGGTGCTGGATTCGCCCGCTGAAGAGTTCCTTACTCTTGAGAAAAAACGACTGATTGTTGACTCCTATGTCACCTGGATCATTAATGATGTGCAGAAATACTACACCACAACCGGTGGCCTTAGCCGTAATGCCCAGCAGCTACTTGCTGATCGGGTCAATAACGGTTTAAGGGACAAGTTTGGGCGGCGTACAGTTCATGAAGTGATATCCGGTGAGCGTGAGCAATTAATGGTAGAGCTTACCAAAGAGGTTAATGCAGCCTCTGAAGAAGCTTACGGTATTAAAATAGTGGATATTCGAGTTAAGCAAATTAACCTGCCCACGGCTGCCAGTGAAGCGGTATATGCGCGTATGCGTGCAGAACGTAATCGTGAAGCGCAAGAATATCGCTCAACGGGTAAAGAGCTGGCTGAAGGGATTAAAGCCGATGCCGATCGTCAGGAGCGGGTTATTCGAGCCGAAGCTTATCGAGATGCTGAACTGACCAAAGGTGAAGGTGACGCGCTGGCAACAGCAACTTACGCTAAGGCCTACAATAAAAATGCCGAGTTTTATAAGTTTTATCGTAGTATGGAGGCTTATCGTTCGACCTTTTCCGGAAAAGACGATGTTATGGTTCTGAAACCAGACAATGACTTCTTTAAGTATCTGAATAGTCCCAGGCCTGGAAAATAGTCATATCGTTTGAATAAGCTTAAAAAAAGCTGAAAGGTGTTATAATCCTAAAAACCGGGTGAGAGCCCGGTTTTTTTGTGCTTTAAGGGTTTTAGGCCCGCGGAGGTCGAGTGAGACTAGCCGTAGACCTCCAAGAATATCCCCCGGAATTTAAGAATGAATATAGATTGGCAAACACTGGGTGCAGCGCTTGCACTTATGTTTATTATCGAAGGTATAATGCCTTTTTTAGTGCCCAATCGCTTACGTATGGCTGCGCTTACAGTTCTGAAGTTTGATGACAAAAGCCTTCGTTTAATGGGCTTTGGCAGTATGCTCCTGGGCTTGTTTCTGCTGTACGTTATTAGGTGAAAAATCCGATAAACCCCCGGGGAGCTTGAGGCAAGATGTGGCGAGCGTACAGTATTACAGTACACAGTATTGCAATATAGATACACGTTAGGTGTTTATTGTTTGGTTTTAAAGATGAAAGAATACAACTGCGGTTTCCAGGATAATTATGACTAACGCAAAACAATGGCTATTACCCGATGGGGTAGAAGAACTATACCCTGCGGAGTCCGCGAAAGTGGAGAGCCTGCGTCGTCAATTGTTGGACATGTACAGCAGTTGGGGCTATGAGCTGGTTTTTCCTCCGCTTATTGAATATCTGGATTCTTTGCAGACCGGTATGGGCGGCGACCTTAAGCTGCAAACGTTTACCCTTACCGACCAGTTAACAGGAAAACTTTTGGGTGTGCGACCCGATATTACCCCCCAGGTAGCCCGAATTGATGCCCATGGCCTGAAAAGAAATGGCCCCGTACGTTTGTGTTATGCCGGTACCGTATTGCATGCCAAACCCGTTGGTTTAGGCGAGTCTCGCAGTTTGATACAAATTGGTGTAGAACTGTACGGCCATAAAGGCACTGAAAGCGATGCCGAAGTCATACAGCTCATGTTGCACACTCTGAATGCGGCAGGATGTGAAAATTTCCACCTTGATCTGGGTCATGTAGGTATTTACCGCGGTTTGGTAGAGTCGGCATCATTAAGTAGTGAACAAGAAGCCAGCCTTTTTGATATATACCAACGCAAAGCCAAAGCAGAATTAGACGATTTTGTTGATACTTATGTCAGTGACCAAAACCTGCAGACCATGTTGTTGAGTCTGGTGGATCTGGCGGGAGACAGTCAAATATTAAAGCAGGCACGTAACATACTGGCGAATGCACCGGCCAGCACATTAGATGCCCTGACAGATCTGGAAAATATTTATCAGCAGATTCAAAAGCAGTTCCCTGAAGTGCCGGTTTATTTTGATTGCAGTGAGCTGCGTGGCTATCACTATCATACAGGTGTTGTATTTGCCGCGAATTTGCCTGAACAAGGCCAGGCCGTTGCAAAAGGTGGCCGGTACGATGATGTGGGTGAAAAATTTGGCAGGGCTCGACCTGCAACAGGCTTTAGTGCCGATTTAAAAAGCTTAATTGCTTTTTATCAAAGTAATCAGCCAAACGAAGTTGTTTTTGCACCAGCTGAAAACGATGACTTACTGGATAAAAAAATAATCGAATTACGAAGCCAGGGATTAAAAGTGGTTCAAGCCCTGCCAGGCCAAGCAGAGTCTGCAGAAGAGATGGGATGCACCAGGCAATTGAAACATCAAAACGGCTCCTGGGAAGTAAGAAACGTTTAACAAAATTCGGCTGACTCTATTAAGAGCGCCTCTTAAGTGCAATTTTTAAAAAGAGTAAGGGTAGTTTAGAAATTATGAGTAAAAATGTTGTTATTCTCGGTACTCAATGGGGTGACGAAGGTAAGGGTAAAATAGTAGATCTTCTTACCGACAAGGCCAGCCATGTTGCACGCTTTCAGGGCGGGCATAATGCCGGGCATACTCTGGTAATTGAAGGCGAGAAAACAGTGTTGCATTTAATCCCGTCCGGAATACTTCGTGAGAATGTGCAATGTTTTATAGGTAATGGAGTGGTGTTATCTCCAGAAGCCCTAATCAAGGAAATTCTGGAGTTGGAAGAAAAAGGTGTACCAGTAAGAGAGCGTTTACTCCTGAGCCCATCTTGCCCATTGATTTTGCCATACCATGTTGCCCTGGATCAGGCCAGGGAAGTGGCACGTGGAAAATCAGCTATCGGAACCACAGGGCGAGGTATTGGCCCAGCCTATGAAGACAAGGTTGCTCGTCGTGGATTACGCCTGGGTGATTTATACCACCGTAAACGTTTTGCGGCAAAACTGGGAGAGGTGTTGGATTACCATAATTTTTCTTTGAAAAATTATTACAAGGCAGACACGATAGATTTTAACGAAACCCTAGAAAGTGCCCTTGAATTGGGTGAACAGTTGAAACCCATGATGGCTGATGTAACAGAACTTTTGCATCAGGCACGCAAAAGACAGGAAAGCATTTTATTTGAAGGTGCGCAGGGTACTTTACTTGATATTGACCACGGTACTTATCCCTATGTAACCTCATCCAATACAACAGCAGGTGGAACCGCTACCGGAAGTGGCTTTGGACCGCTGTATCTTGATTACGTATTGGGTATCACCAAGGCCTATACAACCCGAGTAGGGTCAGGCCCATTCCCAACAGAGTTATTTGATGAAACCGGCGAGCGTTTGGCTAAACGGGGCCATGAATTTGGTGCTACAACTGGACGAGCACGTCGTTGTGGCTGGTTTGATGCCATTGCACTTCGACACGCAGTACAAATTAATTCAATATCAGGCTTATGCCTGACAAAGCTTGATGTTCTGGATGGTTTGGATGTGATCCAAATTTGTGTAGGGTACAAAGGCGAAAGCGGTGAAATCAAAACCACAGCCATAGACAGTGATACTTACGAAACTCTTGAGCCAATTTATGAAGAAATCCCAGGTTGGTCGGAGTCAACTCTAGGCTTAACTAAATTAGAAGATTTACCCGCCGCGGCAAGAAACTATATTAATAAAATAGAAGAAGCCGTTGGAGCTCCAATTGATATTATATCAACGGGCCCAGAGCGAAATGAAACCATTGTTCTTAAACACCCATTTGAGTGATTTAAAAATCGTAGTTGGGGTACTAAAGTCCACGCAGCAATACAGAGCTGTTTAGACGAACCTCATACGTATCTAGAAAATTATCCAATGCTCTAATGGCCCATAAGCTGGGAGTCAGCCCAGTGAAGAGCATATGGTTAATGTGCGATTTCTATTTTACAATCCAACAAGAATAAAAAAGTTTGCTCCTGTCTATGGCCCCTGTCTCTCCTGTCAATAGTCCCTGTCAATAGTCCCTGCCTAGACCTTATAAATAGTCCCTTTCTATATATATTATCTCAGAAGCCGCAGTTGAACTCGCTCTAGAGCGTATTATCGAACCCAATAAGCGTGCTATAGAGTGAGGAGGCGGACTCACCCAGCAGTTGAAAACTCAATTTTTAAATTCCCAACTATAGCAGTGTGAACTTCCAGTTAGGGCCGGCCGAGGACGGTTTACAGGATAAAATAAATCCGAACATTACTTCAGAAGTAAATAGCGAGGCAACCTGGATCAGGGTTGCTGGGACAAGCAAAACAATACTTAACTTAAAATCCAATATTCCAATATAAAAGGGCGGCCAATGTGTCGCCCTTTTATATTGTGGAAATAGGATTGAGCATGAGTAAAAGAAGTTCAAAAGAAATATTCGGAGAAAAATGAAAGTTGGGAATGAATGGTTGCATGCAGTTGCATATGTAAATAAATGTTAAAAAGGTAGGTGATGAGATAAATAAAGTTACACTAAAAAAAGAAAGATAAAAGAAAAAAAATAAGAAAAAAATGTAAGGCCAGGAAATTAAAGAGCAAATTTGTAAGAAAATTAAAAAATTGTGTGAAAAGGTTATCAATAATATTGTGGAGTGAGCAGTATAGATACAAAAGATGACGAAAATAGACTGAAATTATTCACAATTATAATAATGTGAAATCCCTCAACGATAAAAATTTGAGGGTCAGGAAAATAAATATAGTAGTAGTACTGGTGAAAGTAGTGAGTGGTTATCATCGACATGGAAGAAATGAATAAAAAATGCAATTTAGAATTTTCGTTAGGAATGTAAAGAGAAAAAGAATGCAAAGAGAAAAAGAAAAAAATGATGTGTAATCCAAAAATAAAATGTTGACTAGTTAACAATTATTTTTTGAGTAAATAAATATTAAAGTAGCAAAACAATCTGAAGCTGTAATAAATATATATAAAAGGAGATGGTGATGTCCCTGGATTGCAATCAGACTACAAAAAATAAAACCCGAATTTTTCATATTGGGCTTGATGAGAAAGATGTAGCAATAATACAGGGAATGCTAGATTTACAGCCTGGTTATAATGAACGATTTGTTTTTGGGAAACCAAACAGTCGCGATCATGTAGATATGGTATTTGTAAATGGCGATGACCTGGATGCTATAGATGAGTGGCAAGCATTAGCATTGAGCAGTCCAGAAGTGATACCTGTGATCGTTTGTGAAAAAATAAATAGAAAATATAGGTTCTATAAAACAATAAAAAAACCCATCGTATTAAAAAAGTTTGTAGAAGTAATAGATAAAATTACCACAACAGAAGTGGAACATCATGAGAGTAGTATCAGTGAGATGGAAGCGGTAAATATTTTAGTTGTAGATGATAGTTTTCCAGCAAGACAATTCATGAAATTCAAATTAGAAGAATTATGTGATAACTCAAAAGAGTTAATAATAGACTTTGCCGACTCTGGGGAAAAAGCGTTAACAATGGCTGAAGAAAATGAATATGACCTGGTATTTCTGGATGTGGTTATGCCAGGAATGGATGGATATGAGATCTGTAAAAAATTAAAAAAAATAAATCCGATGAAAATAGCAATGCTTACAGGTAGTTCGGCAGTATTGAACAGGGCAAGAGCGAAGCATGCTGGTTGCGATATGTTTTTAGCAAAACCACCAGCGGATGACGATATCCAGAAAGCGATTTTAGAATATATTTAAAACAGAAATTTTATTCTATGTATTGATAATAAAAATAAGAAATACGTAAATTTAATGGTTTAAACAAATTATAAGCATTTAAAGGCAGAAATTAAATATAAATATTTTTAGGGGTATGCAAGATGTATGAATGGAATAAAGTGCGACTTGGAACTAGAATAAACATACAACAATTAATTTTAATGTTTGCACTGCTTGGTACTACTATATTTGCAATTTTAAGTGTCAGGATAATTGGTTCGAATGTTGAAACAATTAAGGTCCAGGACATGCCAATTACCCAGATGCTTACTGAAATCCAGCAACATAAGCTGGAACAGTTATATGAGTTTCAGCTTATATTGAGGCATGGTGAGTATATAGGTTCAAGCCAGGAATCACTAATAGAATTTAAAAAATCAGTTGAGGAATTTAATGACTTTGAAAATATATTAAATAATATATTTCTGGATGCCGACAAAAAATTGGATGAAATAATTGTCAATCAAACTGAAGAAGAAGGGACTAACCTGTTTCTTGGTATTAAAAAACAGCTTAAAGAAATAGATAAAAATAATAAAAAATATAATGAGCAAGCAAAGGTAATTATTAAATACTTTGAAGAAGGAAAAATAGATGAAGCATTCGAAAACAGTAATAAATTAGAACAAGATAAAGAAGACCTGAATGACCAGATAAAAGATTTTGTTATTGAGTTAGAAACAAAGATATTGCGAGGATTAACTGGGGTGGCAAATCAGGCAATGAGAGTTAGCACAGTGATGGCGAGTGTCGCCTCTGTGGTGATTTTAATAACAATAGGGATGGCAGTATTAAGTATTATAACGTTGAGGACAATGAAAAAAACCCTTGGCAATGTCGGGAATTCTATTCAGCAAGTAGCTTCTGCGGCATCACAAAGCAGTAATGCTATTGGCATGGTTGCCGATGGTGCTAAGCAACAAACAGATGCAATAACACAAGCAGTAACCGCAGTAGGGCAGTCAATGACAGTACTGTCTGATGTATCAAAAAGTGCGGATGAAGCAACAGTGATTTCAAAAGAAGCTGCAAACATAGTTGGCAGCGGAAAAGATCAAATGGATAAAATGGTATCAGTAGTAAATCGTATTGCAGACAATAGTGGTAAAATAAATAAAATTACTGATGTAATAAATAATATTACCAGTCAAACCAATATGCTTTCATTAAATGCCGCAATTGAAGCAGCAAGAGCCGGAGAACATGGCAAAGGATTTGCTGTAGTAGCCGAGCAAGTAAGAAGGCTTGCGGAAAGTTCGCGTAGTTCGGTTCAGGATATAATAGAGCTTATTGACCAAGCTGTTGCAGATGCAAGCGAAGCAGTACAGGCCGCAGAGTTGGTGAGTGACGAAATGGGCAAGATTGCAGATGCGTCAGAAAGTACTGAAAAAATGATGAGTAATATTGCGGTCTCAATGGAAGAGCAAGTAGCAACAATTTCGGAAATGCAGCATAACATGGATACATTAAAAAGCATTGGTAATAATAATGCTAATGCCGCAGAGGAAATTACCCAAACAATTATGGAATTGTCTAGAATATCAGATGAAACAAAAAATGAAATAAACAAATTCAATATATAAGATAAAAAATAAATCTCAAAAGCATATAGGGATAATTGTTTGTGGCGAGTCTAAATGGTGTGACAACAAAATCAGTCGATTCTGGTAAACCTGTTGTTAACAATTCAGTTAAAAACTCAGTAATACACCCAGGAGAAAAAAAAACGAATAGTGGCCTTGGAATAGATTTTGCCACATTGATGGTTTTGAATTTGATTCATGAATACGCGGGATTTCGCGCAACGGAACAGCTAGAAGAAAAAATAAAGCATACCTTCCGGAATAGTGATAGTGATGAGTTGAAGGAGTGGATAAGCCACATGGAAAAGGACCCGTCAAAATCGGATCTTAATGCTCTGGTGGAAGACCTTGCAAATAAAGAAACATATTTTTTCAGAGATAAAAATCAGCTAGAAGCGTATTCAGAATTTCTATTACCTACACTAATAAAAAATAAACTCAGCAAAGTACAAAACAGAATAAGTATTTGGTCTGCAGGGTGCTCTTCTGGAGAAGAAGCGTACACCCTGGCAATGCTTTTATGTGAGAAATTAATTGATGAAAAGATTGCTTTTCGAGGCGTATCAAATGAGGTGTTTTTTCCTTCCGCGTGGGATATATCAATATTAGGGACTGATATATCCAGGCAAGCTATTAGAATGGCAAATGATGGGAGCTATAAAAAAGGTGGATTCGATTCCTTTAGGCAGTTTCCAGAAGATTATTTAAATTATTTCGAAACTGAAGCGCAAGATAACCATCAGTGCGATGAAAGCCATTCTAACGACTTGCAAATCAATAATTCATTAAGCCAGATTGTTAGCTTTGAACAACAAAACCTTCTAGACGATTGTGAGTTAAAACAAAAATTTGATATTGTTTTCTGTAGGAACGTTCTAATTAATATTGATCCAGACAGGCATAAAGAAATAGTGCTAATGATGCATGATTCATTGAGGGATGGTGGGGTTTTGATCCTCAGTCCTGTTGATATTATGCCAGTTGAAGGGCTGTTTGATGAGGTCTGGGAAAATAAATGTATGGTATATGAGAAAAAGTCTTAAGAAAAAAATTGAAGAGAAGCAAATGGGGATTGCAATTTTAAAAGGCAACGAATTAGATAGTAGTAATGAAGTAAATCAAATCATGTCTCTTCTAAGTGATTATGCTGGATTCCGTATATCTGGTTTTCTGGAAAACAAGTTGAATACGGTGTTTCGAAATGCCTCTTCAAACGAGCTCAGGGAGTGGATTAGGCAAATAGAAAATGATGTGGAGAAAAATGATCTTGTTTCTCTAGTAGAAGATTTATGTAATCACGAAACATATTTTTTTAGAGATAAAGAGCAGCTTGACCTTTTGGTTGAGAATATAATCCCTCAAATAATCAAAAAAAATATAAAACAAGGAAAGACTAGTTTTAATATATGGTCAGCAGCTTGTGCAACCGGCGAAGAGCCATACACTTTGGCAATGTTGTTTGTCAATGAATTAATTAAAATGAACCTGGCTCATTTGTGCTGCGCTACTGGTGAAATTAAGTTAAATGATGGGTATTCCGTCAGTGTATTGGGCACAGATATATCCAGGCAGGCTATTCGAATAGCCAGAGAAGGGACATACCAATTAGAATGCCTGGATTCTTTCCGGCAATTTCCAGAAGAATATCTTAAATATTTCACAAACATTGAAGAAAATAATGGCGGAGTATCTGTATCATCCTACCGAAAAATTAATGACTCTATCAAAAAATTGGTGAATTTTAAACAATTTAACTTAATGAGTAATGAGCCACCTATGATTGGGTTCGATATCGTCTTGTGTCGAAATGTACTTATATATATAGATAAGGAAAAACAAGGATCTCTACAGACCATGTTAGGTAACTCTATAAAAGAAGGCGGATGTTTGATGCTGAGCCCTGTAGACACTTTATACTGTTCTGGAATGTTCAACTTAAAATATCATAATGACTGGTTGATCTATGAAAAAAAATAAAGAAGATGATCATGAAGTTACAGACTATCTTATTTTTAAAGTAGGTAATAATAATTTTTCAATAGTTGCTAATAGTGTGGTTGAGGTTATATCAGAACACGAGCTTACTGAATTGCCTTTTGTACCAGATTATATTGATGGTCTCATTAACATGAAGGGCCAGATAATACCCCAGCTTAATTTAAATAAGCTTTTTTTTTCAAATGATGAGTATAACGAATTTATATCGTCAGAATTAATTATTGTTGAGACATCACGGTCTCCTTGTGTATTAAAAATTGATAGTTTGCTGGGAAAATACAGCATTAAAAACCAGAAAATAAAAAATATACTTAATGAATCGGTAACCAGTATAAATCATGTTGCCAATGATGAGCTTATGAGCTCCAGTAATCTTAATAAATATATCGTTGGTGAATTCAGCTGGTATGATGAAATAGTATTGATTTTGGAACCAAGCTATTTTGGAGAAGTAGTAAGTAGTAAAGAGAATCCAGTCGGAGAAAAAGGATTATTGGGGCGTAATGAAAGCCTTAATATTAGTGAAAAAAATGAAACAATAGATTGTCTTGTTGTTAACAATTGTCAGGAAAAATATGCTCTTGAACTTAAGGATATATTGGAAATTATCGAAACAGATGAAATAACTACCTTACCAGGTTCTCCACATGAAGTGGTTGGAATCACTATGGTTCGTGATAACCCCCTGGTTGTTTTGTCTCTGTCAAGAATGTTAGGCAAGATAATGGCTAATGAAATTTCAAGCAATATAGTAATTATTGAGCGTGGTGAAACAATTTACGGTTTACAAGTTGATGGCATTGAAAGCATATATTATTTTGATTCGGATTCGCTTCAGACCATAGATGATGATAACGCAGAGCTATCAGGTGTACTCACAACAGATGCAAATGAGATAATAGGTTTGATTCGGCCAGAGAATCTTATTTGTGAAGAACAACACTCACAATTTATAAAATATGTACCTGAGCGTATTGAAAACGAAATACAAGAAGATGATAAGTTTAAATCTGTATTGCAGGTAATTATTGGCTCTGAAGAATATGCGATACCCCTTGAAGATATTAATAAAATAGTTGAGTACAAGAAACCGGAAGTTGTGTCCAGTGAGGTAAATGAAAAAATAGTAGGTGCCGTAGATATAAACGGCGCTATTTTACCCGTTGTGGATATAGATACTTCAAGTAGACGAAACCAGGAACCAGACAATGTAAATATTATGACACCAGATGCCGCAAAAAAGGGCTTCGTTATCATAGGTATTGAAAACAAAAAATGGGCACTACAGATATCTGAGGCTAAGGAAATTATTGATTTGCCCTTGAAAAATATAGAAGAATCTTCTGATGCAGATTCTGGCTTTATAGACGGAATTGCCAATATTGGTGAGCAGTTAATATCTTTAATTAATGTACAGGCTATATTTAAAAGTTGATGGACAATTTTATTATTAATTTAGCTTATAGGGAAAAAGAAGGATTGTGAATTGATATCAGTGTTGCTGGTGGATGATTCCGGATTTATGCGAATGGCAATCCGAAAAATGATTGAGCATGACTCTGAAATCAACATTGTGGCTGAAGCCACATCCGGGGAAGAGGCTATCAGATTAGCAAGCCAACTTCGCCCAGATGTAATTACTATGGATATTGAAATGCCCGGACAATGCGGTCTGATGGCTACTCAGGAGATTATGAAAGAGAGCCCCACAGCTATTATTATGCTTAGTAGCTTAACGACGGCTTCATCAAAATCCACCATGGAAGCATTAAGTTATGGTGCTGTAGATTATATATCAAAAGTATCTTCTTTTGTGGATTTGGACATTGTTTCTATCGAAGCAGAATTATTAAAAAAGATTCATTACTGGGCTATTCAATGGCCTGCAGTTAGATTAAAGACTGTTTCCAAAAGCTATGAATTAAAGAACCTGGAAACAAAGAAAAACAAGTTAGAATTAAAAGGTGCTCCAGATATTTTGGTAATAGGAGCATCTACAGGTGGGCCTAAAATCCTACCGGAACTGTTTAAAAATATTAAGGAAATACAATACCCGATTATTATTGCTTTGCATATGCCCCCTCTGTATACGGAAAGCTTTGCAACACACTTGAATGAAACAACCGGCCATAAAACAGTTGAAGGTTATGACGGCATGGAACTTAATCGAAATGAAATTGTAATCGCTCCGGGTGGCCTGGATAGTTTCGTTATTAAAGACGGTAAAGGGAAATTTTTATTGAGTGTAAAAAAAGCCGAAACCTATACGATCCATCCTTCAGTGGATGAGCTGTTTATATCAGTAGCAGAAACGGCAAAAAATGCAGCTGGAATAATATTGTCAGGAATGGGGGTAGATGGGGTGAAAGGCGCTGAGAAATTCAGAGAAAAAAATTTTCCGGTTGTTGTTCAAAATGAAGAATCCTGCCTTGTGTTTGGTATGCCTAAAGCAGTATTTGATGCTGGCTTTGCAACAGAAGTTATGGCTACTTCAGAGATTAGTGAAAGAATTTCATCATGGTCTCAAGTATAGATTTTAAAGCTTATGTATGGAGATAAGCATGGTAGAAAACAATACAGTTTGTGAACAAGTAAAGCAGTTTAATGTACTAATTGTCGATGACTCTTTTCTTATGCGTAGAGTTATAAAAAATATTCTGGAGACTGATTCATCTTTTGATGTTGTTGGTGAGGCTGTTGATGGCCTGGATGCATTAGAAAAAGTAACTGATTTGTCTCCGGATGTTATTTTATTGGATATAGAAATGCCGAGGCTTGATGGAATCGGGTTTTTGAAACAGGCAAAAATGCTAACAGACGCGGTCATTATTGTGATTTCATCGGTTACGCGACTAGGGTCACCTCAGGCAATGGAAGCACTAGATCTTGGTGTCGCAGACATTATATGTAAACCATCTGGCGTTTTAAGCATGGACCTTGAAAAAGAAAGAAGTGACGAATTGTTGGATGCAATACATCAATGCCTTGATGATCAATAGTGTTTGAATGTATAGAGTAATTTATGAGTGTAAAACACACTGATTCCATAATAGAGATACCTACCCATGAGTGACATGCTCGAAAAACTATGGCCTGCATTTTATGCTGAGGTCAGTGAGCAGCTAGAGCACCTTGAGCTATCATTGCTTGAATATGAGACTAAATCTGTTATAGATGTAGACGGCATATTTCGTGAATTTCACACCATAAAAAGCAGTTGCTCTATGATGGCATTCACTAGCATGGAAGAAATTGCACATGCAAGCGAAGATTTGCTGGACCTGGTTCGAGCGGGTAAAGCAAAATTTGATCACAATATCTGCGATATCTTATTAAAGGCAGTTGATCGATTAAAGCAGCAGCTTGAGGAAGTAGGTGAAACAAAGGAAAACCCCGTAGACCAAGCTGATTTAGTTGCCGAACTATGTGGTATTTGTAATAGATATAGTAAGGGAGATGACTCAGCAGTTTTAGATAATGAAGAATCTAATAACACACCAGGTTGTGATCATGATGAATCCCATAATGGTACAATAACTGAAGATCTGTTAAATGAGAGTGCTTCAAATGATGCGAGTATTGAAAGGCATAACTATGAAGGGTTTTCTGAAATAGTACAATCAGAATTCCCTAAAATACTTTTAGTTAAGCCTTTGGAAAATAAAAAGGAAGTAGCAGCACTTGTAAAAACCAGAATTGATCTACAAAATGAAGCCAAAAAAATTGGTTTTCATTCTATTAGTAATTTGCTTGACAAGCTTATAATACCCATTGGTGATGAAGCAGAATATTTCAAAACATCCAGGCTTCGTTTGTATGCCGATATGCTGGACAGGTTTCGTTATGTTGAAAGCAACTATAATCTTGATTGTGGAGCAGATGAAGCCAGCCATAGTTTAAAAACTGAAGTAATGAAGGATTTTGGTCGAGTAATCCAAAACCTTATTCTGGAAGTGACAAAACTCAAAGAAGCATATTCAGAAGTAGAAAAATCAAATATAAAAGGAATTGTAGTTGATTTGATCTCTAAGATTGATCAAGTTGTTATTTATTCAAAACTAATTGGGCTTACCAGTACAATACAACTGCTTCTATTTGTCAGACAAATTCTTAGAGAAGTTAAGCGCCATAGTACAGAATTAAACAAG
>Ga0209013_10003070_pt1 | contig 14978 bp, 8 predicted proteins | sample Cruoilmetagenom2_FD_187291 | JGI IMG/M metagenome (GOLD analysis project Ga0209013, IMG submission 187291) | Oil polluted marine microbial communities from Coal Oil Point, Santa Barbara, California, USA - Sample 2 (SPAdes) (version 2) | ecosystem: Environmental > Aquatic > Marine > Oil seeps ... | reverse complement strand
AGCGAAGTGTTTCTTATGGAGATGGTGTGTACAAGTCCGTGAATGGCGGTCAAAACTGGAAAAAGGCCGGCCTGGAAAACTCAGAACATATCGGGGAAATCATCATCCATCCGGAGGATTCAAACACGGTCTACGTGGCCGCCCAGGGGCCGCTGTGGGCGCCGGGCGGAGACCGGGGCCTCTATAAAACCACGGATGGGGGCGAAACCTGGGAAGCGGTCCTCGCGATCAGCGAAAACACCGGTGTTTCAGACATCGCCATGGACCCCCGTAATCCGGAGGTCCTGTACGCAACCGCTTACCAGCGCCGGCGCCATGTCTGGACATTGATCAACGGTGGTCCGGAAGGAGCGCTTTATAAAACCCGTGACGGCGGAGAGCACTGGGAGAAGCTCGAGATCATCAAGCCGGAAGAAGGCACGCCCCCTGTCGATCTCGGAAGAATCGGTATCGCCATCTCCCCTGCGAATCCGGATGTGGTATACGCCATCGTCGAAGCGGGGGGTGATGCCGGGGGCTTCTACCGGTCTCTTGACGCCGGATCCACCTGGAAAAAACGGAACGACTATGTGTCTCTAAGCCCGCAGTACTACCAGGAAATTATCGCGGATCCGAAAAATGTGGACCGCGTTTATTCCATGGATACCCATATGATGCTGACGGAAGACGGCGGAAAAACCTTTAAGACCATAGAAGAAGCCATGGGCAGTATCACGAAGCATGTGGATGACCATGCTCTTTGGATCGATCCGGATAACACGGACCACCTCCTGAACGGTAACGACGGCGGTGTCTATGAAAGCTTTGACCGGGCCCGAACCTGGCACTTCAAAGCCAATCTTCCGGTGACCCAGTTCTACCGTGTCACGGCAGATAATGATTTTCCTTTCTACAATGTGTACGGCGGCACCCAGGATAACAATACGCTGGGAGGGCCTTCCCGCACTAAAAGCGTTCATGGCATCACCAACGCGGACTGGTTTATTACCGCTTCCGGCGACGGATACAAAACCCGGATCGATCCGGAAGATCCCGACATTGTCTACTCCCAGTCACAGTACGGCGGGCTGGTGCGATACGACAGGAAAAGCGGGCAAAGGATCGATATCAAGCCGCAGCCCGGGCCTGATGAAGCGCCGCTGCGCTGGAACTGGGATTCCCCTCTGATTTTAAGCCCCCATTCAAACCTCCGGCTCTATTTTGCGGCGCAAAAAGTTTTTCGCAGCGACGACCGGGGCGATTCCTGGCAGGCTGTCAGCCCGGACCTGACCCGGCAGATCGACCGGAACCAGCTCGAAGTGATGGGCAGGGTCTGGCCTGTCGACGCCGTGGACAAGAACGCCTCGACCTCTTTCTACGGAAACATCGTAAGCCTCTCTGAATCCCCGGGGGTGGAAGGGCTGATCTATGCGGGCACAGATGACGGCCTGATCCAGGTCACAGAAGACAGCGGCCGGAACTGGCAGAGGATTGAAAAATTTCCCCGTGTGCCGGACATGTCTTATGTCAGCCGCATAGAGGCCTCTCTCCACGATGGGGATACGGTTTATGCGGCCTTTGACAATCACAAGATGGGAGATTTCAAGCCCTATCTTTTGAAAAGCACGGACCGCGGAAAAACATGGGTATCCATTGCCGGTGACCTGCCGGAAAGGGGCAGTGTGTACGCGGTGATGGAAGATCACGTCACCCCGAATCTGCTCTTTGCCGGTACCGAGTTTGGAGTGTTCTTTACGGTGGACAGCGGCAATCGATGGGTCCAGCTCAAAGGCGGCATGCCGGTTATTGCTGTCCGTGATCTGGATATCCAGCGCAGAGAGAACGACCTCATTGTCGGCACCTTTGGACGGAGTATTTACATCCTGGATGATTATTCACCCCTCCGCATGGCGACAGAGGAACTTTTAGAAAGGGATGCCTTGCTCTTTCCGGTGAAGCAGGCATGGACCTACATCGAAAAGAAAAGATTGGGTTCCAGGGAAAAGGGATATCAGGGGGATTCTTTCTTCACCGCACCGAACCCGCCTTTTGGCGCCGTCTTTACCTATTATCTAAAAGAGGACCTGAAAACACAGAAGCAAATGCGTCATGCGGATGAAAGAAAAACCGAAGAGAATGAGGGTACGGTGACTTACCCGTCCTGGGAAGCACTGCGCGCCGAAGAACGGGAGGAAAAGCCGGTGGTGGTTTTCACCATCCGGGACGGGTCGGGATACGTGGTCCGGCATCTTAGGGGCCCGGCCAAAGCCGGCATCCACCGCGTTTCATGGGACCTCCGGTATCCTGCCCCTGTTCCAACAACCCTGAAAGAAAACGCGGATGCCCGGCCCTGGGTGAAGCCGCCCAGGGGTCCCATGGCGGTGCCGGGAAACTACACGGTTTCGATGGCCTTGCGACAGAATGGGAAGCTCACGGACCTGGGCCAGTCCCGGCAATTTCTGACCGTTCCTCTCGGCGCAGCCTCATTGCCGGCAGCAGACCGGTCAGCTCTCGTTGCATTTCAGAAGAAAACCGCTGAACTGCAGCGCGCCGTGCTGGGTGCCGTCAAAGCGGCGGAGGAAGCACAGAACCGCCTGAGCCATATTCATCAGGCCCTCGTGGACACCCCGGCAGCCGATCCCGTATTGCTCGGGGAAGCAAAAAATCTGGAAGGCCGCCTTAAGGATCTTCAGGTCGCGCTGTCCGGAGACACGGTGGTCCGCAAATACAATGAGCCGACCCTGCCCGCGATCACCGAACGTGTGAGTCGGATCGTCTACGGGCACTGGGCCTCCACCTCGGCGCCGACAAAAACCCAGATCAAAAATTACAAGATCGCGGGAGAAGCCTTCGAAAAGGTACTGGCTGAGCTCCGCACCCTCATTGAAAAGGATCTCGCATCCCTGGAAGAAAAACTGGAAGAGGCGGGCGCGCCCTGGACCCCGGGCCGGGTGCCCCGCTGGCAGAGGTGATAATGAGCCTTGTACGGATGAACAGTGTACGACGTAAAATGATTGCCCTCATAGGTTTGCCGACCCTTGTTATCTACGTGGTTATTATCGGCATGACCTGGTTCTATTTAAACAAGCAGCAGGTGCACGAAATCGAATCGGAAATGGAGCATCTCGCCGGAATTTATGCCGATAAATTCGATAAGATTTTGCAGCAGGCTGCTTATGTGGCGGATATGACCGCAAATACCGCCGGGATTATTGAAGATTTAAATGAATCAAAAATCTTCCAACTCTTACAGAGCAATGTGGAGCGGTTATCATTCATCTATGGTTCCTGCATGGCATTCGAGCCGGGTACGATCAAGCGTGATGGCTCCCTGTATGCCCCCTATGTCTACCAGACAGACGATGGCATAAAACGGATGAATATCACCCGCGAGGTATACGACTGGATCAATGATCCCCGGGGAGAGTGGTTTCAAGAAGCGAAACAGTTTAATAGCGGCCACTGGACAAAGCCTTATTTCGATGAAGGAGCGGGCAATGTGCGCATGATAACCTATTCAGCCCCCTTTTCGAGGGATGGTCAATTCTCAGGCGTGACGACCGTGGATATTCATTTGCGCCGGCTGAAAGAGGTTGTGCACGATGAAACCCTGGCTTCGCTGAAATTTGAGGTGTATACCTCTGACGGCATGTATGTCTACTCTGACCGTGAAGAGCGAATCATGCACAGAACGATTTTTGAACTTGCCAGGGAACACGACCGGGAGGATTGGCTTGATTTTGGCAAACGGGTCACCTCGGGCCGGAGCGGCATGGTCAAAATCCAGGGAATGCTTTCACCGGAAAACTATTGGATTTACTACACGCCTATCCCATCGGCCGGCTGGTGTTTTGCCTGCGGGTATCCGGAGAACCAGGTCATGGCCGGCCTGAGAGAACGGAAGGCCATTACGCTGCTGGGCCTGGGCGGGACTTTGCTGCTTGTAATCGGTTGTATCATTTATATGTCAGGCTTAATTACCCGGCCGATTACGCAATTGAACAGGAAAGTCCTGGAAGTGGCAGAGGGCAATCTGGATGTGCAGATTGACGAGGTATCTTCGGAGGATGAAATCGGCACGCTGGGACGCAGTTTCAACAAAATGACCCAGGATTTGCGCACCTACATCAAAAAAGTCGCCAGGCTGACGAAATTGCAGCGGGAATTAGAAATTGCCAGGGAAATTCAAAAGAATACCCTGCCTAAAGAAATGCCTCCTCTTGCCGGATTTGAGATCGACGCCTGGAATGAACCGGCGGATGAAACAGGGGGCGATACGTACGATGTCATCGGTTATAAAATGGCATCAGACAGCAAAATTATCGAGGTATCGGAAAAGGATGCGGACCAGGCAATTCTGCTTTTAGCAGATGCGACGGGTCATGGCATCGGGCCGGCGCTCTCCGTAACCCAATTACGTGCCATGCTGCGCATGGCCATCCATATTTCAGTGGATATTTCCGCTATTGCCAAACATATTAACGAGCAGCTCTGCGCCGATCTCCCGCCGTCTAAGTTTATCACCGCCTGGTTTGCAAATATCGATACGCGCAATAATACCCTGACCTATTTCAGCGCGGGACAGGGCCCCCTGCTTCGTTATAGCGCCGCGGATGATAAAGTAGCGTTCTTCGATGCCCAATCGCCCCCGCTTGGAATTACACTGGCTTTTAAAACGCCCGTTTCCGATCCCATAAAGATGGACAGAGGAGATATCTTTGCCGTCATCTCGGACGGAATCTATGAAGCGGCCAACGCCGAGGAAGTACCTTTCGGAAACGACCGGGTGATCGATGTCATAACCCGGCACCGAAATGCATCGGCTCAGGAAATCCTGAATGCCCTGCGTGTTGAGGTGGGAGAGTTCACCAAAAATGCCCCTGCGGACGACGACCGCACGATAATAATTATTAAACGTGTTTAACCCGCATTTCTCACCAGCTATCTGCTGCAACGCCGAATATACCTGTGTTTACTGCGTTACGCTCGGTCGGCCTCCTCAACGTACCGTCAGGTACGCCTCCGGAGTCCTCCAGTCGCGCGCCTTGTAACCACAGGCATTTTCAGTGTTTCGCGACGATACCTGGTGAGAAATGCGGGTTAAGGGAGAATGGGAACGGACTTAACTTGATAACTTAATTCGATCTTTTAAATTAAGGACAGTGAGAACGATGTTTGTGTTTTTAGTTGTCATAGCCCAGTTCCTTCTTACGAATACGGCGTAGTCCTTTCAACTCGAACGGCGTCCAGGGTCCGGCCGACTCCGCTACTCAGGGTTCGCGCCGTAGAGACCAACGCCGAGCTCGCCCGCGATGTAGCGGATCGCTCTCATCGCGCGAACGCTGTTTCCGGCTTCGTTTAAGCGCGGCGAGAATGCCACGATCGCGAACCGGCCGGGAACCACAGTGACGATGCCGCCGCCGACCCCTGTTTTCGCGGGCAATCCCGCGGTGTACTGCCATTCCCCGGACTCGTCGTAGAACCCGGTCATCGCCATCAGGGCCAGCAGTTCGGGTACGTGCTCTGCCGCCAGAACCCGCTTCTCAGTGATCGGGTTGACGCCCTGGTTTGCCAGCGTGGCACCCATGATCGCCAGGTCCTTTGCGCTGACACCGACCGAGCACTGTTTCGTGTAGACCCGAAGCGCCTCCTCCGGTTCGCAGTACAGCCGCTCATAGTTATAGAGCAGGTTGGCGATGGCGCGATTGCCCCACGCGGTGCTGTACTCGGAATCGTAGACCTCCTTCATCAGCTCCAGATTGCTGCCTGCAAAGTCCCGTAGATTCTGCAGCACCAGGTTCCAGCGGTCTTTTTCCGAAGCCGCCTTTACCATGCTCACTGCGGCGATGGCGCCGGCATTCACCATCGGATTCACCGAGCGCTGGTTATAGATCTCGATCGCGATCTTCGAGTTGAACGGCAGGCCGGTAGGCTCGACGCCGATCTTTTCCGCGACAACCTCCGGGCTCTTCCGATGCATCACGAGCGCGACGGTGAACGGTTTGGACACCGACTGGATGGAGAACTTGTAGTCGACGTCTCCCGCCGCATAGATCTTGCCGTCACGGGTGGCGATGACCACGCCGAACAGCTCGCTGGGGACCGTGGTCAGAATAGGGATGTAATCCGCATTCTTGCCGTCCTTGAGGTCCTTGTACTTGGCGTGGGCAGCATCCACAACCCGCTGCAGCTCGGCCGGCGAATGATCGGGTGCGGAATGTGCCGCCGCCGGCACCAATCCAATGACCATGGCGATCACGACGAGTCCTGTCAGCCATGTCTTTGCGAGACGATAATAAATGAGAGTGTTCATGCGTTTCCTCCTTATGTCATTATCCTCCCAGCCAGAACGAGTAATTGTATCTGAACGAAAACTGGATGCGGTAGTCGTTATAGGTCCAGTCGTCCAGGAAGTTTTTCCTCTGACCGAACTGGAACTCGGCTCCGCACATCATTTTGTCAGTCGGGTGAAACTGCAGGTTGCCGAGGGCGTACTGGCCCCTGCGGAATGCGCTGTCCAGCATCCCTGAGGTGTTCTCGATATCGATGAGGGAATAGGCTGCGCTGCTTGTCCAGCGGTCGTTCCAGTAGATATCATAGGCCGCGACGATACCCAGCACGGGAAGGGCTTCGCCCTCTAGCGGCCTGTTTGGATTTCCGGAGGGCTCGAACCCGATGTCCACGGAGGCATCGTTCATGTAGTTCTCGATGCCCTTGCCGTAGAGAAAGGACCCCTTCAGGGTGTTGCCGTTCGGCCCGAGCTTGATGTTCGTGCTCAGATTGAAGCCCCAGGCGGTGGTGCCGCCTGCCAGATCGAATTCGGTGGTTCCGGCATCCACCCATTCGATTCTTCTGAGAATCCCCGCGATCTCCACGTAACCCCACTGCCCGCCGTGCCGGAACTCCCCTGACAGGTCCGGATAGCGGAAGTGGCCTTGAACCCCGGCCTCCTCAATGAAATCGTCGTAATGGCCCGCGTCCCCGCTGGCTCCGGGCCTCTCGAGGGCAATGGTCAGCCGCGTATCGCCCCGGATCGGCATCCACCGGACCTGCACGTTTCGGAAAAACGCCATCCCGGATGGACCCCAGTATTCGAGCGAGTTCGGGAACACATCGATGTCCATGAAGGGGCTCCAGTACTGGCCCGCACCGAACTGTCCCAGCTCGCCGTAGGCGTGCCTCAGGCGTAAAGTGGTCTGTCCGGCATCTGCGCCCACCCCGAAAAGTTCCCATTCGAAGATCGTCATCATCTCGCCGTAGCTGGTCGGGACATATCCCTTGACCCCGAACCGGGTCTGACGGACGCTGAAATAAGTGTTGCCGTCCGCGCCGTACTCGTTCTCGTAAGACGGCAGCTGGGTCGGCCGCACCGTATCGAACCAGTCAGGATTGTTCTGCCCGAAGTCGTAGCCCGTATCGGCCTGCACGAAACCGTAGATCTCCATCCGTGCTTTTTCCGTCTCGTCTTCTGTTTCCTCCATCTCTGCCTGCCCCGGCTCGGTGCCCTCCTCACCCGTTGTTTCCTGGGCCTGGATAGGAACTGCCGTAGCAGCGAGTAACAGAAAAGCTGCAAGAAACACCAAGAAACGCATATTCCCCTCCTAGTAATTATCGAAGTATTTCTGGATCGCTTCCGGATCTGAAGTTCTCAGAAGAGCGAGTTTGAGCAGGACCCGTGCCTTGGCCGGGTTTAGCTCACCCGAGGCCACAAGGCCGAGGGCGTCATCATCCACCTCGATATTCCGGCCGACGAAACCGCTCGGTACCCTGGTGGACCGGACGACCGCCACGCCCTTCTTTCTGGCACGTTCGAGGGCCTCAAGCGCCGCCCCGGTCATGTTGCCATTCCCTACACCAGCTATAACCAGCCCCTTTGCGCCGTGCGCAACGGAAGCATCGATCAGATCCGTTGACATGTCGGCGTTGGCGTATAGGATGTCGACCCGCGGCAGTGTGTCCACACCATCGATCGAAAAGGTGCTTTCGCTCGTATGGAGCCGGTAGGGAAAGCGGAAGTATCTGTTCTTTCCATAGGCCGACACGCCGATGAGCCCCCGTTCGGGCGACATGAAGGTTTGCACGTCGGTGGTGCTGGTCTTGGTAATTCCGCGGGCCCCGATGATGTCGTCGTTGACCACAACAAGCACGCCCCGTCCGGCCGCGTCCGGGTCGGCCGCCACGGCAACGGCGTTAAAGATGTTCAACGGGCCGTCGGCGCTGAGCGCTGTCGAAGGCCGCATGGCGGCGGTCAAGACCACCGGTTTCGCGCTTCGTACCACCAGGTTGAGAAAGAAGGCGGTCTCCTCGATGGTGTCGGTTCCGTGGGTGATGACGATTCCGTCGACCGCGTCAGAGGCCAGGAGCTCGTTGATCCGTTTGGCCAGCTTCAGCCAGATGGCATCGGACATGTCCTGGCTGCCGACGTTCGCGATCTGTTCGCCGCTCACTTTAGCAAGCTCAGCGAGTTGCGGTACGGCATTGATTAAGACATCAACGCCCACCTGCCCCGAGTCGTACCCTGCCTGGGTCCCGGTCTCCGCCGAACCGGCGATGGTGCCGCCGGTGGCGAGTATCACGATGTGCGATCTGGGTGCGTCCGCGGCGGTTACGGCACCGGCCACGAACAAAACTGCCAGCATGACTCCGATGCCGATCTTGCAGGTTCTCATAAAGCCCTCCTTTGTTTTTGAACAGGCGGTCCCCCGGGGGGAACGCCCTTGTTACTGGTACTTCTCCGGATCCAGCCCGGTCAGCTTGGCCGGATCGAGGATCTCACGAATTTGCTCTTCGGTCAGGACCTTCTTTTCGCGGATGATCTCCAGAATACCCCTGTTGGTCTGGTATGCCTCCACGGCGAGCTCGGTAGCGCGTTCGTAGCCGATCACCGGGTTCAGGGCAGTCACAATGCCGACCGTGCGCTGGATGTAGTTTTCAAGGATCTGCTCGTTCGCCGTGATGCCATCGACGCACCTGGTCCGGAAGGCTTTCATGGTGTTGGTCAGCAGCCGCTGGGACTCGAGGATCGCAATGGCCTCCAGGGGTTCGTATGCGTTGAGCTGCAACTGGCCGTTCCGGGCGGACAGGGTGACGGCCAGGTCGTTGCCTATGACCCGTAACGAGACCAGGTTCATCAGCTCCGCCATGACCGGGTTGACCTTGCCCGGCATGATCGACGACCCGGGCTGGACCGGCGGCAGGTTGATTTCGGAGAGGCCTGCCCGTGGACCTGACGAAAGCAGGATCAAATCACTCGCGATCTTCGACAGCTTCACGGCGAGATTCCGCAGTGCCCCGGACTCGGCGACAAAGGCCTGCTGGTCCCAGGTGGCGGCGATCAGATCTGCTGCAGGGACGAACGGTTTACCGGTCAGCGATGCGAGGTGTGCTGCGACCTTTTCAGCATACCCCTTCGGGGCGTTGAGACCTGTGCCGATAGCCGTGCCGCCCATGTTCAGAGGGTAAAGCTGTTTTTCGGCCTCACGCAGGGCCTTAATTTCGCTTTCGAGGGCTGCCGCGAAAGCATGGAACTCCTGGCCAAGGGTCATGGGGATCGCGTCCTGCATTTCGGTGCGCCCCATCTTAAGGATTGTGAGGAACTCGTTGCCTTTGGCACGGAACGCGTCCGTGAGCTTTTCCGCCTCGGCAACAAGCGCGTCGTTCCCCGCAAGCATGGCGACCTTGAGTGCCGTCGGATACGCGTCGTTGGTTGACTGCGACATGTTGAGGTCATCATGGGGATCCACTACCTCGTAGTCGCCGGGTTCGTGTCCGGTCAGCACGAGGGCCACATTGGCCATGACTTCGTTGGCGTTCATGTTCGTGGAGGTGCCGGCGCCGCCCTGATAGGGATCAACCAGAAACTGGTCGTGGTATAATCCGGCAACGATGGCTTCGCCCGCCTTGATAATTGCGTCACGGGTGCCCGGGTCCATCTTTCCGACGTCGGTGTTCGCCATGGCGGCGGCGGTCTTCACCAGCGCAAGACCTTTGACGAGTCCCGGGTAATCGCTGATGGTCCGGCCCGAAATCTGGAAATTCTCCAGCGCCCTGGCCGTCTGTATCCCGTAGTAGGCGTCTGCCGGAACAGCCTTTTCTCCCAGCAGGTCTTCTTCGATACGAACATCGGGATCCGCAGCGATTTGCTGCTGGGCGCTGACCTGCCCGGACGCGGCGAGCAGTAAGCTCAGCACCAGTATGAGAAAAATTGAACCGTGATTTTTCATCTTAACCTCCTGTATCGATTCATGAAATTCCATTACCGCATTATGAGGGAGCTCAAAAACAGGGCGCAGCCGGTGGCTGTTGCCGTAGTCACGAGCCCGGGGATCATGAAGCTGTGATTCAACAGGTACTTCCCTATGCGGGTGGTGCCGCTCTGGTCAAAGGAAACCGCAGCCAGCACCGTGCCGTAGGTCGGGAGGAAAAAGTTGCCGTTGACGGCCGGGTACACGCCGATGAGCAAATAGACCGGGAGTCCGAGGGCCACGGCCACCGGCATCAGGATGACAATGGTTGCGGCCTGGCTGAAAAGCAGGATCGAGAGGACGAACAGCCCGGCCGCAAAGATCCAGGGATAGGTTTCGATGACAGACGAGATAGTGCCCACAATAGCCTCCTGATTGCCCTCGAAGAACGATGAGCCCAGCCAGGACACACCCAGGATCGAGATGATGGCCACCAGTCCGCTCCGCATGAGGTTGCCCTGCACCGCCGCCTTCGGGTTCGTCCGAAACAGCAGCATGATCAGGCCCGCCGCCGCCAGCATGACGATCATGATGGCCCGGCCCATCTCCACCTGCCCGGTCTCTGTCACGCCTTCGGCGGCCACCGCATAGACGGGGCGCAGGGCCGGGAAAAGGCCGATCAGGACCACCGCTATAACAGCCGAGAAGAAGACCACGCAGGATCCCAGCGCCCGCCGGCGCTCGGCACCTTCGAGTGGCGGTTTTTGCTCGGGTGGCGTCACCTTGCCGTCGGCGAGCCGCTTCTGATAGTCGGGATCCCTGTCGAGCTCCTTTCCCTTCCAGGCCACGGACAGCGTCCCGACCAGGACCCCGACGAGCGTTGCCGGAATCGTGATAAGCATAATCTGCGGAAGGCCGGCACCGAGACCTGCGAGGGCAGCCACGAGGGCTACCGTCACAGCGGAGACCGGTGAGGCAATAAGTCCGTGCTGCGCAGCAATAACGCTCATCGACATGGGGCGCTCGGGGCGGATGCCGGCCTTGCGGGAAACCTCCGCGATGACCGGCAGGAGCGAATAGATCACGTGCTGGGTACCGGCGGCGAAAATCAGGACGTAGGTGAGGAATGGCGCGAGAAAAGTGATTCTCTGCGGATTGTTTCGCAACACACGCTCGGCAGTTTCGACAAGATAGTCGAGTCCCCCGGCCGCCTCCATGACCGACAGCGCAGTGATGACGGCCAGGATCATGCCGAGCACCGTACCGGGCGGGCTGCCGGGGGGCATCCTGAAGCCGAACACGAATACAACCAGACCGAGTCCTGCGACGGTCCCGAGGGCAATCCCTCCCAGCCGGGCTCCGATCAAGATGCAGGCAAGGAGTATCGCCAGCTCTATCCAGATCGTCCACATGTCCATACTTACCACGAATGCACCTCTTTCCGCATGGCGCCCGAATCTACAAATACATTAAAACCGCCGTTTTGTTCCAATGCCTTGTCCAACTCATCAAGAATAATTGATAAGCACGGATCAATTTTTTCGAACCTTAAAATGGGAAAATCAAAAATCTCGGTATTCATATAATCAAGCGACGGATAGGTTGTCAAGCGTATCGTTATTATTTCCAGGTTTTCTCTTGAATAGTGATTTCATACTTCCTTGCTGAAAGATATGTATGACCGCACAGGGAAAAAGCAGTAAATCCTGTTTGCTTCAGCGAATAGGAAAAGTTGTGGGGGTCAGCAGTTGTGGGGGTCAGTCCGACAATTTCAGAGCCCAATAACGCTACAATTGTCGGACTGACCCCCCTTTGCCGGCGGCGCATCTAAGCGCTGTCTGGTGCATTGACTGGTTATGTGGCTCTTGTATTTTATCACTAATCTTTTGTTTGATTAATTTCCAATAATCGCTTGCGCCAGATTTCCTGCAAGCTCTTCTCCATTTGCACCAATTTCATCAGGTGTTGAACAAAAAGGTAAAATATAATTCCCTTTTGATACTAACTTACCATATTCACAAAAACCTCTGAAAATACCTTGTATAGAGTCACAATTGCCTTCAATGGGACCCATGCAGGTAACAAGCAATGCTGCGAGCTTATCGCTAATAAGGGACGCGTGGTCAGGTGTGCCATAGCCTGTGACAAGGCAAAAATGCCTATCAATCAGAGGCTTTATCTGAGCTGTAAAGCTCCAGCAATATAATGGTGAGGCATACACAATCGCATCTGCTTGGATTAATTTATCAAATATAATCGCCGCATCATCGTTTTGAACACAGCCTGGCTCCTCTTTATTTTGCTGGCACTTATAACACCCAAGACAGCCACCTATCTTGTACTTGCTGATATTTAAAATTTCTACTTCATGATTTTCTTTGACTTTATCTTCAAACATTGAGAGCACTTTGGCCGTATTCCCCTTTTTTCTTGGACTCCCCAAAAGAGCGATGATTTTCACAATAACCCTCCTAATTCAAAAGATTTTTCCAACAATGAATGTTTTTAATCAAGCCAAATAACGGTGTTGAGCTCAGCCGCCCCGCTCTGCACTTCGCTTGTATTTCAATCTTCGCATAACAGGACCATCGATTGTAAATCGCGGGGTCGGCTGCAGCGAATGGTTAGGCCGTATTTACTGATTCGGTAAATTTGGAAGCAAATTTAAAACCAAATCTGTGAATCATCTTCATTACATCTTTTTTTTGAAACCGTCTCAGAAGAACAAGAAATAGCGAGGAATACGTTCTCTATAGTTCTTATACGACTCACCATATTGTTCCAAGCAAGCTTCCTCTTCCGCGAGGATTTTATTATGACCTCCAATCACACCAAGTATCATCAATGCGAATGCTGTCCATGATCCTATAGCGATGCTTATCCCCAGGAAGGATACGGAGACGGCCAATTGCTGAGGGTGCCGTGAGATCCTATAGAGCCCACTTGTAACTGGCTGATCAACCGGAGTGTTCTTGAAATTAACAAGGGCAATTACAAATCCAATCAACCCCAGGGAAAACACTGAAATCCCTATCACAAACACTACATCACCAATTTTCAGGGAGGTCAAACTCACAAGAATGAACCATAACAATACCAAGATCACTCCAAATAAGCGGCGAAGTACCTGATGATTTCTCTGACCCGATAGGTCATATAGCCTCGCAATTGCCTTTTTGGGGAAGAATATCAACATGATCCCATAAGCCCCAAAGAAGAGCACAATCAATATCCAACCGTTTATCAATCCGATTTCAAGGTTTGGAAACAGCTCCATTGACTTTCCCTCAACGAAACTAAATTGTTTATCTTTGAATGCGGCCTAATAATGAATAGATTGATCCGCATAAGATTCGGAAGTTCAAGATTTTACCCTTATAAAGCTCTGCTGAGCCACCCCTGGCGGGGCTGCGATAATCTCTTCAAAATCAATTACTTGCGCCGCATGCAATGATCTATCGTGGCGTCTTATACGGATCGGCATAAAAACCTTTGCGATGGCTTTAAAGTCCATCGATGAGGCTGCGAACGCCAGCCGGCCCACAATTAAGAACATGAGTACAAATTATTTATTCATATATCCCATTCGTATTTCGATTTCAATCTATTTCTTTAATGATCGCTGTGCTGTTTCACGACCGGTGTATGTCGTCTTCAAAAATAGGAATTTTAGTCCTCAAAATTAAGTTGCGGTTTTCGGCTCCTTGGTTTGAGATTTCCCCTTCTGTTTTGAAATTTCCTGCGAGGCCGTTTCCCCCATAAAAAAATCCATCCCGAAGGATGGCTCTCTCATAAAAGTGATGGCTGGGTGTCGTGGACACGTTTCGAACTTTTTTTCTGGTGCCAACGCCTGAAATGAAGGCAATCTTTAATAAAATCCAGCTGAAATTTCCCCATATTTGTTGGATCTAATAAACAGACATTTTCACCTTTTTTGCCGTCTAAAGGGGAAAAAGGACTGAAAAGTTTTAAGGCTCCATCAGATCACTATTTAAAAGAACACCCGGAAATACGGAAATACGCTTGACAACCTATCCGTCGCGTGATTAAACAAATACTGGGATTTTTGATTTTCCTATTTTAGACTGCCCTGGACGGGGGGGTGAGGATCCGGGGGCAAGGGATGATGGGCGGGCTGAACGCCAACGCCGAGCAAGCGTACAGGGGCGGAACGATATGCTAGACGAGCCCAAGTCGCCGATGCGCCACAGTTGCCTCGTGGTTCTGTTCTATCTCGTAGCCTCGCTCGCTCTCACATGGCCCCTCGCCAGAAACTTCGGTTCGCACTTGCCCGCCGTGGCTATACCCTATGATGCGCTTCTGCATGTCTTCCTGCTGGGATGGGGATGGCACGGCCTGACAACCAATCCCCTCGAGGTCTTTAACGCGCCGATCTTCTACCCTGAATTCCGGACACTCACCTATATGGATCACATGCTGGGAGAGGCGGTCCTGGCCGGGCCCATCATCGAGGTCTTCGGCCTCGGGGCAGCCTACAATTCTCTGGTCATCTTCTCCTTCGTTGCCTCGGGGTACTTCGTCTACCGGCTTGCGCTGCTGTACGGGATATCACGGTCGGGAAGCTTTGTAGCCGGATTCCTCTTCGCCTTCTGCCCCTATCGGTTCAGCCATCTCGGCTGCTTGAACCAGATCCAGACGCAGTTCATTCCCCTGGGGATCTTCTTCGCCGTGAGCTTTATTCGCACCAGACGGACCCGGTACGGCGTCGGGGCCGCGCTTACTCTGGCCGTCCAGAGCTACTTCGGCTGGTACTCGACGTTTCATCTGCTCGTAGCGCTGGTGGTGCTGGTGGGG
>Ga0209013_10003069_pt1 | contig 14980 bp, 14 predicted proteins | sample Cruoilmetagenom2_FD_187291 | JGI IMG/M metagenome (GOLD analysis project Ga0209013, IMG submission 187291) | Oil polluted marine microbial communities from Coal Oil Point, Santa Barbara, California, USA - Sample 2 (SPAdes) (version 2) | ecosystem: Environmental > Aquatic > Marine > Oil seeps ... | reverse complement strand
GCATACTCTATAGCCCTGGTCTCCCGTATAACCATCACCTTTATCTGGCCCGGAAACGTCAGTGACTCTTCAATTTTCTTGACAATATCCCTGCTCAACAACGTCGTTTCCTCATCCGATATTTTTTCGCTTTCCACGATGACCCGCAGCTCTCTCCCGGCCTGAATGGCATAGGTATTGGAAACCCCTTTGAATGAATTGGCAATGCCTTCCAGATCCTCAAGTCGCTTGATGTAGTTCTCCAACAGCTCCTTCCTCGCCCCGGGTCTTGCACCTGAAAGGCCATCCGCTGCCTGAACCAGCAAGTCATATACCGTGATGGGTGGCACATCTTCGTGATGCGCTGCGATGGCGTGAACAATCCTTGAAGATTCTCCATGTTTTTTTGCCAAATTCGAGCCAATCACGGCGTGCGGCCCCTCCACTTCATGGTCGATGGCCTTACCGATGTCATGCAACAAACCCATCCGCCTGGCCAACTTCACCTTGAGCCCCAGTTCGGATGCCATGATTCCGGCCAGAAACCCGACTTCAATCGAGTGCTGCAATACATTCTGTGCATAGCTCGACCGAAATTTGAGTTGACCAATGTATTTAATCAATTCGCTGTGCATGCCATGAACACCCAGGTCAAAGGCAGCCTGTTCGCCGGCCTCCTTAATGGCAACACTGACTTCTTTTTCAATCTTTTTAACGACATCTTCGATCCTTGCCGGGTGAATACGACCATCTGCAATCAATTTCATGAGAGATAGTCGAGCGACCTCCCGCCGCACCGGATTGAATCCGGAGAGAATCACGGCCTCGGGCGTATCGTCAATGATCAGGTCGATGCCTGTAGCAGCTTCAAGCGCCCGGATGTTTCTTCCTTCACGACCGATAATACGTCCTTTCATCTCATCGCTGGGCAGGTTGACAACCGACACTGTACGTTCGGCAACATAATCACCGGCATAGCGCTGGATGGCGGTTGCAATGATTTTTTTGGCCTTTTTATCAGCCTGCTCGTTGGTCTCGTTCTCGATCCTCTTGATGAGCTTGGCACCCTCATGCCGCGCCTCATTCTCCATTGCCCGAATTAGCAGTTCTTTTGCCTGCTCTGCCGTCAAACTCGATATTTTTTCAAGTTGCTGCTTCTGTTCTTCAATAAGCTCATGATACTCTTTTTCACGCTTTTCAACCTCATTGCTCTTTTGCTGAGCGATCTTTTCTTTCCGGGAAATATCCTGTTCCCTCTTTTCAAATTGCTCGACCTTTTTTTCAATGGTTTCCTCTTTGTGCAATAGGCGTTGCTCTCTTCTTTTCAAATCAGAGCGGGTCTCTTTGGTTTCAGTGTCGAATTCGCTCTTCATTTTGAAAAGCCGGTCCTTGGCTTCTAGTTGAGCCTCTTTCAAAAGAGTCGCAGATCGCCTCTTGGCATCCTTTATCAACAGAACAGCCTCTTCTTTTGCTGCCTGAATTCTGCGTGTAGCTATTTTCCCCTTGATCAAAAACGCAAGAATGAATCCCACGATAAAACCGCATGCAACAAACAATATGATGGTTGTATTCATTATTTATCTCCAGGAAATATCCCTAAGATGAGCGTTTCAAATTTTAAGAATACGGGATTTAGATATAATTTCAAAGGATTTGATCCATTTCAATTCTTAAAATTTGAAACACTCAACTTAGTTATCATAATATAATCGTATAACGTTTTTATGAAACGCGGCGTTGCCGCTCCCATGGCGGCAACAAAAAAAACTATCCCGCACCCCCGAGAAACCGGGATCTTCGACTCCCGATCGGGGTTGCCACGAGGCTTCAACAACCTGCAGGGCATGTCAAAACCTTTGCTTCAATTCATCCCGCTGCTTACGCCGCGAAATGAATACATTCTTTTTTTTGGAGAAGATTGGTTGATGCAGGAAATCTCTATGAAACAAGGCATGAATATGGATCAAAAGAGATGCGAAATATAGGCGTACTGACGGTTCGTCCGACAGACCGATATAAGGTGAACCCCCACCTCGGTGTCGTGTTGGTAGGTCTTTGAACCTTATTCTAAAGGTGGGCGCCCTGTTGTTTCTTTAGGCTTTTCTGCGATAGCAGAACGGCACACCAAAACAAGTGAAAGCTCCCATTTAATAAGTGTTGGGTCAAAGAACGTCTTCCAATCACGAACACGGCAGGGGAAACACCCTAATCTTTAACCGGCCGTGTCATCAGCGCCATTTTCATCCGCGGCTGGAATACAGAAGATATTCAAAACATTTTGCACTCAGCAAAGCCTGGAGAGGTATGTGATGACATATGGTATCTTTTTCAATCTAATCAAAAAATGCTTGTTAACACCCTATTATGTTTGATTCGTAGTCAACTCATTTAAAAGGTTCGACGCCCGGTCGGAAACAGTTTTTAACAAATCCGTATGCCGCTGTTTACATTGCATATATTCATTTGCAATATTGAGGGCCGTCAGTATCAGGATGGCCTGTTTGCTGATGGTTGATGATTTGTCAGACATCTGGCTCTCAACCTTTGTGACTTCCTGAACAAGGAAATCAGCTACTTCTTTCGCTTTTTCTACATCTTTTTCAGCTTTGAAGGTAAATGGGTGTCCGAAAAGTTCTATCGTTACAAGCTGGTCCAATGATATTGTGATTACCTTTCCTTGATCATCTTTGCTTCAACTGCTATTTTTCAACTTCTGTTATTCCGTCCAACCTTTCCAATAGATTGTCAATCTTGGATCGAATCAAAGTCCGTATTTCACCGTCCTGGTTTTCCGCGGTTTCTTTATCTTTAAGCGTTGCTTCCAGGTTTTCAACTGTTGCTGTGAGTTCCAAATTGGCCGTCTCCAGTGAACTGCAGCGTGATATCAAAGATTCAACCCGATCTTCTATTTCGTTAAATTGCTTTAAAATGGTATCGTTATCCAATAGCTCACCTCAAATATATTGAAAGTTATTATAATATTTGACCATTACGAAAGTCAAGTGTTTTAACGACGGGCACCCATGAGTGTTTCAACCGCCTTCAAGTCAGCAGGTGTGTTAACCCCTGAGACCTCCTCCGGGTTGGAACCCACGAGCACCCCGATATGCTTGCCCATGGCATAGCCGACCCCTATGATATCGGTCAAATAAAACTCTCCCTGGGCATTATCCGGGGTAACTTTTTGCAAAGACGCTGAAAGAAAGGCTTTTGAAACACAATATATGCCTGAATTAACAACTGATATGTTTTTTTCGTCAGCAGTGGCATCAGCCTCCTCCACTATCCGGGTCAACTCCCGCTTTGCATTTATCACGACTCTTCCGTAACCGGTCGGATCTTCAAGTTCCACGGCCAGCAGAGACAAATCCCTGTTTTCATTGATATGATCATCCAACAAAGCCCGAATGGTCTCGGTTTTCAACAAGGGGACGTCGCCACATAAAATAATAATATTCTTGGTCGTTTCAGGAATCTCCGGCATGGCACACAACACCGCGTGGCCGGTCCCCCTCTGCTCTTTCTGAAATGCAAAGGATACGGGGTTCACCTTCAGACATGCATCCTTGACGCGATCAGCCTGGTAACCCACCACAACAATTACATTCTTTCCTGCAACGTCGCAGGCAGATACGAGCACATGAGATATCATGGGCTTCCCTATAATCTTGTGCAGTACTTTTGCCATATTCGATTTCATACGGGTGCCCAGGCCGGCCGCCAGGATGATGATGCTGACATTTTCTATCCGGTTATCTGCATTCAATTGTTCGTTCTCCTTTTCTATATCGATAGAGCGAAATGGGTGATCCAATGGCGATTTGCGCTGTTTGAGCCAATTAGGGCACCTTACATCAGCGCATGTCAATGAAAATTCAATATGAAAACACGGTCACTTAAAAGTCACGCCTGTTTAGCCATATGGCCAGCGCTGATATTAGGAGCCCTTGCGGCGAGTTCGCAAAGTGCCAGGGGATTATTCATTTCGCGTTTCCTGAATCCCGAAAGTTGCGTTATGGCCTATAGCACAGCAAAAAAGGGCAAACCTGACTAGGTTTACCCTTTTCGATTTTGCTATTGCTTTGCTAATCTCAAAAATGCGCCGGAGAGGCACCTCCCGACAATGTTAGATGGATCCTGACAACTTGATACGCTGCACGGCTCTTTCCAGAGCTGCTTTTGCCCTGACAATGTCGATCTCTTCTTTGGCTCTATCCTCAGCTAACCGTTTCTCAGCACGCTGCATGGCATCTTTGGCACGTACCAGGTCGATATCCTGTTGTCGTTCCGCTGACTCGGCCAGCACGGTCACCTTGTCCGGGAGCGCCTCTGCAAATCCCCCGCTGACAAAAACGAATTGTTCTTTGCCGTTTGCGTCTGTATACCGGATAATTCCTACCTTTAGGGTCGTCAAAAATGTCGTATGCCCTGACAGAACACCGAATTCACCCAGGGTACCCGGGGCAACGACCATTTGGACATCCTCATCGACAACGGCTTTTTCAGGTGTAACCACTTCTAGTTTAATATTGTCGGCCATGTTATATCCTTATCGCTACTCTTCTTCAGTCATTTCCTTGGCACGTTCAATGACCTCTTCTATGCCGCCGACCATGTAAAATGCCTGTTCCGGAATATCGTCATGATTGCCCTCAACAATTTCCTTGAAGGCGCGAACCGTATCCTCTATTTTCACGTACTTGCCGGGCTTGCCGGTAAAAGCTTCGGCAACATGGAAAGGCTGAGAGAGGAATCGTTGGATCCTTCGGGCACGGGCCACGGTCATTTTGTCTTCGTCTGATAATTCATCGATACCCAGAATAGCAATGATATCCTGGAGTTCCTTGTACTTTTGAAGAATCTGTTGAACCTGCCGCGCCACTGCATAATGCTCGTCGCCGATATAGGAAGCATCCAGGATTCTGGATGTCGAATCGAGCGGATCCACAGCCGGGTAAATACCGAGTTCAACGATCTGTCTGGAAAGAACAACCGTACCGTCAAGATGGGCGAAGGTCGTTGCAGGTGCGGGGTCGGTCAAGTCATCCGCCGGCACGTAAACACACTGAACCGCTGTAATGGACCCCTTGTCTGTCGATGTAATCCGTTCCTGGAGTTCACCAAGATCGACAGCCAGGGTGGGCTGGTAACCAACAGCAGAAGGCATACGGCCGAGAAGGGCCGAAACCTCGGAGCCCGCCTGGGTAAATCGGTAGATATTGTCGATGAAAATAAGAACGTCCTGTCCTTCTTCATCCCTGAAATACTCGGCCGCCGTCAATGCAGACAAAGCAACACGTGCACGCGCCCCGGGCGGTTCGGTCATCTGACCGTAAATGAGCGCTGCCTTGGGCAAAACACCTGAATCTTTCATCTCATGATAAAGATCGTTGCCTTCACGGGTTCTCTCCCCAACACCGGCAAATACGGAAATACCCCCATGCTGCATGGCAATATTGTGAACCATTTCCATCATGATAACGGTTTTACCCACGCCGGCACCACCAAACATACCCATTTTGCCGCCACGTGGAAACGGAACCAGAAGGTCGATAACCTTTACGCCTGTTTCAAGAACACGAACCGTTGTATCCTGTTCCGTAAACTTGGGCGCCTCACGATGGATGGGCAACATTTTTTCCTGGCTAACCGGGCCCAGGCCATCAACCGGACGGCCAACCACATTCAGCACCCGGCCAAGCCCTGCTTCACCCACCGGCATCATGATCGGTTTGCCGGTGTCTTTTACCACCTGCCCGCGGGTCAGGCCATCGGTAACATCCATAGCAATTGTTCTGACAACGTTATCACCCAGATGCTGTGCAACCTCGATAACCAGGTTATCCGGCTCGTCATTGATTGCAGGATTGGTAATCAGGAGCGCCGTGTAAATCGTCGGCAGATTTCCCTGTTCAAATTCTACATCGACGACAGGTCCCATTACCTGTGTAATTTTACCTAAGTTTTCTCCCATCGAAAGACCTCCAACTTTTTTTATCTGTTTTGGGTAGCCCCTTCTTTGCCAGGCAAATAAGGGGACCCACTTTATTACACGCAGCTATCCTTTCAGGGCTTCTGCTCCCCCGACAATGTCCATCAGTTCAGCTGTAATGGCTGACTGGCGCGCTTTGTTGTATGCCAGTGTGAGATTGTCGATCATATCGTTACACGCTTTGGTGGCATTGTCCATGGCCGTCCGTCTTGCAGCATGCTCACTGGTAGATGTTTCGAGCAATGCACTGAACAACTGGACAAAAACATTTCTGGGAAGAAGTTCTCCCAACAGCTCGTCCGCCGAAGGTTCACAGATATGTTCCGCAAGATACGGGGTGTTTTCGTCAGCTTCAGTTATTTCTGTTTCTATGGGCGGTATCGGAAGCAGTTGCCGGACAACCGGCACCTGCCTGCCCATGCTTATAAATTCGGCATATACGACATACACCTCGTCATAGGTGTTATCAAGGTAGCCATCCACCAGTTTCCGCCCCTCGGTTGAGGCAACGTTGAAACCGAACTTGGTGCCCACAATGCCGAGATGTTCACCAGCTATGTCAAAACCATTTTTCCGACACCAGTTGCGGCCATTTTTACCGAAATTGGTAAATGAAAATGCGACGCCATCACCCTGCTTCTCATCCATGAAGGATTTGGCCCTGCCAACCAGATTCACGTTGAACCCGCCGCACAACCCCCTGTCCGAAGTACACAGGACAATATGAATATGCTTGACTTCTTCACGCGGGATCAGCAACGGACTGGCTTCATCACCGGCTTTCTCGGCAAGGCTCCCCAGTACTTCGGAAAATTTTCCGGCATAAGGGCGGAAGTTCTCCATATTGCTCTGAGCACCCTTCAACCGTGAAGTGGCAACCATATTCATGGCTTTGGTGATCTGCTTTGTTTTTTTAACCGCGTTGATCTTTAATTCGACGTCTTTTAAACTTGGCATTTAACTTGGCCCTTATCCTGTTTTAGCTCGTACCCGAACCTGTGTTCCTGCCAACTAGCCTATGATATTGATACCCACAAAAGCGATAATTCAGGCATATGGTCATCTACTAGGATTTGATCGTGTCTTTGAACTCCTCATTATAGGCTTTCAGCGCTTCTGCCAGTTTGGCATCCAGTTCGTCCGAAATCTCCTGTTTTTCGGCAATTTCAGCATAGATATCAGAATGCCGCTCCTCGAGGAACTGATAGAGACCGGCTTCATATTTTTCCACCACATCCAGTGGGAAGTCATCCAGGTATCCTCTGGTCCCTGCATACAGAATGGCCACCTGTTTTTCGAGGGCAAGCGGTTGAAATTGCGGCTGCTTCAGAATTTGTACCAGTCTTTCACCTCGGGTCAACTGGCGCTGGGTGGCCTTGTCCAGATCGCTGCCGAACGCTGCAAAAGCTTCGAGCTCACGGAATTGGGCCATGTCGAGACGCAGAGTCCCAGCCACCTGCTTCATGGCTTTGACCTGTGCGGAACCACCGACGCGGGACACCGAGAGACCCACATTAATGGCAGGGCGGATACCGGCGAAAAAGAGAGCCGGTTCAAGATATATCTGTCCATCCGTAATGGAAATCACGTTGGTGGGGATATATGCCGATACGTCACCCGCCTGTGTCTCGATGATCGGCAGCGCCGTGAGAGATCCGGCACCCAGTTCATCATTCAGTTTGCAGGACCTTTCCAATAGGCGCGAGTGGTTGTAGAAAATATCACCCGGGTAGGCTTCACGCCCCGGTGGACGTCTGAGGAGCAGGGAGATCTGCCGGTAAGAGACTGCCTGTTTGGAAAGATCATCGTAAATAATCAATGCGTGCTGCCCTTTGTCACGGAAGTATTCTCCCATGGCGCATCCGGCATAAGGTGCCATGTACTGCAGGGTAGCAGGATCACTGGCGCAGGCGGACACGATGGTCGTATATTCCATGGCACCATGTTTTTCCAGGACTGCATGAACCTGAGCCACCGTCGATTTTTTCTGACCGCAAGCCACGTAGATGCAATAAATGTCCGTGTCTTTCTGTGCAAGAACAGCATCTATGGCACAGGCTGTTTTACCGATCTGCCGGTCACCGATGATCAACTCACGTTGTCCTCTTCCCACCGGTGTCATGGCGTCAATCGCTTTCAAACCGGTATACATGGGCTCGTGAACAGACTTTCTGGCGATGACACCCGGAGCAACCATCTCGACACGTCTGAACTCCTTCGCATCCAGGGGCCCTTTGCCATCGATCGGTTCACCAACACCTGACAGCACGCGGCCAAGAACAGCTTCGCCTACCGGCACCTGAGCAATACGGCCGGTACGTTTAACCATGTCCCCTTCCTTGATATGGATGTCCTCACCCATAACGGCAATACCCACATTGTCCTCTTCCAGGTTCAGCACCAACCCCAGAATTCCCCCTGGAAATTCCACGAGTTCCAGCGCCATGGCTTTTTCGAGCCCATAAACTCTGGCAATACCGTCCCCGACGGACAGGACAACACCGGTTTCACTCAACTCTACCTTCTTGTCATAATCCGTGATCTGTTCCTTGATAATCTGACTTATTTCTTCAGCTCTTAATTCCATTAGACACTTTCACCCCTTTTTAAAGATTCTCTCATGTTGAGTAATTGTGTTTTTATGCTTCCATCCAATACAAGATCCCCGATTCTTGTAACGATACCACCGATGAGACTGGAATCCTGCGCACATTCTAAAACAATATCTTTGCCCGTCTTTTGAGACAAGGATGAGCGAATTTTTTCGATGGTTTCGGACGAAAGCTCGGTTGCCGAAACCAGGCTGGCTCTTGCAACACCTTTTAACTCGTCAGCTAATTTCTGATAAAAATCGTTTATATTGACGAGAAAGCCCACACGACCTTTGTCAAACAGCAACAACAAAAATGCATTCATCACCTTGGAAAGACTCAGTTTTTCAAGAACGGCGTTCAAAACGTTCTTTCGGGCGGCAGTATCATACAGAGGGTTGGTTATAGCCTGGCTGAGATTGCCTTCCCGCTCTATCAGGTCCGAAAAAGCTTTCAATTCTTCACGGTAGGTTTCAGTCTGTCCGTCTTCCTTGCCTATCAGCAGCAATGCCTTGGCATAACGCCTTGCAATAGCCAGATTCTTCACTATGCCACCACCTTCTCTAAATAGTCGTCGACCAGCCTGTCCTGATCTTCGGATGAAATTTTAGCTTTGATTATTTCCTCGGCCTTGACAAGAGCCACTTGAAGTATTTCTTCCTGCAACTGATTTTTGGCTTGTTTGAATTCTTGTTCAATGTGTCGTTTGGCCTGCTCTTCAAGTTTCACGGCTGTGTTTTCCGCCTCCTTGATAATTCTTACCCTGGCCTCCTCCCCCTGCTTGACATATTCTTCTATGAGCCTCTCAGCCTCCCCTTCCAACCGGGAAAGTTTTTCGTTGTACTCGGCAAGTTGAGCTTCGGCTTCTTTTTTCTTGTTTTCAAGCGTGTCCAACTCATCCTTTATTCCCTTGATGCGGCCGTTTAAAGCCTGGGACAAGGGTTTTCTCAGAACAAAAAAAAGAGCAACCGCAAGGACAGTAAAATTCATGACACGAAAGGTATCGGTCAAAACCCAACCTTTAGGCGCAACTTCGTCATGACCACCTTCTGCAGAAGCAAAAACAGCGCCGGCATTGAAAACAAGCAGCACTGTAAAAATCAGCACTAAACGTGAAACGGTCATTACTTTATTCCGTCTCCGGTTAAAACCCGATTGTATCATTAAACAGCCCTCCCGAGAATTTTTTCACCGATGGTACCTGCAAAATCTTCAACTTCTTTCATCAGCGTCTCCCTGGCGCCATCGGCTTCCCCGGCAATCTGTTCCCTTATCTTTGCCAGCTCCGCCTGGGCCTTTTCATTGATTTTGCCGATGAGTTCCTTTTCTTCATCCGCGGCTGCCTCCAGGAGTTCCTCTTTTTGCTTCAGTCCCCTGGCCCTGGCCTCCTTAATACCGGATGCAAAGGCCTGATCCTGTGCAGCGGCCTTTGATTCAGCAGTTTCAATATCGGCTTCGAGGCCGGAGAATTTTTCTTTCCTTTGAATAATAATATTACGAATGGGTTTGTAGAGGATGAGATTGAGAATCCATATCAGGAATAGAAAATTGATGATCTGGATGAACACCGACCAATCAATGCTAATCATACAAGAACCTCCAGCAATTAACGATTTTTTATGGGTTGCACCCGCATCTTTCCAACTGACCCGCGAAGCTATATCATTCGGTACATGAGATTGTCAAAGGTTTTTTGTTTTTTTTTAGTGGTCATTTTATGCCTCGACCGAATGGGAATATATTAATACATTTCAACTGGTTTTACTCTTTTTAAGCTCTCGGTTTTCCATACTGCAGGTACCATTAAAGACCACACCCGAATCGATGCTGATGGTCGGTGCCTGTAGCTCGCCCGAAATGCGGGCGGGTGGGTATGCTTCAATCCGATCCCTGGCCTGAATATTACCGTTAACGCTTCCCTTGATAATGACGGTTTCAACAGCAATTTCCGCCTCAACGGTTGCCTTGTCTCCAATGATAACCGTTCCATCGTCACTGACAACTTTCCCTTTTACTTTTCCATCCAGACGGATAGTCCCCTTGAAATTGATGGTGCCGTCGAAGATCGCATCATGGCCCAGAAATGTGGACACCGCGTCTATCTTCTTCTCTTTTTTCATTATTTCCTCCCAAACCAGGTAAACCGGATAATTTTTTTATCACGAAAACACGAAAAAACCATTGAAGCTCCCCGCAGCAGAGCTACGAGGGGTTCTTTTGATCAAAGTATTTAGAAGCCATCATATTAACATGGCAATTACAACATCCCAGCCGTCGTCATTCCTGCGAAGGCAGGAATCCAGAAAAATACTGGATGCCCCCGGCTAAAGCCGAAGGCTTGGGGTTCAAGGACCCAAGGGGTCAAGGGTCCAAGTGGCAGGTTCTCATCTCCCTGCTCCGGGCACATGGAACAACATACTACTTGCAGATAGCCAACACCTGGTGGCTGTATCACTCGAATCCTTGAACCCTGGACCCCTGGAACCCTTTAGCCGCACATTGTTAAACGAATGCTTTCGCCTAAAGGTGAGGGATTTTCTCCCATTCCCCAAATGGGACATTAAATAAAACAAGGAGGGAAAATATGAATCGTGCCATTTGCAGCGGTAAATTTCAAATTAAAGGTATTGATTTTAAAGTATTGTCCGACGATGAGATTACCGATATCCATTATGCCAGCCTTGAAATACTCGAGAAAACCGGTGTTTATGTGGAAGATGATGATGCTGTTGATCTCTTCCATTCAATCGGCTGCCGGGTAGATGACAACAAAAGAATCGTCAAAATCCCTCACTATCTTGTGGAAAAGGCCATTAGAACAGCACCATCCAGAATTGTTCTGGGGGCACGTAACCATGATAAAAGCTTTATCATGGAAGGCAAAAGGGTGACGTTCACCTCGTTTGGTGAAGGTGTCAGCGTTGTCGATATCAATACCGGTGAAATCAGGGACTCGACCAAAAAGGACCTGGCTGCCGGAACAAGATTAATGGATGCACTGGACGCCTATGGTGTTTGTCATCGACCTGTTTCTTCACTGGATGTAGACCCCACGGCTTATACGCTCCATAATTATGAAGCGCTCGTACATAACACGGACAAACCGGTTAGTTTAGGGCCTGGTGACGGCAAGGGACTGGAGAAAATCTATCAAATGTCGGCCATCATTGCCGGTGGAGAAGACACCCTGGTGGATAATCCCCTGATATGCGCTTCCACCTGTCCGGTAACCCCTTTACGCCTGGTCAAACATTGCTGCGAAATTGGCATGAAAGCCGCCGAACTCAGCATTCCTGTTCGCTTTACAACCATGGCCCTGGCGGGAGCTACCAGTCCGATTACCTTGGCAGGCACTCAGGCTGTTCAAAATGCCGAATTTCTCGCCTGTGTCGTGATGCACCAGGCTGTTCGACCCGGAGCCCCCGTTATTTGCAGCAGTTCAACGACTTCGATGGATCTAAAAAGCGCCGAAGCTGCGGTGGGTTCTCCGGAAATGGCGTTATTTGCTGCCATGAACGCCCAAATGGCCCAATTTTACCAAGTACCTTCCTGGAGCGGCGGGACGTAGACGGATAGCAATATCGGCGGTAGTGCACAAGCCGGCCACGAAAAAACGCTAACAGCTCTCATTGCGGCAATGTCAGGGAACAATGTCTTATACGGAGCAGGAATGTTAGAATGTGGCATGGTTGTGGATTTTGCCCAATTGTTATTGGATAGCGACATAATTGAGATGGTAAAGTATTTTATCGGGGGGGTCGAAGTCAGTGATGAGACATTATGTGTGGATGAAGTCAAGGAAGGCGGCTGGGAGTCCAATTTTCTAATGTCACCTGTGACCTTCAAATATATGCGAACACAAAGCAGACCGCAATTTTTTGAACGCATGAATCGAAGTGCCTGGATAGCTGCCGGAAAACCAGACCCTTATGAAATGGCCAATGAAAAGGTGAAAGACATATTGGTCAACCATCAACCGACACCTCTTTCCGATTCCGTGGCCGGTGATTTGAGAAGGTTTGTGACTGAAGTGGAAAAAGAATGGGGAGTTGAACCGAAAAACCCCGATTTTGATCCGGCGAGTCTGGTAACAAATGAATAAATATCATTCGTATTTACCTGCCGAGCGACAACAGCGAATAATCGGAATCCTGAAAAAAGATTTCAGTACGCGGAGTTCAAATTTAAGTGAACTGCTCGGCGTATCAGAGATGACGATTCGCCGAGACCTGGATGTCCTCGAAAAATCGGGTTTTGTGGAAAGAACCCATGGTGGCGCCGTATTCCGACAGGAACGGGTGGCAAGCAACTTTCATTACCGTAACAGCATAAAAGAAAACCCGGAGCAAAAAGAAAGAATTGCCCAAAAAGCTGCCTCCATGATCGACCCCCATGACACTGTTTACATTGGGGAAGGAACCACGGCATCCATGTTGCTTCGTTTCGTGGACCCCACCCTGCCTTTTACGCTGTTTACAAACAATCTCGGTGTAATATCGGAATCGGAAACGCTGAATATGACTGCCAAGCTGGTGTTGCTTCCCGGTACTTACAACCCCACAACCCATGCTCTTGCAGGGCCGTTGACCATGGAGATGATCCGACAGGTAAACGCCACCAAAGTTTTTATCGGGGCCGACGGTCTTAGTCTCAGAGCCGGTATAAGCACACCGGACCTTGAAATAGCGGCCATCGAAAGAAGTATGATTCAGCAGACACGGGGTCAGGTGATCGTCATGGCGGATCATCCCAAATTCGGTCTGGTCGCTGAAATGTCGATTGCACCTCTTAAACACATTAATGTCCTTATAACCAACCGGAAAATACCTTCCGATTTCCAGAAAGATCTCGATAAAATGGGTGTTCACGTCGTGATTGCATATTGAACCACAGCGGAGGATCAATGGGTACCTACACAATAATTAAATCTTTTCTGATGGCGATGTCTCTCATAACCGCATTCAGTCTGTTTTATGTCAGGGTCAGACATCTGGTCAGACTTATGATGGCTGTAAAAGGCAAACCAACCCTGCAAATCGATCGTTTATCCCAGCGAGTCAAAGTGCTCCTCACGGACGTGATCGGCCAGTCGAATGTCAGGAGAAAGTTCCTTCCGGGCATGGCTCATACCTTGATATTTTTCGGTTTTCTTGCTGTCCAGCCCCACTCCCTTGAGTTGATGATCCAGGGCGTATTTCCAGGCTTTAACATTTCTCATTTAGCACCCGGCATTTATGGTGCGTATCTTCTTGTCGCAGATACCCTCGCAATCTTTGTTCTGATTGGGCTTGGCTATGCTCTTTACAGGCGCTTGTTCGAGAAACCGGAATATTTAACCAACGGACTGGATGCAAAACTCATCATTCTTTTTACAGCCGTAATTATCTTGTCGTTCTACTCTGTCAACGCATTTCAGATGTCTCAAATCACTGATGGCGGTTTTGACTATTCAGCCAGTTTCACGGTGTCAGCGGGTTTGGCAGGTCTATTCGGACTTCCGTATCTCAGTGCAGGCCAGTTAACGCTTGGGTATGAAATATCCTACTGGATCCACATCCTGACAATTCTTGGGTTTCTCATTTATATTCCCGGTTCCAAGCATCTGCACCTGCTGGCAGCCGTACCCAATGTTTTTTTAAAACCACTGGAACGGGAAAAAACAATCATCAAAACGAATATCGAAGACGAGGACGCGGAAAGCTTCGGACTTGGCCGCGTGTCGGATTTAAACTGGAAATCGGTACTCGACCTGTATGCTTGCACTGAATGTGGCCGGTGCCAGGAGCAATGTCCGGCAGATAGCACCGGCAAGCCTCTTTCGCCCAAGATGGTGGTGTCTGATATCAAGCACGATCTTTTCGATCAGGCAGGACCGCTTCTAACAGGCAACGTCGATGCTGTTGAGCCTTTGGTTCGAGAGGGATCTTCCGTAACTGAAGACGTCCTCTGGTCATGTACTACCTGCCGGGCCTGCGAAGATATTTGTCCTGTCAATATCCAGCACCTGGATATTATCCTCGAAGCCAGAAAATACCAGGTTCTTATGGAGGCTGCATTCCCGCCGGAAATGCAGGAAACTTTTACGAATCTGGAAAACCAGTCGAATCCATGGGGATTTTCCAACGACACCCGGGCTGACTGGTGCAAAGATATGGATGTGCCTCTCATGTCGGATCAACCCGCATCCGAGGTTCTCTATTTTGTCGGATGCGCCGGGTCATTCGACGATCGCGGAAAGAAAATATCTCGAGCGCTGGTCCGTGTATTGAAAAGAGCCGGGGTTAATTTTGCCATACTCGGCCAGGAGGAACGGTGTAACGGAGATATGGCCCGCAGAGCCGGTAATGAATACCTGGCCCAGACCATGATTCAGGAAAACGCTGAGACCCTCAATCAATACAAGCCAAAAAAAATTCTA
>Ga0209013_10003068_pt1 | contig 14981 bp, 12 predicted proteins | sample Cruoilmetagenom2_FD_187291 | JGI IMG/M metagenome (GOLD analysis project Ga0209013, IMG submission 187291) | Oil polluted marine microbial communities from Coal Oil Point, Santa Barbara, California, USA - Sample 2 (SPAdes) (version 2) | ecosystem: Environmental > Aquatic > Marine > Oil seeps ... | reverse complement strand
GAAGCTTTAAAACGTTTACAAGTTGTTGAAGCTTTAAGAGAGGCAAATTTAAATAGAGAAAATCGTCCAGAATGGATGATTATGAAAGCTATTCCAGTAATTCCACCAGAATTACGACCATTAGTACCATTAGATGGTGGACGTTTTGCAACTTCCGATTTAAATGATTTATACAGACGTGTAATTATACGTAACAATCGTCTTAAGAGACTTGTGGAGATTAAAGCTCCAGAAGTAATCTTGCGTAACGAAAAACGTATGCTACAAGAATCTGTAGATTCATTATTCGATAATACTCGTAAATCATCAGCTGTAAAAACCGATTCTAATAGACCACTAAAATCATTATCAGATTCACTTAAAGGTAAGCAAGGACGTTTTCGTCAAAACTTACTTGGTAAGCGTGTGGATTATTCTGCACGTTCTGTAATTGTTGTTGGACCAGAATTAAAATTGTTTGAGTGTGGTATTCCAAAAAATATGGCAGCCGAACTTTACAAGCCTTTTGTAATTAGAAAATTAATCGAAAGAGGAATTGTAAAAACAGTTAAATCAGCTAAAAAAATAATAGATAGAAAAGAACCTGTAGTTTGGGATATTTTAGAGAATGTTTTAAAAGGACATCCAGTACTTTTAAATCGTGCTCCTACTTTGCACAGACTAGGTATTCAAGCTTTTCAGCCTAAACTTATTGAAGGTAAAGCAATACAATTGCATCCATTAGTATGTACTGCATTTAATGCCGATTTTGATGGTGATCAAATGGCAGTTCATTTACCATTAGGACCTGAAGCTATTTTAGAATGTCAATTATTAATGTTGGCATCTCATAACATATTAAACCCTGCAAATGGTTCTCCAGTTACTGTACCTTCACAGGATATGGTACTTGGATTATACTATATGACTAAATTGCGTAAATCTACTCCTGAAGTTAAGGTTTTAGGTGAAGGGTTAACTTTCTATTCTCCTGAAGAAGTAAATATTGCATATAACGAAAAGAAAGTAGATTTAAATGCAGGTATAAAAGTTAGAACAAAAGATTTTAATGATAAAGGAGAATTAGTAACTCAATTAATAGAGACTACTGTTGGTAGAGTATTATTTAATGAGAAAGTTCCTGAAATCGCTGGATATATAAATGAAGTATTAACAAAAAAATCTCTTAGAGATATTATTGGTAATATTTTAAAAGCTACAAGTGTACCCGAAACTGCGGCATTCCTTGATGAAATTAAAACATTAGGATATAACTTTGCATTTCAAGGTGGTTTATCATTTAGTTTAGGTGATATCATTATTCCACCAGAAAAGCATACAATGATTGCCGCTGCTAATAAGCAAGTAGATGGTATTAAGGCAAACTATAACATGGGACTTATAACAAATAATGAACGTTATAACCAAGTTATTGATATTTGGACTTCTGCAAATGCTGAATTAACCGAGTTGTCAATGAAGCGTATTCGTGAAGATCAACAAGGATTTAATTCGGTATATATGATGCTTGATTCTGGAGCTCGTGGATCTAAAGAACAAATACGTCAGCTTACAGGAATGCGTGGTTTAATGGCAAAACCTAAGAAATCTAATGCTGGAGGTGGAGAAATTATTGAAAACCCAATTCTTTCTAACTTTAAAGAAGGACTTTCAATTTTAGAGTATTTTATCTCTACACATGGTGCACGTAAAGGACTTGCCGATACAGCACTTAAAACTGCCGATGCTGGTTACTTAACACGACGTTTAGTAGATGTATCTCAAGATGTTATTGTTAACATTGAAGATTGTGGCACTTTAAGAGGTGTTACAGTACAGCCATTAAAGAAAAATGAAGAAGTTGTAGAAACATTAGAAGAGAGAATAGTTGGTCGTACTTCATTATATGATGTTTATCATCCATTAACAGATGAGTTATTGGTAGAAGCTGGAGGTCATATTAATGATGATATTGCTAAAAATATTGAAGATTCTCCAATTGATGCTTTAGAAGTGCGTTCAGCTTTAACATGCGAAGCCAAGAAAGGTATATGTTCTATGTGTTATGGACGTAATTTAGCTACTGGAAAAATGGTGCAACGTGGTGAAGCAGTTGGAGTTGTTGCAGCACAATCTATTGGTGAGCCTGGAACTCAATTAACATTACGTACATTCCATGTTGGTGGTATTGCAGGAAATATTTCAGAAGAAAATAAACTTGTTATTAAGTTTGATGGTAAAGCTGAAATTGAAGATTTAAAAACAGTTAAAGGTAAAGATAGTGAAGGAAATGAAGTTGATATTGTAATTTCTAGAACTTCTGAACTTAAACTTATAGATGATACAACTGGTATTACTTTAAGTACTAATAATATCCCTTATGGATCAACCATTTTTATAAATAATGGAGATAAACTTAAAAAAGGAGATGTTATCTGTCAGTGGGATCCATATAATGGTGTTATTATTTCAGAATTTGCTGGAAAAATTAAATATGAAAATATTGAACAAGGTGTAACCTATCAAGTAGAGATTGATGAGCAAACCGGTTTCCAAGAGAAAGTAATTTCTGAATCTAGAAACAAAAAGCTAATCCCTACATTATTAATTCTTGATAGTAAAGGTGAAGCAATACGTACATATAACTTACCTGTTGGAGCTCATTTAATGATAGATGATGGAGAAAAGATTGGCGTTGGAAAAATTTTAGTTAAAATTCCACGTAAATCTGCAAAATCAGGTGATATTACTGGTGGTTTACCACGTGTAACAGAGTTATTTGAAGCTCGTAACCCATCAAATCCTGCTGTTGTTAGTGAGATAGATGGTGTTGTTTCTTTTGGTAAGATAAAAAGAGGTAATCGTGAAATTATTATAGAATCTAAAACTGGTGAGATTAAGAAATACTTGGTTAAACTATCTAATCAAATTCTTGTTCAAGAAAATGATTATGTTAAAGCAGGTATTCCATTATCTGATGGTTCTATTACACCTAATGATATTTTAAATATTAAAGGCCCTTCAGCTGTACAACAGTATTTAGTTAACGAAGTACAAGAAGTATATCGATTGCAAGGTGTGAAAATTAATGACAAGCATTTTGAAGTTGTTGTAAGACAAATGATGCGTAAAGTTAGAATTGTTGACTCAGGAGATACAATATTTTTAGAAAATCAATTGATTCATAAATCTGATTTTATTGAAGAAAATGATGATATTTTCGGAAAGAAAATAGTTGAAGAAGCAGGAGATTCAGAAAATTTAAAAGCAGGACAAATGGTAACTGCAAGAGAATTACGTGATGAAAACTCTATTTTACGTCGTGAAGATAAAAAACTAGCTGTTGCAAGAGATGCAAATCCAGCTACAGCAACACCAATTCTTCAAGGAATAACAAGAGCATCGCTTCAAACTAAATCGTTTATTTCAGCAGCATCATTCCAAGAGACTACTAAAGTTCTTAACGAAGCGGCTGTTAATGGTAAGGTAGATAATCTTGAAGGTTTAAAAGAAAATGTGATTGTTGGGCATAGAATCCCAGCAGGAACTGGAATGAGAAATTATGATAACATTATTGTTGGCTCAAAACAGGAGTTTGACGAAATGATGCAAGCTAAAGAAGAAATGAATTATCATTAATAAGATTCTCACAAAAGAGAATCTTATTATAAAAATATTTTGTTATGGACGAGAAAAACAAAACACAAAAAAAAGGTCAGATTAATATTGAATTAGACGAAAAAGTAGCTGAGGGAATTTATTCTAATTTAGCCATTATAAATCATTCGGTATCTGAGTTTGTTTTAGATTTTGTAAGTATAATGCCTGGAACTCCAAAGAGCAAGGTGAAGTCTAGAATTATTTTGACACCACAACATGCTAAACGATTAACAAAGGCTTTGAGTGAGAATGTTAAAAGGTTTGAAAATGCACATGGTGAAATAAAGGACTATGAGCAACCTCCAATTCCTCTTAATTTTGGACCAACAGGTCAAGCATAAATAAAAAAGCCTTTGAAATATTTCAAAGGCTTTTTTATTTATCACTAAGCACTAACTTTTTTATTTGAATTAAGTTTATATTTTAATGCTCCAGAAGGGCAACGATTTATTTGTTTAATTATACGTTTTGATTTTGTTGCATCCAAATTTATCCAAGGTATTACCGAAGTTCTAAATACTTCCGATAATTCTTTTGCACAAATTTCAGCTCGTACACATACACAAGGTTCAAAAGTTACAGTAATGTCGTCATTACTAAAAACATTAGCTAGAGTTTCCATAAGTAGTTCATGTTTGGGGTTATGAATCTATTAATAAATCTATTTAACTTAATCAATTTTATATTTAATTATCGATCAAATGTATAAAAAATACGATGAAAAACAAATTATTGCTAATAAATTCGATGTAAATATTTTTTTTAAATTATAAATTGCACTTTGAAAAGGAGTACTTTTTTAATTATATTCAGATGTTAAATGGAATTTTATTGAAGGATATTTCTGCTCAGTTAACTGTAAAGAAAATAAAGAATCGGCTAAAAAAACCAATTGATTTTGCTTATCTTTTGCTAAATAACGCTGTTTTACACGCTTAAATTCTTTGAATTCTTCATTTTTTGCATCATCAGGTTCTACCCAACATGCTTTATGAACATTTAAATTTTCGTAAGTACATTTTGCACCATATTCATGCTCTAACCTATACTGAATTACCTCATATTGCAAAGCACCAACGGTTCCAATTACTTTTCTGCCATTTAAATCTAGAGTAAATAATTGCGCAACACCTTCGTCCATTAATTGATCAATTCCTTTGGCTAATTGTTTAGATTTTAAAGGATCAGCATTGTTAATATATCTAAAATGTTCGGGTGAAAAACTAGGAACACCTTTATAATTTAGTATCTCTCCTTCAGTTAATGTGTCACCAATTTTAAAGCTTCCAGTATCTTGTAAACCCACTATATCTCCAGGATACGAAATGTTCACAATTTCTTTTTTTTCGGCAAAAAAGGCATTTGGACTTGAAAATTTTAAATTCTTTTTAAGCCTAACATGTAAATAGGATGTGTTTCTTTTAAATTCTCCAGATACTATTTTTATAAATGCCAATCTATTTCTATGGTTGGGATCCATATTTGCATGGATTTTAAAAACAAAACCAGTAAACTTATTTTCTTCAGGCTTAACTAAACGTTCTTCGCTTTGTTTTGGTCTTGGTTTTGGTGCAATTTCTATAAAACAGTCCAATAATTCTCTAACTCCAAAATTATTTAATGCCGAACCAAAGAATACAGGTTGCAAATCACCTTTTAAATAGTCTTCGGAATTAAACTTTGGATATATACCCTCTACGAGTTCTAATTCTTCTCTCAATGTATTTGCAGAATCGTCTCCAATGAGCTTGTTTAATTCATTTGATGCTAAATCTGAAACCTTAATAGTGTCTTCAATATCTTTTCTACTATCTCCACTAAATAGATTAATGTTATGCTCCCAAAGATTGTAAATACCTTTAAAATCATAACCCATTCCAATAGGGAAACTAAGTGGTGTTATTCTTAACCCTAATTTTTGTTCAATTTCGTCAAGCAAATCAAAAGCATCTTTTCCTTCTCTATCTAGTTTATTTATAAAAACAATAATAGGAATGTTACGCATTCTACATACTTCTACTAATTTCTCTGTTTGTTCTTCAACACCTTTTGCAACATCAATAACCACTATAACACTATCTACAGCTGTAAGAGTTCTAAATGTATCTTCGGCAAAATCTTTATGTCCAGGTGTATCGAGAATATTAATTTTGATATTATTATATTCAAAAGCAAGTACAGAAGTTGCCACAGAAATACCACGTTGACGCTCGATTTCCATAAAATCACTAGTTGCACCTTTTTTTATTTTATTGCTTTTTACTGCCCCAGCTTCATTAATTGCACCACCAAAAAGTAATAATTTTTCGGTAAGTGTCGTTTTTCCTGCGTCTGGATGTGAAATAATACCAAAGGTTCGTCTTCTATTAATTTCGTCTATAAAACTCATATTCTTTATTACAAATCGGTTGCAAAGATACTATTATTAGCTTCAATTATAATTATAGGTTGAAGGTCTTTTTATTTTTATGAATACATTGGCGTATTTTATAATTTTACTTGGTATTTTTACATCATGATAGAAGAAAAAGTCATTCTTGTAAATGAAAAAGATGAGCAAATAGGATTGATGCCTAAATTAGAAGCTCATCAAAAAGCAGTTTTACATCGTGCTTTTTCAGTTTTTATCTTCAATGATAAAAATGAATTGCTATTACAACAAAGAGCTTTGAGTAAATACCATTCTCCATCGTTGTGGACTAATACTTGTTGTAGCCATCAAAGAAATGGCGAAAGTAATATTCAAGCTGGAAAAAGACGGCTAAAAGAAGAAATGGGATTTAAAACTGACTTACAAGAATCCATTTCATTTATTTATAAAGCACCTTTTGATAATGGATTAACAGAACATGAATTCGATCATGTACTAATAGGGAAATACAATCAAGACCCTATTATTAATGAAACTGAAGTTGCATCATATAAATGGATGGCACTTAATGATGTTAAAATAGATATAGCATTGCAACCAAGCAGCTATACCGAATGGTTTAAAATTATTTTTGAAAAATTCTATGAACATATAAACATATCACATGAAAGTAACTGTTAGTAGAAAAGCACATTTTAATGCAGCTCATCGTTTGTATAGAAAAGATTGGAGTGACAAAAAAAACACATCAGTTTTTGGTAAGTGTAATAATCCTAATTTTCATGGGCATAACTACGAACTTATCGTTAGTGTTACAGGAGATATAGATAAGGAAACAGGCTATGTTATTGATATTAAAACCTTAAAAGAAATTATTAAAGTTGAAGTTGAAGATGTTTTTGACCATAAAAATCTTAATATTGAAGTTCCTGAATTTACAAATTTAAATCCAACAGCCGAAAATATCGCTGTTGTGATATATAACAAATTAAAACCGAAGTTAGATTCTCAATTTGAATTAGAGATTACACTTTACGAAACACCTCGAAACTTTGTAACCTATTCAGGAAAATAATTCATGATAAATACATTATATCCTATAAAATTTAAACCCATTTTAAAAGAAAAAATTTGGGGAGGAAAAAAATTGAATGCATTTCTTAATAAAGAAAGCAATTCTCCAAATGTTGGTGAGAGTTGGGAAATTAGTGGTGTTGAAGGCGACACTTCAATAGTAATTAATGGTAATTTAAAAGGAGAGTCATTAAAAACACTTTTAGAATTGTATAAAGGGGATTTAATAGGGAAGAAGAATTATGAAATATTTGAGAACAAGTTTCCTTTATTAATAAAGTTTATTGATGCCAAAAAAGACCTTTCAATACAATTACATCCTAATGATAAACTAGCTGCAAAGCGACACAATTCTTTTGGAAAAACCGAGATGTGGTATGTAATGCAAGCTGATGATGAAGCTAACTTAATTGTTGGGTTTAACCAAAAAATAACTCCTGAAATTTATTTAAAACACCTTGAAAATAAAACGCTTCCTGGAATTTTAAATTTTGATGCAGTAAACCAAGGCGATACCTATTTTATTGAAGTTGGACGTGTACACGCTATTGGAGCAGGAGTAATGTTAGCAGAAATACAGCAAACAAGCGATATTACCTATCGTGTTTACGATTGGGATAGAGTAGATGATAATGGAAATGAACGGGATTTACATAACGATTTAGCTATTGATGCTATCGATTTTGAGATGGAAGATAACTTTAGAATTTCATATCCAAAAGCTAATAATAATTCTAATAAAATAGTAAGTTGTCAATACTTTACTACTAATTATATTCCTGTAAAAGGTATAATCGATAAAGTGAATGAAAAAGATTCATTTGTAATCTATATATGTGTTGAAGGTGAAGTTGAAATTTCAACGAATTTATTTTCTGAAAAAATAAAAAAAGGCGAAACACTATTAATTCCTGCTATTATAAAAACCTATCAAATTACTGCCAAAAAAGCTAAACTTTTAGAAGTTTATGTGTAGTTTTGCAAACTAAATAAATTCGATTCTCATCTTTATGAGAATGACAAATTAAATAAAGTAATATTATGGGAAACGTAAGAGACCTAAAAAAAGATATCAATTATGTTTTAGGTGATATCATTGAAGCCGTTTATGTATGGGAATATTCTAATACAGATAAAGACACTAAGAAAAGTGAAGCTATTATAGATGAAGCTATTGCTACTTTTGATGATCTTATTGCTAAAGTTAATGATAAAAATGTAGAAAATAAAAAGTCACATTTTAAAGCCATAAATAAAGAGCTAGAAGATAAGGGTAGAGCTTTAATAGAAAAAATTAACAAATTATAGAATAAAAAAACTCGCTAACAGCGAGTTTTTTTATTTTAATTGCTCTCTTCTTTTTTACGCTTTTCAATATGTGAGCTTAGCTCTTTCCCGTATTTTGAGTTTGCAATATGCTCTGGTAATGCATTATAAATAGTATCCAAAAATTTTATGTTTGCATCATAAATTTCGGTAAGTGCAACATAAGGAGCTACTTCAACATCCTTATTATTTAAGGCGAAATTAACGGTGTATAAATATTTTCGTTTAATAATATTATCAGCTTCTAAATTAGTAGCTTGAATTAAAGAATCATTTTCGCTTTTTTGAGCTTCAAATTGGTTTTTAATATATTCTAAGCGTTGATCATTAAATTTTGAAATAATACCATTATATTCATCAAATTTTTCTTGTTGTATAGACCCTTTAATTTTTGCATCATAAGTAAAACGTTTTAGAGTAGTGTTAATTTCTGTAATCCCTTTATTTGCAAAAAAAGATAATCTATGAGTATTAGCGCTATTATTATCGAGAGTTAAATATAGTACTTCAGGTTCTTCTAAATTTGAGTGAAATTCGAACGGGAGCTCGCCATTTATCTTTAATGAATCTATGGTAATTAAAGCTGTGTCTTTTAGTTTTTGAAGATATAAAGTTCCTTTTTTTAATCCTTTAATGTGTCCAGTTACAATTAAATCTGATTCTTTTTCACCACAAGAGAGAATAAGTAATAGAGATAATATGAATAATATTTTTTTCATTTATAAAAATTTATAACAGCAAATATCACATAAAAATATGTGTTAAAAAAATTTATGCAGAACAGTATTTACAATTAGCTTACAGCTGCTAATTCCATTAAAATGGTACATAGAATAGCTGCAACAGTTCCGATAGCATATCCACAAACAGCTAATAGCACTCCTACTGTAGCTAATGATGGATGAAATGCAGATGCTACAATTGGAGCTGAAGCTGCACCACCAACATTGGCTTGACTACCAACCGCTAAAAAGAAATAAGGCGCTTTAATGAGTTTTGCAATTAAAATTAATAAGCCTGCGTGTATAGTCATCCAAACACCACCAATAACAATTAAACCAGCATTATCAAAAATTAAAGTAAGATCCATTTTCATTCCTATAGAAGCTACGAGTATGTATATGAAAACGCTTCCAAACTTACTAGCACCAGCACCTTCATAATTTTTAGCCTTTGTGAATGATAATAAAATGGCAATTATTGTCGCAATACTTATCATCCAAAAGAATTTAGATCCTAAAAAAGTAAATATATTTCTAGTCGTTGCGGACTCAATATTTAATACAACACTATCAAAGAAATCAGCTAAATAACTTGAGCATAAATGAGCAATGCTTACGGTTCCAAACGCTATTGCTACAATAATTATTAAATCGGTTAATGAAGGATTGCGTTTTACTTTATTAGCAAATGTTGATACTTTCTCTTTTAAAGCTTCTATTGATGATGTATCTGCTCCTAACCATTTATTAATCCCATTTCGTTTTCCTATTCCAATTAATAAAATAGCCATCCAAATATTAGCAACTACAATATCGACAAATACCATTCCGCCATATAATTTTTGATTGTAACCATATATTTCTAGCATAGCTGTTTGGTTTGCACCTCCACCAATCCAGCTTCCTGCCAAAGTAGATAATCCTCTCCATACAGCATCAGGCCCAACACCACCTACAGTTTCAGGGGAAACCATAGAAATAAGTAGTATAGCAATTGGCCCTCCAATTACAATGCCAATTGTACCTGTAAGAAACATGATTAAGGCTTTCCAACCTAAATTAAAAACAGCTTTTAAATCGATACTTAAAGTCATTAAAACCAATGCAGCTGGCAATAAATAACGACTTGATACATAGTATAAATTGGTGCTGTGCTCAACAATATTACCAGATTGATCTGTTGTTTCCCATTCAGGAGCAATGAGTCCTAGAGTTGTAAACAAAGCAGGAATCATATACGCCATAAAAAGTCCTGGAACTATTTTGTAGAATTTAGACCAAAATCCTGTTTTTATAGATTCGGTATAAAAAATAAAGCCTAAAGCCAACATTAATAAACCAAAAACTATTGTGTCGTCTGTAAAAAGTGGTGCGTTATTCATTTTCTAAATATTAAGCCAATAGGTTAATTTAACATTAAAAGATCTTGTTTTAGGAGCAAAAACAGTATCGGTAAAATAATTATCGTTGTAAACTACAAATAAATCTGATAATGGTGCAAATCGCCATTGTAATCTAGTATTTATTCCAAAGTTATCATTTTGACTACTATATTGTATAAAAGAAGACCAAAATAATTTTTTATTAAAAGTAATATCTACTCTAGGTCCAATTAACCAAATTTTTGCATCAGGATAAGGATTAGGTAAATTTATTTTATCATAATTTACTTCTATTGAAGTAGTAAAATACGGTTGTAAACGTAAATTTAATTGCGCTCTAATAGAGTATTTTTCGCCATTATAAAATTCACCAATAGATGGTCTTAAATTATATGAAAATTTCTTCCTTCTGTCTGATCTAAATCGTAAATCAAAGCTAGTATAATGATAATTTTTATCTGCAGGGAGAGGTATTGCTCCATCAGTATTTGTCGGATCAAATTCTTCATAAAGATGAGTAAATCGATTGTATAATAAAGCTTCAAATTGAGCTGAACTATCAAAATTGGCTTGCCAACGACTAACAAGTGTATAATCTGAATTTTCAAAGTTTAGTTCTGGTTTCCATAGAATAAAAGGGGTGAATGTTAGGCTATGTTTTTGGATTTTTCCTTTTTTAGGCCAAAATGTACGCTGTATTTGAGGGCTAATTTTAAAAACATCTGTTCTTCTTATAAACCCTAAATCTGATCGAAAATTTTCTCCTACAAAAACGCCGCTAAGTCTCACATTCCAATTTTTACTAAAATAGTAAGTAGATGCTCCAGCAGATATATCTTTATCATTAATGTTTGGTGAAAATGATTTATGAAAAAAGTATTTACCTACCCAAGTATTATCTGCTGAAGCTAATCTATAATCTATTCCAAGAATACGATTATATCGATCTTCATCAGCTAAAAAATCATAATCTTTTGTAGTCTGTTTGTTAATAAACATAACACTTAAATTAGATCTATTAAACAATTTTTGCTGTATAGTTAAAACGGAATTGTTAGTTGTAGGTATTTCGTTAGAAATATCTTCAGCTGTCTGCATACTTAGTACTCCTAACCGAAAGTTATTATTTACTTTACCGCTTAGACGAGCACCCGCAATAATTTCATTTTCAATATTATCACCATCTAAATTCTCAGCAATTCCAATTCGCCTAGAAAAAAAAGGATTTGAATCTCTATTGTTTCCAAAATCAGAGAACAAATCACTATTTTCAATAAAAAATTGACGTCTTTCTGGCAAGGATACCTCAAAGCGTGTTAGATTAGTGACTTGTTGGTCTACTTCAACTTGTGAAAAATCGGGATTAAAAGTAAGATCAAGATTCATACTATTTCCAATTGTAAACTTTGCATCTCCACCAATTTTAAAATCGTTTAAAGACTCATTGTTTTCAAAATCTTTAGAAACTAAAGTATTTATAAATGGGATTACAGAAATAGGAGATTTGGATTTACCTAAAGGTTTTTCAAAAATCATATCTCCCATATATGCTAAATTAAATATGAATTGATTTTGAGGAATATTTATCCAAGTATTATTTTCATTATCTTTTGTATCAAAATGATAACTATTAAAACGCCACTTGGTTTCTCCTTCACTATATTTAAAAGCAGATAGAGGAATTGACCACTCTAGAATATAGTAATCTTCATGAATTTTTGCTTCACATAACCATTTTGTGTCCCAAGCCATATTAAAGCCTCTAATATCTGTCCCTCCACCAGAGAGCAACATTTCTCTTTTAACGCCATAAGCATTTGACCCAAAAAGAAAAGCATTAGTTCCGTCGTTAAAAGTGTCAAACATAAGCGTTATATTATCACTTCCTCCTGCTCTAAAATCACGACGAAAGGAAGGAATAATATAATCGTTTCCTGAAGAGTTTACTTTCATTCCGACATACAAATTATCGTCATCAAAAAGCATTTTAATTTCAGCTTGTTGCTTTGCTTGTAATGAATCAGTAGGGAAAATTTGCCAAAAGTTAGTTGCTGGTTGAGCTTTACTCCATGCATCTTCACCTAACCTAGCATCAATAGTTATAGGTTCGTTTATATATTTTACGTGTACACTTTTATAAGTATTTTGAGAAAATCCAATATTAATTACAAATAGAAGAAAAAGGAATAGTGATTTTTTCAATATAAGATGGTTAAATCTTTACAAAAGTAAAAGAATATACAATATACCATTACGTTTAAGTGAAATTTTAAGAAACTTTTAAGCTAGAAGCAAAATAATTGGCATGGTATTTGTAAATTTTGTTATGTAATTATTTGCATTGATTCTTTCAAAAAATAATGATTACATTTTGGTTGGTTAGTAAAAAAGCATCATTCCTTATTATTAGGAAGATGCTTTTTTTGTATTGTGGAAGTGAATGATTTGTTTTGCTAAATTAATTTCTCAAGCAGTCACATGAGTTACCTTTAAATAAATTTGAGAAAATGTCACTTATATCATCACCATTAGTTCTAAATAAAAATATGTTTAGGCTTAAGCTAATTTGTGATGGTTTATAAGAATAAATGTCAGCGATATTGATACCGTATACAGAATGATGGAAATCTTGATAATTGTCGCCAAATTCTCCAACGGTTTCTTTTAGACCATATTCATAACGAAGATCTATTCCAAATCTTTTAAATTCAACTTGAACTCCAAAAATTAAATTTGTTGTTGCTTTATCAAAGTCTATTGGAGATTCACCATCCGTATTATTGGCACCTTCAATAGTCATTTTTTTAAAAATGCTAAAGCTAGGACCAACATATATAGAAATAGGATCAAATACTTTGTAACCAAATAAAACTGGAATATCTGTTTTTGTTGCTTCCCATTGAGAAGTTTTTACTGGAAATTCATAATTATTATTATTAGAAACAAAATTTATTTCTGGTCTAATGTAAAACTTATCAAAAGCAATATCTAGAAAGGCACCATATTGTATACCCATTTCATTATTTGGTGAGAAAACTTCATCAGGATGGCCAGTTTGAAAAGATCCACCTCTAGAATTAATATCACCGATGTTATAATAATTAAGCCCACCTTTAATACCAAAAGCGTATTCTTGAGCATTAGTAAAAGAGCAAAACAATAGTAGTAAAACTAATATTTGGGGCTGTTTCATAGTTTTTATAGTAGGGTTTATGGGCATAAAATTATATTAGTTGATTTTACTTTGATAATTTTATCGTTAAGCATCTCTTTTTCTCGTTTAGTATTTAAAATATTCGTTTAAATACACATTTTATCGTTTAAATACTTTGCAAATAAAAGATTTACATTTTAAAAAGCAAATTTTATTTTGTTAATCAATAATATAATTATGATTTCATCCTAATACTATTTGATAAAATTCACAATAATATCTGTAAGAATAGGAGAAATTTTTCGAAATGATTCATTGTAGGATTTTGAGTTTTCTAAATTACCACCTTCAATTGGTACTAAAATATGATTCATTTTTTCAATAATTTCAATTTGAGCATTTTCTACACTTGCTTTTAAAAGATTTGCTTCTTCTACCGATACTTGTAAATCTTTAGTACCATTAATTATAAGAATAGGTATATCAATTTTTTTAAGTTCTAATTGAGGATTGTATTTCATCCAACTCATCATAAAGGGTTGCACTTCTTTATTAAATATAGTTGCTAAAGCTATTGGGTAATCGTCGGTAACCTTTCCTTCTTTTAAAACAGAAAACACACGTTTTGTATCTTCATTAAACATAGGAGCAGTATTATTAATTTGATCAATAATTACTTCATCTATAGGTTTCCCTGCACCTGCTACAGAAATATATCCATCAGCACCTTCTTTAGCAGCAATCATCCCTACTAAACTTCCTTGACTATGTCCAATAATATAAATTTTATTAAAATCATCTTTTGTTTTAAAGAAATTTATAACTGAAATAGCATCAGCAATAAAATCGTTAAAGCTAATATTATAATCAATATTACCTTGTCGCATTTGTTTAACAATACGTTTATCGTATCTAAAAGTAGCAATATCGTTTTCTGAAAGTCTTTCGGCTAATTTTTTAAGCGAATTATTTTTTAAAAGATTTTGGTTTCCATCTCTATCTGTTGGACCAGAACCAGCTATAATTATTGCTAAATTGGGTTTATCTATTTTATTTGGTAAAAGGAATGTGCCATCAATATGTCTATTTATGGTAATCTGTTGTTGATTAAATAGTTTGTCTTGTGCGTATAATATAGAATTAAATAGAAGAAACAAAATAAATACTTTGAGGTTCATTTTTTTTGACTTTGTTTAAATAAAAATAGTAGGTGAGTATTTAACTTACAATTTAATTATAATGTTGTAATTTCTAATGATTATTGAATAATTTAATCCAAAAAGATGAAATCTATTAAGTTAAAATTAAATACA
>Ga0209013_10003067_pt1 | contig 14982 bp, 14 predicted proteins | sample Cruoilmetagenom2_FD_187291 | JGI IMG/M metagenome (GOLD analysis project Ga0209013, IMG submission 187291) | Oil polluted marine microbial communities from Coal Oil Point, Santa Barbara, California, USA - Sample 2 (SPAdes) (version 2) | ecosystem: Environmental > Aquatic > Marine > Oil seeps ... | reverse complement strand
AGAATTTATCTGACTTGGATAGAGAGTCTATTTCCAACCATACGTTGTTGCAACGCACCGGCAAACTGGATGATATAATAAAGGCATTCTTTTTTCTGATCAAGGATGCCCGGTTTATGACCGGCGCGGTATTACGTCTGGATGGGGGGTATGTACTGGGTGGAGAGAAGGTTCCTGAGATGCCCGACACCATCTTGTAGTAAAGAAGTTATAAAATACCCATGAATTATCAGGGCCAAAGGAGAGCCAGACTAAAATTTAAAGAGGTTGGCTAATAGCTGGGGAAGACAAGTTGGCTTTTGAATTCAAGACCAGTCAGGTATGTGGTTGAGAATGTATTCTTCTACCAGAGGCTGGACTTCAGTTTTTTTAGGGTTTGCTTTACCGGGTGCAACGATTGCAATTGTCTCTTCCGCATCGAACCAGCAGACCTCTTTGCCGTTGATATCATACACTGTAAAGATCCGCCTGTTGAGCTCTTGAGGATGTTCTTCTTCCTGAATGGCTCCGACGGTCTTTAAAGCCTGATCATATGGCAGGTATAATAGTTTCTGGTCAGACATAGTGGAAATTGTTAAATGTTCCGGAAGGTTTTTTGAGGCAGGTGACGATAGAAAAATAAATTATGCAGGTTTGACAACTGCTCCTGAACGCAGACAACGGGTACATACACGGACATGAACACTGTTGCCGCCACTGGTGGCCATTCTAACCCGCTGCAGATTCGGGAGCCAGCGCCGCCTTGTTTTATTATGGGCATGGCTGACGTTATTACCTGTCACCGGTCCTTTGCCACATATTTTACATTTTTTTGCCATGGTAAAACTCCTTATATTATAAAACTTTCATAATGGTTTATGCGAAAACGGGTTATATACATGTTCTTACTCTATTAGGCAAGCTTTTTCTGAAGTATTCAGATGGGGTTGTGTTGACACTCCGGGATGATTATGTTACATGCTGTTGCCTTGTTATATAGGATTGAGTCCAACATTTTAAAGGGTGTTTTTGAAGGATTTTTTGTCTGGAGAAATATGAAAAAGAAAAAAAATAGATTATGGGAGTTTTTCTCTTCTACTAAACTGGCCTTATTCTGCTTTTTTACGCTGGCCATTGCTTCTATAGCCGGCACAATCATTCCGCAGAGTAAAGATCCAGGTTTTTATATCGGGAAGTACGGAGAAACAACAGCCGAGATGTTCCGGCTTCTCAATATTCCGGATATGTATAATTCCTGGTGGTTTATAGGCATACTCGGCCTTTTCAGCATTAACCTGATTATCTGTAGTATAGACCGGTTGCCTACAGTCTGGAAACTGGTAACCATGGATAACCTGGCTACCAAGGTCAACCGGCTTGAAAAGATGACACCCAGGATTCGTTTCGGGACTAAACAGCCGCAACAGGAAGTGGTTTCACAGGTTGAGCAAACTTTAAAAGGTGCTGGCTGGAAACCGAGTCAGGGAGAACGTGAAGGCGGAACGCTTTTCTTTGCCCAGAAAACGCCCTGGGTCAGGTTTGGCGTCTATATCGTCCACTTGAGTATTCTTGTTATTTTTGCCGGGGCTATTATCGGCACCCTTTTCGGTTCTAAGGGTTCCATTATGCTGCGGGAAAAAGCCCAGGTTCCTTTTTTCTATGAATTTGGTTCCTCTGAGAGAGTTCCCCTTGGTTTTGATTTGCGGTGCGATAATTTTTCACTCACCTATTATGACACCGGTTCTCCAAAGGAATTCCGTTCTGAACTCACAGTTCTTGAAAACGGGCAGGAGGTGCTCCAAAAATCCATCGTGGTCAATGACCCCCTTAACTACAAAGGCTACACCTTCTACCAGTCCAGTTATCAGGCCTATGATGAGTTTTGGCTTACTATCCAGAACCAGAATACCGGTGCGCGGAAAACTTTATTAGCACGGCCCGGGGTTGAACTCAAATGGCGGGAAGCCGGAATAAGTGTTGGTATTGTCAACGTGCAGCAGCCGGACCGGTGGGGTAGATATCGGCTCAAGATCTGGTTTTCTGACGGCAAGGGTGAACCGTCTGTTTTCTGGGTTGATGGAGAAACTGTAGTTTCAGTTGAAAGACTTGATGCGCCCTATGATTTTAAATCAGAACAGCTTTTTGCCACAGGGTTGCAGGTAGCAAAAGATCCAGGTGTCTGGCCGGTGTATATTGGCTGCATAATGATGCTTTTGGGTCTGGTAGTAGCATTCTTCCTTTCACATAAGAGGCTTTGGGTATATATTTATGAAGAGGAAGACAAGACCAAAATTCTTGTTGCCGGGTCCAGCAACAAGAATAAGGTGGGGTTTGAAAACATGTTTAACACACTGGTCGAGAAACTCGAGGATAATGAAACTTTACAGTTAAGCAAGGAATAGCCATGGATAGTTCAAAACTACTCGGTATAACCACATTTATTTACCTTTTTTCTTCCTTGATCTACATGATCATGTTTATTTTCAAGGTTAAAAAGATTGGACTGCTCGCCACTGTGGTCACCATTATAGGTTTTTTAATCAATACAGCCGGTATAGGTATGCGTTGGCTTGAATCCTACCAAATGGGCCCAGGGATGGGCCATGCGCCGCTGTCAAACATGTACGAATCCCTGGTATTTTTTGCCTGGTCCATAATTATTCTCTACCTTGTTGTGGAGTTCATATATAAAAACAAGATCATTGGCGCATTCGCCGTTCCTTTTGCCTTTGCCAGTATGGCCTACGCTTCTCTGTCCCCGGAATTCAGCACTGCTATTACACCGCTGGTGCCGGCTCTGCAGAGCAACTGGCTGATCGCCCATGTTTTTACTTGTTTTATTGGATACGCTGCTTTTGCAGTGGCCTGCGGTACCGGGATCATGTATCTGGTCAAGTCACGCGATAAGGGTGATTCTCCTGATAGTCTGCTTTCGACTCTGCCATCCTTAAAAGTGATTGATGATATTACCCATAAAGTTATACTTTTCGGCTTTATCTGGCTCAGCGGCGGTATCATAAGCGGGGCTGTCTGGGCTAACTCTGCCTGGGGAACATACTGGAGTTGGGACCCGAAAGAAACCTGGTCCCTGATTACCTGGTTTATCTATGCATCCGCTCTTCACGCCCGCTTTACAAGGGGTTGGGGCGGCAAGCGTATCGCCTGGATTTCAATAATTGGTTTTCTGGCGGTAGTTTTTACCTATTATGGTGTCAACTTCCTTCTTTCAGGACTCCATAGCTACGGTTGATTCCCGATACTTTCTAGAAGCCTATTGAGTTCAGAACCTTTTTGTATGAAAGGCGGATAGACCAGCCTGTATAACCTAACTCATTTCTTGAGTAATTTTAATTGCGACAATTGAGCAGTTTCGATTTTTTAGTGTCAAATTTGATGGCTTGCAAAAAGTCTCTAAAATATGTCATTTCGAACGAAGTGAGAAATCTGATAAGTTTCCGGATGTTATAATGCTTCAAGATTTCTCCCTTCGGTCGAAATGACAGAGTTGGTTTGAAATAACATCTAAGCTGATCTTAACTCTTTGCAAGGCCATCAAATCTAAGGCATAAAAGTCTGGTTGTAAATATGCAAGAGAGCAGCATTAAAATCTTATTTCATGATTCATAAAAATTGTTTTACCCCACCTCAATATTTTATTGCTCCTTTGCATAGGGTGTGCTAACCATAATGATTAATCCTTGATTTGCGCTGTATTCAGGATGCCCTGAAAACTTTCACAAGTTATTCTCTTTTATAAGTATTAAAGATTGGCTCAATAAGAAGGGATAGATATTCTATGCGTTTAAGTGGCTCAGAGACTGTTCTTGCTGTTGATGATGATCCAATCATGATTGAACTTGTTGAAAGAGTACTGACCCCTTTGGGATACAAGGTCCTCTCTGCAGCCAGCGGCGAGGAGGCACTTGAATTGGCGGCCTCCCAAGAGGAAAAAATCGATTTACTCTTAACCGATGTCATACTCCCTGGGATTAAGGGACAGGATCTGGCAAAGCAGTTACTGATTAACTGTCCTGATGTGAATGTCCTGTTCATGTCCGGTTATATTTGCCCTTCAATGGCTCATAATGACTCGGAACAACGGTTTGAGGGCTTTATTCAGAAACCTTTTGCTCCAAATTCTCTGTTGCGAAAAATGAGAAAGCTCCTGGATTAGAAAACACAATATCCTCCTTTCTTAAAATATTTGTTTTTCTGCAAATAATTTAACACCTGATATAAAATTAAACAGACGATTAAGTGTAAGTGATTCTTAGGTACAGGAATATGGTTGATAAGATTGAGAAAGAATTCAACAGAAACGAATTTGCTGAGTATCTGGAAACCTTAGCTGAGAAATTGCGTGCCGGAAAAATATCCTCTGCAAAGGGTGATTGGACTGTCCCTGAAGAATTCTGGACAAAAATACAGCTTAAAGAGAAAAAAGGGCGGATTGAACTGAAGATTAACTGCCGCTGGTCAACACTTGTAGATTATACTGAACAGGACAGAGACCAGATTGTCGGTTGGCATGACTCAATGAAGTCGGTTAAAAAAAGAATGGGAGTATCTTTTAAGGAAATTACAAAATCAGCTGCAGCCGGGAAATTTCCTGAAAGCAGATATGTTGATGACTTTGTGGAAACCTCAAAGATTTTCGCAGAAAAGGCAGATTCGGAATGGAAAGACGCCATGGATGAATTTATGGATCATCTGGAGAATTTTGTCCGTGCCATTGAAGGGCAGCAGTTTGAAGTGATGCATCATGAGATACGGGATCTTCAGTATCGCATGAAGGGTTGTCATAAAGAATTTAAATGAATCGTTTTATTGTTTAACTTCATGAACCATTTGTTAAGCTTGAATAGAGAAAAAATAACTATAGATTTTTCAAATTGCTCTAATGCTCTAGATGTTCATTTTCTTTGCTTGCCTTTATGTCCTTTAGGGTGTTTACGCCCTGTTTTAAAGGGTGCAAAGAAAACGAACCAGCAGTGCTTTGTACGGCGAAAGAAAAGGCAGCCGTTCACTCGCCGCTTCGCTGCTGGACCGCCTACGACGGACTGCCCTGCGCTCCTCGAATCGACCGGGAGTTTGAAAACTCTCGAAGTTTATACCCCTTCACGGGGTGCTCAGACAGGTCGGAGTCTTCGCTTACCTAAACTCCTGTTTCGGCCGATTCTGTGGTGCTCGGCTGCGTGAAATGGCAAAAATAAATTTTACTTATAAAAGGCATTAAAAAAATCCTAAAGGATTCTGGCAAGAATTATACCGTGTTTCTCGTAGAGCGTTTCGTATTGCAAATTATTTCCTAAATAAACAGTTTTTGTAAGGATTACATCCCCTGATTTCGGGGCGTGGTGCTCATCTGTCAGCATTTCAGCGTAAAGGTTGAACGATGGAGGATGTTCCCGCCAGGTGACCACCTTAAGCTTTTCTTTTTTCGCCAGGATTGCTGCCGACTTTATAGGTTTTTGCAGCGTGTTTCCTAAAATGGGCAGGACAAGAAAATGAACAATACTCACAAAGAGCAGGCCAGATATGGCATATTTTGTTGCAGGTGGAGCAGGGTTAATAAATGGAAGGGCTGTGAGGAGAAGCAGTATGGCTCCGAGGGTAAGTCGATAATAAGCGTCAAAATATACCAGGCTTTCTGCTACGGCGGTTCTGGCAAACTCATTGTTAATTGAGCCCATGATATATGGTGCCAGGTCAGGAACAAGACATAAAAAGGCAGTAAATAAAAGGGGCCAGATAAAAAGGTTAAGGGAATGACGAAAGCTCTCTGTAACCCTTGACATAATAATGAAAAGGGGCGGGAAGCCATACACTATGGAAAATGGAGATCTCGGCTGAAACAAAGGTAGGAAAAGAGTTGCAATGACAAACCAGGTAGCCATGAATTTTATCAAGTCGTCAGCAATGAGTGTTTTGATTTGGGATAAGGCTTTTATAAAAAAGGCGGTATTGGGCAGGAGTCCTATGAGTAACAGTGCCGGATATGAGTAGTAGGGAAGGGAACCGCCAATGAAATTAAAACTATAGGTTTCCGCTTTTTGCAGGAGTAAAAGATCACTTAAAAAGGCCTCGCCCTCTAACATAAATTCAGCAAGGTACCAGGGGATGACGATAAGTCCGAAAACAATAAGGCCAACCGGGTTGAAGAGCAATTGAAAGAAATTTTTCCATTTTCTCTGCAGGGTAAAAAATACAAAACTCACAGTTAAAGGAAGCAACATGGCAATAGATCCTTTTGTGAGAACTCCCAGAGCTGCAAACATGAATGACCAATATATATACCTCTTATTGCCGCTGTGATAAAACCTGTAAATATTCAGCAAAGTCAGGGTCAGAAAAAGGTTGATTATGGTCTCCGGGGTAGCAGCCCTGCCAATAATGGTGATAAGAAAAGAAGAAGCCATAAACAGGGCGGCATACCAGGCTAATCTGGTATTGAAAAAGCGCCTGGTAAAAAGAAAAATTGAGGCTGTCCAAAGAAGGGCTGCCAAAGCTGATGGCAGTCGTAGTGCAAACTCATTGAGTCCGAGAATTTTTATGCTTGCAGCCTGGGCCCAAAAAAATAGAGGGGGGGCATGGAAAAAAGGTATGTCATTCAATAAAGCAGAGGTAAAATCATTGTTTACCAGCATTTCCCGTGTCACCTCACTATAGGCACCCTCATCGGCGTCAAAAAGTGGCAAATTGCCTAAATGGGCAAAAAAGCTAAGGAAAAGCAAGAGGAGTAAAATTGGAAGATACTTGGAAATGTTGAATTTTTCTGACTTCATTGGGGCCTCGAACCCGGGATTTGCAAATTAGACTTCATGTACTGTCAAGGGGTCAGCATTGCCCAGTATACCATGGGCCATGTCAAGATGTCCGACAGAGTTCCATTTGATTCCCAGCAGGCTGCTGCCGTATGAATCCATAGCCACAGGGTCATATCCGGCCACAAGGCGGTTGGGTGGAGGGTCGCATGTTGGTCCCCAGAGATGTGCCGCCTGCATTCCTATAGTTGCATCAAGCAAAGTGAAATCAGGAGTTCTGTATCGATTCAGGTCAAAGACAGCCTCCTGTATATTCCGATGAAAAGCTGCTTTTTTCCAGTGTCCATCCTGCTGATAATGTGCCGGAGGAACAAGGCCCATCATGTTTTTCATTGTCAGCGTGACTCCCGCCAGGCTGTGAGCCTTTAATACCGGGACAGAGATGAGAAAACTCTCAAATACAATCCTGGGCAGGTACATTTCTGGCCAGCGGTCGCATTTGCTGTCCTGCATATGAACAAGGGGGGCCTCGTTCAGGTCCAGGAGAGTGACACCGGTCCTGTCGGCCAGCTTGCTGTACCCTAATGTATCAAATATCTGCCAGGTATTTTTTGAACTGGAGCCGCACCCTTCTCCAATGATTATCTCCAGGTGGGGGAGAGACGCATGGATAAAATCCACGAGTGCAGCTATGAGTTCAACCGGGGTCGTTATCGGTGGCTTCAGGGGTTCGACAAGATTGGGCTTGATGATGATTCTCTTTTCTGCAGCGAGCCTGTCAGGCAGACCAATTGCATCAAGCAGGCGGGGCACACTTTCCGGCCATGAAGTGAACTTCGATGTATAGAGTGTGCCATTGTCTGTATCCGGCATTACTCCAAATCCTCTGTGCCTCTGTGCCTTTGCGTCTTTGCGCCTGGCTGTTTTTTCTCCTGTTTGATTATTGCTTCAAGCCCTTTGAGAAGAACAAAACGCCCCAATGGAATAATCTCGCAGGGGAAACTGCTAAGAAATAGCGGATTGTCGCACAATCCTCCGGAGAGATATAATTTTGAGGGTGATCCTGCAAATCTATAAGCATTAATTGCAATTCCCATGACAAACCGGGCCACCGCCTCTGAATCAGGAGTGCCGGAAACAACTGCATCAAAAATACGGCTCATGCCTAAAACTCCGCATGTCACGGAAAAAGGCTGGTCAGGGATTGGGAGTTCATCGTAGTCGAGATCATAATAGCGGGCCAGTAATTCGATGGTAAAGCCCATTGAAGCGCCGCATTCTGTGTTCCAGCCCATGTCATGCAGGTGGCCATCAATATAGTGGATGAATTTTATATCACGGCTGCCGCAGTCAAGGAGTACAAAGTTTTTTTCTGTAATTAAACTTTCTCCTCCTCGGGCCAGGACAGTTAGTTCGTTTACATATCTGTCTGAAAATCGTTTACCGTTATGACCGGTTGCCATGGCTACCCTATGACCAGAGGTCAGTTCCTTACTTCGAATAATATAGGGCTCCGGAGAAGCAGATGAAAGGTCAAGAAACTTGCTGTAGGAAGTTCCAAAGTCGCCGAGGATCATAATAATAGCAGTCAGCCTTTTCAGCAGTCAGCTTGTAATTTTTTTATTCTGAATTTCAATCCCTTACTCCTTACTCCTTACTCCTCACTTTTCACTCTCTTTTACCCTCGACCCCTCGACCCGTCGACCCCTTGAAACCTTGAAACCTTTTTTTATTTTTACAATTTCACTCCTGAAAGCTCCAAGAATGCTTGTATTTTCGCCTTTGCGCTGCCGCCGGCCGTGACGTCACTGTCAAGATAAAGTCCATGGGGATGTTTAGCAGCCAGATGACGTGCAAGGGCGGTTTTTGCACAAAAAGACTGGGCATAAAAGACAGTAGGAATATCCGGGTTATAGTGTAATTCCAACTCGTAGTCAGCAGGGGTTTTGTTTTCCATGCAGCGGGTCCAACCGTAAACATGGGTTGTATCAGGAAAAAGGTCGAGGATGGAGAAATCCCTTGGCGGCACTCCCCAAAATCCAGATGTCGGTTTGCAGGGGACAGGGGGGGAAGGCGGTTCCTTAGTATTTTTCACCCCTTCCGTAATGCGCTCAAATTTTTGCATAAGGCCCATTCTGCTTTGACTGATAGGGGTTCCAAAGCCGGTCATATCCTCATTTTTTGTTCTGTATATTGGTATGGTGAGCATATCCTCCAGAACAGTGGCCACATGCAGGGCGCAATCACATTTGCCAGGTCCAACATCAATATAAATTGCATCAAGTGTGAGGTGGAGTCCATTGAGCACGACAGTTCTCAGGATGGCACAGTATACCCTTGGCAGATAGGGGGCAGTCAATTCAATATCTGCCTTGATCATTGGTGTATCCAGGTCATGTATCGTTATATTATGTGCGGTAAGCTCCTTGATTACTTTAAGAGGAGGCATACCGACAATGCCAACTTGTTCAGAGTTTATAGTCATTGTTCTAGTTATAAGCTAAATTAATTATTCTTTTATCAATCAACAACTAGGTTAAATTGAAGATTTGAAAAATTAAAAATTGAAAATTGTCGGCATATATTACTGTGGATGATTAACAAAAAACTTCCTACCATAAATTTTCAATGTTCAATCCCTCAAATCTTCAATTTTTTTCACCTGTCCTGCTGCAGGATCAGAAACGTCCCAATGGCTGCGATCAGAAGATGAATTGACCATGCAGCAAAATGGGGATTAATTATTGCAGCCTTGGCAAGAGACTGCATAACAGACCACCCTCCCCATGCTGCAAAGGCAAGCCCGCAACTTAAAGGAATGGCAAGGGACAAATCCCTGCCCCATTTCTGATGGGCAATCAACAGGAGCGGAAGTCCAAGCATCAGGAGCGGTACACCTAAAAATATAAAAGACAGCCGCTCAAGAAATTTCAGTCCAGCCTCAGTTCCCCTGGTCCCATTATTAGTTTTTGAAAGAGAATAAAGCTCGGAAAATGACAACTCATTAATCTTGTATTCAGGAACAAAAAAATCTTCGGGATTTACTGAAAGAGGAAGGCTTTTTTCATCGTGAGTTGTTACGTTATACCCCCCGTCAATATTTTTCTGTTTTATGCGGCAGTTCTTAAAAGTCCAGCTTCCGTTCTTCCAGAAGGCAGAGTCAGCGGTCAGAAACATGTCAAGGGTATAGTTGTCATCCCAACTGGTGAATATGAAACTATCAAAGCGGTTATTTTCCTGGTCGTGTTTCTCGAACGAGTAAAATCCGCTTTCGTTCTTGTAGTAGAAACGGTTTTCTCTAAGTATCCCCTTTGGCTTTTCCTGCCGTACCTGTTCATAGAAAATTTTATTGGTATGGGAAGTGGTTGGAGGCACAATCCATTCAGCAAAAGCAAGAGTCATCAGACTGAAGACAACGGCGGTGACGGTGATGGGAATAGTAATGCGAAATGTATGGATTCCCACGGCTTTCAGGGCAAGAATTTCGCCATGATGGTTCAAAAGTCCCAAAACAATGATGCCACCAAGAAGGATAATAATCGGGACCAACTGTTCTATTATCAGAGGGGTTTTGAGCAGAAAGTATTTTGCTGCCAGCCCGAAACTTTTCTTGGCCTCGACGAAATCATCGATCCGTTCAAAAAAATCTATAAGCAGATAAATTGTCACCAGGGCGGCTAGCACAAGCAGCATATTCCTTAAAAACTGTATGAAAAGGTAGCGGTCAAGAAGGATCATTTAAGCCTCCTTGTAAACCAGGGGATTTTGCTGAAAACTGCATGGGAAATATCGGAGAACTTTTCCAGAAACAGCGTATGGGTTTCTTTTGCCACCTTCTGGATGAAGAATATTGTCAGGAGAAGAAAAAATAGATTAGGCAGCCATATGGCAATAGCAGCTGGCATAACAAGAGATTCACTTATTGTCTTGGCCGCGGTCAGGAAAACGTAATAGAGGATGAAGGTAGCCAGGCCTAAAGAAATACCGATGGTCCTGTGCCTGGGTCCGGAAAGAAATCCCAGTGGAAAACCGAGAATTGTCAGGATAAAGCAGCCTACGGGCAGGGCAAGTCGCTTATGGTACTCATTTGAAAAAGAAGCTCCATGGGAATTTTTTCCTAACCGCATGGCCTCGGCCCGGAGTTCACTTTGTGACATGGTAGACCTGCCTACCTTGGCAAGAGGATTTGTTTGCGGGGTTTCCAGGGGAAGATTCATTTCATAACGGCTAAAGTCTATTGTCTGGACAGTGTCAACATTACTGCGATGCAATGTCCCGTTTTGCAAGGCAATGGAAAGTGTGCCTGTCTCCATATTTAATGAGATCCTACCTGTTTCAGAGATGATTGTAACAGGATGTTTATGGTCCCTCATGTCTGAAATGTAAACGCCATCCCATTTTTGTTCTTTGGGGTCAATGCGGTCAGCATAAAGAATAATATCACCCAGGCTTTGACTGAAACGTTTCTCATGCATGGCCCGTTCTATCTTTTCCGTGGCCAGTTGAAAAACAAGCTCTACTTTAGCCCTATTGCCTGCAGGAATAAGGTATATGGAAAAAAAACCGGTAAGTAAGGCTGTAGTGAGAGCAACGATGATAACAGGGGGAAGCATTTTATAAAGACTGATGCCGCTTGCCCTCAGTACCATTAACTCATTCTCGTTGTTGATGTGGGTCGTTCCCAGAATGACCCCCATCATACTTGCCATCGGCAGAGCAAACAGGAGAAGTTGTGGAGTGAAGTAGGCATACAATCTGATGAAATCAACCAGAGCGATATTATAATCCAGAATAACGTCGAGTATGGGAATGAGTTTACTCAGGAAAAGAATGCTGGTTAATATGACAAGACTGGCATAGAACGGAGCAAGGACCTGATTGACCAGGTATGTATAAAGCAATCGTGGCATAGTATTTTTTGTTTTATAAGCCATCAGCTAAGCTGGTGGCACAAGCATTAATAAGCATGCAGTAACCCCGCAGGTTTACTGATACTATTAGCGAAAATACTGTAACAAGGCTAACAGGTCTCTGCAAGTATAATGGAATTAAGCCTGGTACTCTGAATACAAAGCGTGAGACTTTTTGACATGTGCAGTTTTGAGGCCGGAACCTGACATTGGTTTTAACACGTATTTCTCATTGCAGGGCAGGTAGGAACTGAGTAAAAACTTATAGCTATCGGAGTATGAGAATCATGCGTTTGCAGAGTACGATGCCACAGAAAACGAGTAAAATGCCGAAAAAATTGCTTATTGTTACATATATCAGGGCTGTTTTCCAATCACCGATCTTGAATAACTGAAATGTTTCCCGGGTGAAGGTGGAAAAGGTGGTAAAACCTCCCAGAAGACCGGTAAAAACAAAGAGGCGCCATTCATGGGACCAGTGAGTTTCATCAAAAAGGCACCATATGAAACCAATAAGAAATGATCCTAAAAGATTTACGGCCAGTGTTCCTGCCGGGAAGACAGGTCCTGAAAAACGTTGAATAAAGAGAAAGATTCCATGGCGGCAGGCGGCTCCGATAGACCCTCCTGCCATAATTGCTAAGACATTGAACATAAAATATTCTTGATCAAGATAATTATTAAAAGGTAAATGTAAAGTCGGAGCCTAGAAATACCATTAAGCTTCTTTTCCGTCAAGGAAGAGACCTGCTGGTATATAAAATGGCCCTCTAAATAAAACACAGGAAGTGTTATGCAGTCTTTAGTTGAGCTGTATCAAGTTAAAGCGAATCCTCCCAGTCTGGCTGACAACACAGGTGATCTGGATCGTTTGAAAAAATCACTCTCGGGTATTCTTAAGGACAAAAATCCTGTTGTACCTTTTGCCCGCATCGCGCCGGTTGCAGAAGCATTCAGGCATTCAGGATTCAAGGGGTATGCGGTAGTAGTTCATCATCCGACAGGCCCCCAGCTTATTGATTTTTTTGCAGAAGCCCCAGAATTTCTGGTTGGTATGGCCCTTGATCTTGGCACAACCCATCTGGAGGCTTCACTGGTCAACCTGTTGAGTGGTAAGGTTTTGGCACGTGCGGCTGAGGAAAACGGCCAGTTGGAATTCGGAGCAGATATTCTGGCAAGAATTCATTTTGCCCCAACAAAAGTAGGTGACAGGAGTGGATTGGACCTGCTGCATGAGCGGGTAATTGAATCCATACATAAGCTTGCTGTTGAGTTGGTTGGGCGCATTAAGCTGAAAACAAGCGATATAGTGGCCTTATCTGTTTCAGGAAATACAACCATGGTGCATTTTTTCCTGAAACAGAACCCTTATCATCTCTGTCGCGAACCTTATATCCCGGTAGTCAATGCACCGGACCCACTCCAGGCTTTCGAACTGGGGCTTGATTTGCATTCTGCAGCAATTGTCTGGGTCATGCCAAGTATCGGTAGTTACTTCGGTGGAGATCTGATTTCAGGTATTCTGGCCAGCGGGCTTGATCTGCAGGATAAGACCTGTATGCTGATTGATGTCGGCACCAATGCTGAAGTTGTGGTCGGCAATCACGACTGGCTTATAGCCTGTGCCGGAGCTGCTGGACCGGCCTTGGAGGGTGGAGTGGCCAGGATGGGTATGCGGGCGGGAATCGGTGCCATTGAACACTGTTCCATCGATCCTGAAAGTGGAAAATTTGCTTATCAAACCATTGGCGGGACACCTGCCAGGGGAATCTGCGGTTCAGGCGTTATTGATCTTGTTGCCGGTTTGTATCTTGCCAGGATTATAGATATTCGCGGAAAATTTAGACCCGAGCAGCCCCAGGCAGCCGGGCGGGTCATTGAACAGAAGGATGGGCCGGCATATATAGTGGTTCCTGCTGACGAGGCCCATGAGGGAAAACCTGTTCTTTTAAGTCAGGTGGATATTGACGCGCTGATGCGTTCCAAGGCAGCAATGTATTCAATTCTGACCACCATTACAAACCAGGTGGGTGTAGCATTTGAGGATCTGTATCACATATATGTGGCCGGTGCTTTCGGTGAGCATATTTCACCGCGTCAGGCAATAGTTCTGGGAATGCTGCCGGATTTGCCTCTTGAGGTATACAGTCCTCTTGGCAACAGCTCCCTGGCAGGAGCAGAAATGATGTTAAGCGATGCATCGGCAAGGGAGAGATGCCGTAAAGTCGTGGCAAAAATCACGTATGTCGAGCTGAATGTCAATCAGGAATTTATGATACGCTTTTCAGGTTCCAGGTTTATCCCTCATACCGATCATGCCCTTTTCCCCTCAGTACCTTTTCATGGGGAGTCTTAAGGGCGTATATCTCTACTAACTTGCAACACATACCCCAGACATGTTAAGAAGTGCTTCTTGTGAAAAAATATGAACCATGCAGAAGGATCTTGATACAGGTATTTAATTTTTGAAAGCAACGAGAAAAAAATCCGGCAGGAGTAGCAGGTATTGTACTGCTTCACGGAATACGGCAAAAGAAAGACTCCGGCATTTCTGGGATGTTTTTCAGAAGGATGATGATGTTCTGGTGGTCATCAATGCCGATCCGGATGCCCTGGCTTGCGGCATGGCTGTCAAACGTCTTCTGCGCTATAGGGTGAAGAGCATTACCATCGGTTATCCGAACGAGGTCAGAAGGCTAAGCAATATTACCATGATGGAAGTGCTCAAGATCCAGACTGAAAAATTGAAGAACCTCAAGCTCAATGACTACACCAAAAAGGTGATGCTTGACTCCCAGCCATCCCATCTCCCAATTTTTGAAAACATCCAGTTTGATGCAGTAATCGATCACCACCCGATGACCAACAGCTGGAAGGCAACCTATGTTGATATCAGGCCCGATTACGGAGCCGCGGCCTCAATAATGGTTGAGTATCTGCGGGCTGCGGAATTAAAGCCTTCAGTTCCTTTAGCTACAGCACTTTTTTATGCCATCAAGGTTGACACCCATAATTTTGACAAAAAAGCACGTATTGCAGATGCCATTTCTTTCAGGTATTTATTTGATATTGCCAACCAGAACCTGGTGAGAAAGATTGAGCTTTCTGAATTGCGCATGTCGGAATTGGGTTATTTTAAAACCGCCCTTGCAGAGATGAAGGTGAGCAAGAAACGGCTCTATGCCCATGTCGGACGGGTGCGCAGTCCTGATATTCTTGTAATCATTGCGGATTTTCTCAACCAGGTACATGATATTTCCTGGGTTTTGGTATCAGGCATCCACGGTGAACGGCTGGTGGTGATATTTCGTTGTGACGGGTATAAGAGA
>Ga0209013_10003066_pt1 | contig 14982 bp, 16 predicted proteins | sample Cruoilmetagenom2_FD_187291 | JGI IMG/M metagenome (GOLD analysis project Ga0209013, IMG submission 187291) | Oil polluted marine microbial communities from Coal Oil Point, Santa Barbara, California, USA - Sample 2 (SPAdes) (version 2) | ecosystem: Environmental > Aquatic > Marine > Oil seeps ... | reverse complement strand
CAAGATGTCGGAGACCTTCGCACCTCGAGATGTGGGAGACCTTCGCCCATTGAGATGTGGGAGACCTTCGCCCATTGAGATGTGGGAGACCTTTGCCCATCGAGATGTCGGAGACATCTGCCTGCAAAAGGAGCTCAGTTAGGTAAAGACTAGCCACAGGGACTTGGCAGGTAACCGGCGGCGCAGCCAGGCATCTACGCCCAGTGCGCGCCCTGCAGCCGTGACCACGAACAGCCCGTGCCACATGGCCATCATGACGTAGGACCATGGCCACTCGCCCGGGACCTCCAGCAGTCCGATCCCCAAGTTGAGGGACATGAGAAGGCCCAAGGTGCCCGCCAGGCGCGTCCACGTGCCCATCACTAGCAAAAATCCCACGCACAGCTCGCTCAAGAAGACCAGCCAGGCGAACAGGGCAAAGTTAGGAATCACGACCGATTCCACAAAACTACCATAGAAGCCAAAGGCCGGGTGCTGGGCTTCCAGCAGCAGCCAGTCAAGCAAACCCCGTCCGGATGCGGGGGCAAAGTCTGGCGGCAGCTTCCACCGCAGCGTACCCAACCACAGCAGGCCGATGAGAACGCGGCTCAGGCCGATGGGCCACAGCGGCGTCTGGCGGCTGTGTGCCTCGCGTATGATCTTGGTCAATGCAATTCCCTCCTTGCTCCCACAACGTGATCTCACCGCCAAAGATAAAGTCTCGGATGCACGGCAGGTTCGCCACGTTGCAAGTCGTCCAGGATGTGTATTACTCTCGGCTTCCTCCGGAAGCCTGTGGCTCAGCCTCAGGTGATAGCTTGTGGCTGCCCGTCCCTGGCGTGCAGCAGCTCGTCGAGTTGCTGCTGGATGCACTCTACAGCCGCGGCCAGGGGAAAGATTTTACTGCTCACCTGCATGTCGCAGCTACTGGGCGAAGCCAGCGGATGCCAGAACACACCATCCTCGGTTACGGTAACCTCGGGCATCAAGCTGTCGACTGTGACTTCCATCCCTTCCCGGGCAAAGCCGCGGTGGGCCAGCGGCCGGATGATATGATCGTCTTCGGGGATGCCCAGGGAACGACGGAGCGCGTGCAACTCCTCCTGATGGTCGATGTTGGCCGGCGTCTCGGTCGTGGACAGGCGCAGGCGCAATCCGCGCTCCTGCAGGCGCCGGATGCCCTCCATGGTCTTGGCCCAGGTACCCGCGCCGCGATAGACGTCGTGGTGTTCGGGCCGGGCGCCATCCAGACTAACTTGGACCCTCAGGTCGTCGCTGGCGACGGCAGCCAACCGCTCCAACCGGCTGCCGCGCAGCAGCATGGCATTCGTCAGAACGGTCGTCTGCGCTCGGGCCAGGGCGTAAGCCAGTATGTCATAGATGTCGTCCAGGATAAAGGGCTCGCCGCCGGTGAAGAGCAGGTGGCCAAAGCCCAGAGTGATTGCCTCGTCCACGAGCCGCCGCATGGTCTCGAGACTCAGCCCTCTGCGGGCGGCGCGCGGGCTGGACTCGGCCACACAATAGGTGCAGCTGAGGTTGCAGTCAAAATTGGTATAGACCCACAGCTTCCAAACGAGAGGCATTGCTTCGCCAGGCGGGCTGCAACCAGAGGCTGCTGCGGGTAACGTAGCCGTCTCGGGGTGAACCATTTCTACCTCCTATGCACGAGAATGGGGCAGCGTGACGGGGCCACCCTGGTGGTATCGATCAGCTGAGGGCCAGGTACAGCTTGGCCAGCCATCCGCCGCGGGCGGTGGTAGCAGCCAGACGGGGTCTTAGCAGCGCATCCAGCCCAAGGATGCGGCCGGGAGCGATGCCCAGCAAGACGAGCGACAACAGGACCATCAGGTGATAGCTCCATTCCCACTCGTTGAGATGAGTCGCGGGATCCCAGGCGCCGGCCAGACCCAGCATCAGTTGGAGCGACAGCAAGAGTGCAACGAGCGCACCGCCACGACTGAAAAAGCCCAGGAAGAGCGTGACCGTGACAAAGGCCTCGGCAAAAAAGATGGCCCAGCCGAAGGCGCCAAAAGCGGGTTGCACGATCCTGTTGACAAAGAAACCGTTGATCTGTACCAGTGGATCCAGTCCGATGGAAAAAAAGGTACCGCCATCGGGGCTGTGGACCACAAAGAAACTTCGGTCGCGGCCGGCATAGACAGATTCGAGACCGACCCAGTCGCACAGGCCGCTCGTACGGACCAGCGCGCCATCGGGCCCTGCGCTGGTGAAGGCGAATTCAGAGCCACAGCCGAATTGAGGGGGAAGCTTCCAAAAGAGTTGCGAGAAAAAAAGAAAAGCCAGGCCCAGGCGGGCGATCACCAACGTGAACCGGCGCAAGGGCTCCTCCCAGGCGAAGGGTCTGACCGGGGTGGATTCAGCAGGTTCTCCCATTCCGTGTCTCCTCTCCATGATGAGCATGGCAGCCTGCCCATGCCGGCGATCCACAGGTCATCGGCGCCATGCAATAGTTAGGACGCCCCTGCGCGTTGATTTCTTACCCTACCCTCAAGGATTTTTGCGAAGCAATGCACGTCCGCCCCAACACCTGGGATTGGATAGCAAGATAGCTTTGCCGTGCTGCCAGCCACTGTACCCTGATCGTGTGCAGGGGCTTGATGGAGAAGTCTTAGAAGGACGGCCTTGTGAACCCTTCTGGGACCGCGAAAACCTGCGCGTCTGATTATAGCACATGGGTGATGGTCGCTGCTGTAGGTTCCCTCACGGTGTGTGGTGAGCCAGCAATGCTTGGTGCCCCACATCCTCTCAGATAGGGTATACACTGGAATTGACCATCAGAGCATTCTCCCCTATACTTGTGTTCGATTTCAGATCGAGGAGAGGGGCTGGACGATGAAAGGATCAGGGACCAATCGGGCTGTTCTCATGGGGGCGCTTTGCATGGGCCTGGCTTTGATAATAGGGGCGGGGCTGGGCTTGTTGTTCAGTCGAGGTATTCAAGCGCCGTGCCAATCCGATCGAGCCCTGGCCAGCCTGGGAGCAGATTCCCAGCAAGCCTATATCGTCCTGGTGGCGGCTGCCTACAGCTTGGATCATGACCTGGAGAGGACCCAGGCGCGATTGGCGCGGCTGGAAGTGTCAGACATCAATCAACGGGTTGCGGACCTGATCGACCGCTACATCGCCGAGGGGCGCGACGAGGCGGACATTCGTGCTCTCGCGCGGTTGGGCCAGGCGCTGGGTGTGGAAAGCCCGCAATCCCTGGCCTATTTGGCCACGCTGACGCTTCCACCCACCGGCACACCTTTGCCCAAGCCAAGCTCGACTCCTCCAGATACACCTGCGCCGACGGTTGTGCTATCGGCAACCCTTGAGCCACCGACCACAGAGCCGACGGCTGTTCCGGCCACGCCCACAAAGCTACCGGATACACCGACGCTCTCACCCACACCGACGAATGTTCCTTCAGCTACGCCTGTCCCACCGACGTCAACCACCGTACCATCGGACACGCCCCAGCCCCCACCAACCAAGACCGCGGCGCCCAAGCCAACGGCGACGGCGCAGCCATCGGCCACGGCAGCCATCAAATGGACCTATACGGCCCAGTTAGATGGTCCTGGGCGGGAGGGCCATACCTGCGATTTCAAAGGTCAAAAGTTGATCCGTGTAACCGTGCTGGATGCGGCTGGGATCCAGATCCCGGGCGTGTGGCTGTACGATCGATACCAGGATTTGTATCAGGTCTCGGGCCACAAAGGTGATGATCCGTTCTGGGGACCCGGTGAGGTGGAATTCAGTGGGATGGAAGGTAGCCAGCTGTGCATTGCCAGCGGTGAGGGTGGGGCGTGTGAGAGCGACCTGACTCGCGATCTGCCCACCCACGACCCACCACCCCTCGAGGACCTGTGGGCGGCAGGGTATTGTGCCTGCTGCGAGCCTGATATTACCCGCGAGAGATGCCAGGAACTCAGGGACCAGGGTGAGTGCGTGGCTACCGACTGGTATAACTGGCACGTCGAGTTCAAGCGATCGTGGTAGTACCGGGGGAGATAAACCTCGAATAGCCGGGCAACAGCGCCGGCGAATCAGTCCGGGTCGCTTGGGCCAAAGTCGAGGCCACATTCGGGGCAGCGTTCCATCTGTGGCTCCAGGTCGGCGCCACATCGGGGGCAACACAGGTCCAGTTCTGTGCCGCACCTGGGGCAAACCGTGTCGTTCTCCGCTACGGCGGCGCCACAAGCTGGACAGAGGGGTTGGCCGCAACCTGGACACTCGGGAAACCCCAAGCCTACGCTGGCTTTGCAGGCGGGGCAGGGCCGGGCGGCATGAAAGCCGCAATGGGGACAATCGAGTTCCTCGTCCTTCAGTAGCAGGTAGCACTGGGGGCAGACTCGCTGGCTACACCCGGGACAGGCTCCCAGTTCGCTGCCGAACTTGGCCGTGCAGGCTGGGCACTTGAGCAAGACCAGCCCCGGCTCCGAGGCAAAAATGGTGGCTAGCGCACGCCGTTCAAGCGCGAATACCTGGCCGCACTCGGGACAGGTCTCGGCGCCATCAAGGATGCGCGCATCGCAAGCAGGGCAGCGCCGTACAAAGAGGACGCCGCACTCGGGGCAGCGCTTGGCCCCGCTGGCAATCAGGAAGCCACAGCCAGGGCAGGGAAAGCTCAGCGCCAAGCCGCAGTTTGGGCAAGCATCCTCCTCGATGCCCTCGTCCTCAAATCCTTCTTCTTCGAGGGAATGCCCGCACCCCGGACAATAGATCTGACCGCAGGCTGAGCAGATCCCATCGTTGAGATAGACGCCCGTGCTGCAGGCCGGGCAGCGGGTGGTGTCGGGGCCCTCAACGACCGGGTCAGGCTTCAGGAGGATCAGCTTGAGGTCGTCCTCAGTCATCCTCCTCGTCCTCAAAGCTATAGCCACAATGGGAACAGGACTCTGCGTCGGCTGGCAGATCCTCGCCGCATTCTGGACAGGCGAACGCGAACTCGGCACCGCATTCCGGGCAGATCTCAGCTTCCTCCTCTAGCGGGCTTCCGCAGTCGGGACATAGATCCACGCCGCAGGCAGGGCACTCTTCATCCTCTTCATTTATGGGCTCGCCGCAGTCCGCACAGAAGGCTGCTCGTTCCACCCCTGACTTGGATTCACCTTCTGGTTCCGCCTCTTCCCCCTCATCGTCAAAGCCCTCATCCATCTCTGCACCGCAGTGGGGACAGATGGCGGCGTCCGCGGGGATTTCCTCGTCACACTCAGGACAATAGTAGCCAAATTCAGCCCCGCACTGGCGGCAGACCGTGTCGTCCTCATCCATGACTGCGCCGCATTCGGGGCAGCGCGACTCTTGGTCCAGTTCTAACTCGTTTGTCAACTCTTCTGCCATGGTGTTATCCTTGTGTTCAAAGCTTTTCGCTACGATGAGCGAAGGAAAAGGGCTGCCGCCTTGCGGCGGCAGCCCAGCTTGGGTCGTCGCTTTGGCACGAACTTATTCAGGCTTCACGCCCGCATAGATGGCGCCACCGATTGCGCCGAGGATGGCGGCCAGGATCAAACCACCCAGACAGCAAGTTCCGCCATAGAACAGTCCAGCGGTCGGTCCAGTGAACATGGCAGGGTCAATGCCCGCCATTTCCAGCTGCCGCAGTGACTCTGCTGGAAGCTGGGAAAGAATGAGCGAGGTGTCCATGAGACTCATCTGGATCGTGGTCAGGATCATGTTCACGAAACCACCGATAACTGCAGCCAGGACAGCCGCGGCTGCCCCTTGACCGGCGGCAGACCCGGTATCGCGCACCGGAGGCAGCCAATGGGCAGCCAGAGCGCCAATGCCACCATAAACCAACAGACCGAAGAAACAGGTGAAAAGCCCAACGCAGGGGAGCAACCCCAATACGTTGAGCGCGATGAGCACAACTGCACCGATCAGTCCCGCTTTAAGCCAGGGTGACATGGTCGACTCCTCTCTTTTCTCAGCACGCTCGGCGAAAGAAGCAGCCCTACCGGCCTGTGCAGGCCACCAGGCGCCAAGAGTAGCCCTTTCCCGTACCAGCACTGGTACCGCCCTGGATTGTACCGCAAGAAGTCGGAAAGCGCAAACCAAACACTGGAGGGTAAGGCTACTTATCATAACACGCTACGTTGGAGTGGCAAGCTGCCGGCGGAGGCCAAGCGCCGGCGACAGTGCGGTGGACTTGCCATTTCGACGTCTCTGGCCTTGCAGAAACCGCCCATCTCTGGTAAACTAGAAGGGATCTCGTGATTGAGGACACCACATGAGGAGAATCCATGGCCGCTCAGGCGCTCTATCTCAAGTACCGTCCGCAGACGTTCGATGAAGTGGTCGGCCAAGAACCGATCACCCAGACGCTGCGCAATGCGCTGCGCCAGGGCAAGATCCGCCACGCTTATCTCTTTACTGGCCCCAGGGGAACTGGCAAGACGACTACCGCCCGCCTGCTGGCCAAGGCGGTGAACTGCCAAGCGTCTGAGGGGGAGAGGCCCTGCAATATCTGCCCCATCTGTGTGGCCGTCAACGATGGACGCTTGCTGGATCTGATCGAGATTGACGCCGCCAGCAACCGGGGCATCGATGAGATTCGGGATATCCGGGAGAAGGTCGGCTTCAGGCCCAACGAGGGCCGCTTCAAGATCTATGTCCTCGATGAGGCACATATGCTCACCGAGCCGGCCTTCAACGCCCTGCTCAAGACGCTGGAGGAGCCGCCACCGCACGTGATTTTTGGCCTGGTCACCACCGATCCCCACAAGATCCCGGCCACCATCGCCTCACGCTGCCAACGGTTCGACTTTAGGCGCATCCCCTTGCAAGCTATCGTGGACCGGTTGAGCTACATTGCCGAACGGGAGCAGATTGCCGTCGAGCCCAAGGCGCTGGAACTCATTGCCTATCAGGGTACTGGCGCCATGCGAGATGCCATCAGCTTGCTGGATCAGCTGACCAGCTATGGGGATCAGATTACGCTGGACCAGGTACAGATGGTCCTGGGGACCGTTGCGGGCGAGCCGGCCAGCCAATTGGCTGCTGATCTGGCCGATGGCAATGTGGCAGGCGGCCTGGATCGCATCAATCGCACCGTGGGTGATGGAGCAGACCCGCGCCAGTTCGGCCGGGAAGTGGTGGAATACCTGCGTGGTCTGTTGCTGGTCAACCAGGGTGCGGGCACGCGGTTGCTCAATGCCACGGCGGAGCAGGCCGCTGAAATGGAAGCCCTGGCCCAACGGATTCCAACGGGGCAGTTGCTGCGAGCCATCCGCCTCTTTAATGGCGCAGTGACCGACGTCAAGGGTGGCCTGCAGATGATCCCCCAGCTGCCACTGGAACTTGCCCTTGTCGAGAGCATTATGGGGCCTGCCGAGCCAGAGGCTGTAAGTCAGGTCATGGGCAGGCAGGAACCGGCTCCCTCGACGCCCCCTGCACTACCGCCCACCGTTCCCAAGGTGGAAGGTCATCGTGTGGCAGAACCCTCAGTTCCAGAACCCTCAGTTCCAGATCCCTCAGTTCCAGATCCCACTCCAACCCCGGCACTGCACGCGCCGGCCAGTAGCACTACAGAGGCTGAGACCGTTGTACTGGAACAGACTGGCTCCGGACAGTTGACTCTGGAGGTGGTAGAGCGGGCCTGGGATCAGATGCTTGTCGCCGTACGGCACCGCAATCCTACCGCGGAAGGAGCCTTGCGCTCTGGCTGCACGCCTGTTGAAGTGGTGGGCAACCAGGTTGTCGTGACCTTTCCCTATCCCTTCTTACGGGGGAAGCTAGGAGATCCCCAACGGATGGTGGAGATCCAAGATGCGCTTAGTGACGTAGTGGGCAGCAGTTGCCACGTAAAGCTGGTACTGGCCTCGGAATATGTACCCACTCCTCGAGCTGTCCCCAGTTCCTCCGCGCCAGCCCCAGACACAGTCTCCCCGCAAACTGCGTTGGATGCCAAGGACCTGGACCAGATCACGCGCTGGGCCGAGAAACATGGTGGGGAGACGAAGGTCGTGGAGGAGCCGTAGAGAAACTAGCCATCAGATCTCAGCATTCAGTGGCGCTGTCTTCAAGAGCTGGCGGCTGATGGTACGAAACTAGGAGGAAGACAAATGGCAAAAGGCAAAGGACGGCGTATTCGCGGCCGGCAGCCGGGTGGCCGGCCGGACATGCGCCAGCAGATCATGAAGCTGCAGGAACAGATGGTCGAGACGCAGGATGCGTTGGGCGATGAGACGGTTACCGTAACTGCGGGCGGCGGGGTTGTCGCGGTGGCCATTAACGGGCACCAGCGGGTGGAGTCGATCACGATCGATCCCGAAGTCGTGGATCCAGAAGACGTGGAAATGCTCCAGGATCTGATGGTTGCTGCGGTCAATGAGGCCATCGAGCAATCGCAGGCATTGGCAGCCGAGCGGTTGGGCGCGCTGACTGGCGGTTTGGGTGGACTGGGCGGATTGGGCAACCTGGGTGGCTTGCTAGGCTAGCCGGTCGCTGGCTAGCCAGCCACTGGTCCAAGGAGTGCAAATCCATGTCAGCGGCAATACCTGAACCGGTAAACCGGCTGATCGAAGCCTTTGCCCAGTTACCAGGCATCGGTCCCAAATCTGCTTCGAGGCTGACCTTCTATCTGCTCCGTCGGCCAGCGGAACAGGCCGAGTTCCTGGCCGGCGCGCTGGTTGATCTGAAGCAGAAGACCACCTTCTGTCGTGCGTGCTTTAATATCACTGTGGAGAGTCCCTGCCGCATCTGCCAGGACGAAGGGCGAGATCGTTCGATCATCTGTGTGGTGGAGGAGCCGCTCGATGTGCTGGCCATTGACCGCACTGGAGAGTACCGGGGGCTGTACCACGTTCTCCACGGCGCCATCTCGCCGGTGGAGGGCATCGGCCCTGATGAATTAAAGATCAACGAGCTTGTTGCCCGCCTAAAGAACGAACCTGTGCAGGAGGTCTTACTGGCGACCAACCCCAACCTGGAGGGGGAGGCTACTGCCATGTACCTGGCCCGCGTGGTTGAACCTCTGGGGGTGCGTGTTACCTGGCTGGCACGGGGGCTGCCTGTGGGCGGCGACCTGGAATACGCCGACGCCGTGACCCTCGGTCGCGCCCTTGAGGGCCGGCGGGAAATGTAGGCAGACGGAATGGATCTATGACAACCGGCTACGTATACGATCCCATATACCTGGAGCACAACCAGCGTGGTCACCCGGAGAACCAGCAGCGGCTCAGAGCAATCCTGAGGGCGCTGGAAGAAAATGGCATGCTGGACCGGCTGGCGCCTGTTCCTGCGGTACCCATCGCCCCCGAGCGGCTGGAACGAGTACACTCGGGTCGCTACGTAGATCAGGTGCAGCGCGTAGCCCGTCAAGGTGGTGGTCACCTGGATATGGATACCTACGTGCGACCTGCCTCCTACGAGGCGGCGCTGATGGCTGCTGGAGGGTTGGTTGAGGCGACACAGGCCGTACTCGATGGCCACCTAGCCAACGCCTTTGCCCTGGTTCGCCCTCCTGGGCATCATGCGCTGCGCGGAAAGGGAATGGGCTTTTGTCTGTTCAACAATGTGGCAATTGCCGCTCGCTATGCGCTGGCCGAGCGCGGACTGGACCGGGTGCTCATTGTGGATTTTGACGTCCACCACGGCAACGGTACCCAGGATGCGTTCGAGAGTGATCCGGCCGTGATGTTCATCTCAACGCACCAGTATCCTTACTACCCCGGTACCGGAAATCTGCGCGAGACAGGACGCGGTGACGGCGCAGGCGGCATTGTCAACGTGCCTCTGGGTGGCGGTGTCGGGGACGAGGGCTTTGCCCAGATCTTTCGGGAAGTGGTGGGACCGGCTGCCTGGCGCTTCCAACCCCAGCTTATTCTTGTCTCGGCTGGCTACGATGCCCACTGGGATGATCCCCTGGCCCATATGCATCTTTCTGTCGGTGGATATGCGGCCATCGCCCGGGCTCTGGCGGACCTGGCCGAAGAGCTGTGCGATGGACGGCTGGTCTGGACCCTGGAAGGGGGCTATCACCTGGAGGCGCTTGCCTACTCGGTCCTGAACACCTTTGCTATGCTCCTGGGTGACGCTGGCTGGCAATTGGTGGACCCTTTGGGTCCATCGCCGTTCAGCGAGCAGCCTGTGGACGACGTCATCGCGCAGGTCAAAGAGGTTCACCGATTGAGAGGCTGAGACGTACACCCGGCCTTCTTAACGGGCATCCCTCGGGCGAATGGACAGGATGCCCGTTGTGCGTTACAATGCAGGGCGTAGTTCTGTCTGGAGAGATTCGTACCGAGGTGCCAGCTATGTCCACGAGTCCGTCCTCATCGCGTCGGAACAAGATCACCACACACACCTTGCTGCAGAAGAAACAGCGTGGCGAGGTCATCACCATGCTGACCGCCTATGACTATCCCACAGCCCTGGCCACAGATAAGGCAGGCATTGATTCGATCCTGGTCGGTGATTCGCTGGGAATGGTGATGCTGGGCTATGAGAACACGTTACCGGTCACGATGGCGGATATGCTGCACCATTGTCGCGCGGCAGCGCGGGGGGCGCGCTACGCCTTATTGGTCGGCGATATGCCGTTCATGTCGTATCAGGTTTCGGTGGAGCAGGCTGTGCGTAACGCTGGGCGCTTCCTGCAGGAAGCCTGTATGGATGCCGTCAAGCTGGAAGGAGGACGTGCGCGGTTGGATGCCATCCGCGCGATCGTGGCTGCCGGGATCCCGGTCATGGGTCACTTGGGCCTGACCCCGCAGAGTGTGCAGCAATTGGGTGGTTTCCGTGCCCAGGGACGCACGGCACTGGCTGCCCGCCTTCTGTTAGAGGACGCGCTGCTGCTGCAAGATGCCGTCTGTTTCAGCTTGGTGCTCGAGTCTATCCCTGCCCGGCTGGCCACTGTTGTGTCGCAGCGCTTGGAGATCCCCACCATCGGCATCGGGGCTGGGCTGGGGTGCGACGGCCAGGTACTGGTCACACATGACCTGCTTGGTCTGTTTGATCGTTTCACGCCCAAATTCGTGAAAAAATACGCGGATCTGCATGCAGAGATGGCGCGCGCCCTTGCCGCTTTTCGAGAGGATGTGGAAGGAAAGGTCTTCCCTGGGCCCGAGCATACTGTGGAAATGGGAGATGGTGAGTGGAGTGCTTTTCAAGAGGAGGTCGGGGGATCTGAGCCATGATGGCATCTTTCCCCTCTATCATCCCTGGCGAGCAGATGACTGGTTCTGTTCTGATCGTCGGGACCGGGGCGCTGGCTTGCCTGTTTGCTGCCCGGCTGGCAGAAAAGGGAGTACAGGTAAGGCTCTTGGGCTCGTGGCCAGAGGGTCTGGAGGCGTTGCGCTCCCAGGGCGTCCGCATCGTGGAGACCGATGGCTCCGAGCACGCGTATCCCGTGGAGGTCACCGCCGATCCAGCCGATTGCGTGGCATCTCGTCTTGCCCTGGTACTGGTCAAGTCCTGGCAGACAGAGCATGCCGCTCGGCAACTGGCCTCCTGTTTGTCGCCGGACGGTCTGGCGTTGACGCTGCAAAATGGCTTGGGGAACCGCGAGAGACTTGTAGAGTTCCTGGGGGCGCCGCGCGTGGCGTTGGGTGTGACCACTTATGGGGCTACGCTAGCGGGACCAGGGCGCGTGCGCCCTGGTGGGACCGGCACCGTCTCACTTGGGGTACACCCTCGGCTAGCTCCATTGGCGAACCTACTGGGAGGAGCTGGTTTTGCGGTGGAACTCGCACCAGAAGTCGACAGTTTGCTGTGGAGCAAACTGGTCATCAATGCTGCGATCAATCCACTCACCGCTCTGTTGCGCGTGCCCAATGGTGAATTGCTGGTCCGCCCCGAAGCCCGGACACTGCTGGCATCCGCCGCCGGTGAGGCTGCGGCTGTCGCTTCCGCGTGTGGCCAGAGGTTGATCCAGTCAGATCCCGTCGCTGCCGCAGAGGCGGTAGCACGCCAGACCGCTGGAAATACCTCCTCCATGCTTCAGGATGTGCTGCGTGGCGCCCCCACCGAGATCGATGCCATCTGCGGGGCCATTGTCGCCGCGGGCAAAGCGTGCGATATTCCTGTCCCGGTGAATCGAGCACTGTGGCTGTTGGTCAAAGCTCTCGCGTATCCGGAGCGCTGAGCATGTACAGCGCCATCACCCTTTCCGAATTGCGCAGCCTGCGGGCAACGCTCGACGAGCCGGTGGGCCTGGTCCCCACCATGGGATCCCTGCACGAAGGTCACTTGTCGCTGGTGCGGCGTGCTCGGGCCGAATGCGCCAGTGTGGCAGTGAGCATTTTCGTGAACCCCACTCAGTTCGGCCCCGAAGAAGACCTGGCCTCCTATCCCCGCGACCTGGCCCGAGACCTGCACTTGCTGAAAGCGGAAGATACAGACCTGGTCTGGATGCCCAGCCATGGAGTGATGTACCCGAGCGGCTTCCAGACGTGGGTTACGGTGGAGGAAGTGACAAAGCCGCTGGAGGGCGCGATTCGCCCTGGCCATTTTCGCGGCGTGGCGACAGTGGTGGCCAAACTATTCAACGCCTTCCAACCCCAGAAAGCTTACTTTGGTCAGAAGGATGCCCAGCAGGTTGCGGTTATCCGGCAGATGGCGCGCGATCTGAACTTCCCCTTGGACGTCGTCGTGTGTCCCATCGTGCGTGAAAAGGATGGGCTGGCGATGTCCAGCCGCAATGCCTATCTGGATTCCAAGCAGCGCCAAGCGGCAACTGTGCTGTACCGCGCACTGGAGGCAGCCAGAACGTTTTTTGAGTCTGGGGAGCGGAGTGCCGACAGATTGCGGCAGAGCATGACTGAAACTATTGCTGGCGAACCTTTGACTCGCCTGCAGTACGTCTCCTGTGCCCATCCCGACACACTCCGGGAACTGGAGACCGTCACCGGCAAGGCTCTGCTATCCTTGGCCGTATTCGTTGGCCAGACCCGCCTGATAGACAGTCTGGTCCTTGAAGAACTTCAGTGACGAGACTGCATCCTTGTCTCTTTCTGGTTTATCGAGTATAATGCGGGCGGCCAGCAGCCGTCCAGAGTCACCCTGAGCTTGTCAAAGGGCGAGTCTAAACGGCTCACGTAGCTGTGACGTTATCCATGGACAACCACCAGGGTATTTGAGGGGCGCAGGTGAGCATCAAACCCGACCGCTGGATCCGGCGTATGGCCCTGGAGCAGGGCATGATCGAACCCTTTGAGCTGGCGCAGGTGCGGGGAACCGTTATCTCCTATGGCCTGTCGTCCTATGGCTATGACATCCGCCTGGCGGACGAGTTCAAAGCGCTGGTAGCTGGCGGGGCAGGCCGGGTTCCGGTAGACCCCAAGTCAATGTCTGCCGATGCTTTTGTAGATACGCGCACCGACGTCTTTGAGCTGGCCCCTCAGAGCTTTGTCCTGGGCCGGACGGTTGAGTACTTCCGCATCCCACCGAATGTCCTGACTCTGTGCACGGGCAAAAGCAGCTATGCTCGTTGTGGTGTAGTGGTCAACGTCACCCCCTTTGAGCCTGGCTGGGAGGGCCACGCAACCCTGTGTATCGCCAACGTCGGGTCCTGGCCGGTACGCCTGTATGCTGGCGAGGGAATCGCCCAAGTGCTTTTTTTCGAAAGCGATGAGGCCTGTGAGGTATCCTATGCCGACAAAAAGGGGAAGTACCAAGCTCAGCAAGGCATAACACCCGCACGATTGGGATGATAGCCGTGGATGAACCCCAAGAACTTGAGGTCATTAGTATTGCGGACCACGCTGGCCGCTTGACAGAACCATTCACCATGATCGACCTGGCGTCGATCGACGACCTGGTTCTGAGCGTGTTTCTGTGTCAGGGGACGCTGCCCCGACATCGCCACCTGGACCAGGATGAGCTCTTTCTGGTCCACAGCGGTACGATCAGTCTCGAAAGTGATTGGGGTACCACGATCCTGCGGCCTGGCGAATTGGCTGTGGCGCCCAAAGGGGTGGGACACCGCTCCTCATCCCTGCTGCACTCGCAGGTCCTCCTGCTGCAACCACGACTGATGGTCAATCGCCGCAACGGTGACCGCCGTCTCTTTGCCCTGAAGGAGGAGAGGAGCTTGGAGAAGGTCAGCGTACCGGCCATGGGACGCCAAATCGTCGTTCCCTTCAGGCCGGTGATCCTGGCCAACCTGGACACCTTTTCGGTCCAACTGGTTTTCTGCGAGGGGACCGGCCCCTGGCAGCAAACGGACCGGCAGGACAGCTTGGTCTTTTGCCATGACGGGCAACTGACCCTGGAGATGCAACACGGGCAGTGCGACCTCGGGGAGGGGGAGCTGGTCATCGTACCCAAAGGGATTGCATACCGGCTATCCAGTGATGCCCGTACCTTGGTCTTGGGTTTGCAGCGCCACGAACAACCCGGGCTGCCACTGCCCGATTGATTCTGGGAGATACGGATGCGACCATCCATCATTGTCCACGGAGGGGCCTGGGATATCCCGCAGGACCTGCACCAAGCTCACCGGGAGGGCACCCGGCTTGCTGCCGAAACTGGGTGGGAAGTGCTGGTGAAGGGTGGGCCGGCGTTGGATGCTGTTGAAGCGGCCATCGTGGTAATGGAGGATGACGAAACCTTTGACGCAGGCAGGGGCTCATTCCTCAACGCCGACGGCCAGGTGGAACTGGATGCAGGGTTCATGGATGGGACCCAGCTGGAAGTGGGCGCCGTGGCTGGCGTGCAGTTTATCCGCAATCCCATCCGGCTGGCCCGGGCAGTGATGGAAAAGACCGAGCATGTGCTGCTGATTGCTCAGGGCGCGCAGCGCTTTGCCCACAAGATGGGCTTCCCCATCTGCGAGCTAACGGACCTGGCCGTGCCCCGCGAGTTCGAGCGGTGGCAGCGCCTGCTGTACGACGAGACCCACTCAACGCGGGATGCCTTTGCCCAACCAACCGACACGGTGGGTTGTGTGGCCTTGGACCGGGAAGGCCACATTGCCGCCGGCACTTCCACTGGTGGCACGCCCAACAAGCTGCCCGGTCGTGTGGGGGATGTACCCATGGTCGGTTGCGGTTTCTA
>Ga0209013_10003065_pt1 | contig 14991 bp, 12 predicted proteins | sample Cruoilmetagenom2_FD_187291 | JGI IMG/M metagenome (GOLD analysis project Ga0209013, IMG submission 187291) | Oil polluted marine microbial communities from Coal Oil Point, Santa Barbara, California, USA - Sample 2 (SPAdes) (version 2) | ecosystem: Environmental > Aquatic > Marine > Oil seeps ... | reverse complement strand
CGAGCCGCTCCAGGAAACCCGGCATGTGCTGTTTGTGGCAGGTCGGCGTGTAAGCACCCGGCACGGCGAACAATGCCACCTTGCGGCCGGAGAACACATCCGAAGTTGTCTTGGGCTGCGGACCTTCCGATCCCATCACGAAAAATTTGGCTTCAGGCAGCCGGTCGCCGACACCGATGGTCATAGGTCTATCCTCCAGAATACTTCGGTTGAAATGCTTACTCGTGGAATTGTCAGTGGTTTAAACGCCGTGTAAGCTATTTCGGTTCCCGGCGGGGCCGATCCCCTCGCGCCCGGGTAATGCGAGAAAGAACGAGAGCAGCAGCCTCACTGCAACCGCAGCTCGCGCTCCGATTGCCCTTTAGTCCCAACAAGAGTCAATGTAATTGTGCGCCCCTTGAGTTCATCAAATTCGAACGCGTCGCGCAGATCTATGACGAAACGTGCTCGCTCCCCTGCACCGTCATTGCCGCCACTTTCCACACGCCGGGCCATCGGCAGGTAGATACCATCGGGAGCCTCGGCGAAGACATCACCCTTATCGGCTGCACCAGCAAAGTCCACATCCAGCACGATGCGTGGCGCGCTTCCCGTCAGCACGATCTCTTGGCCGACGAGTTCGGGATCACCGGCTCTTTTACGCCCTGTCGTTCGAGGCGCATGCTCCAACGCTTCCGACAACTCATCCGGCATCGCTAACGACACACCGTGCGGCACATCCAAAGCCAGTCGCGCTTCGGCGGGAATGCAGATTTCCCGGCAAACACCGAAGGCAAAATCGAGCTTGAGATCGATTGGCCGCGCGGCATCACTCGGAGTAATCACAACCGGCAACACCACGTTGTCTTTGTAGCCGATGGTGTCGCCAGTCTCGTCCGTCAGCCGCTTCGGCGCGGGAAAAACAACTCTTGCCTCAGCCACGTTGGTCGACTTCGACCAATCGAAGTTCGGAGGCACTCCGCCCGCGTCACCCGGATGGCGCCAATAGGTCTTCCAGCCGGGCCGTAATTCAATCTGGATTCCGGCAACAATTTTTTGCGTTTCACCGGCTTGCGTAGTACCCCGACCTACCATCATCCGCACTCGGGAGGCGTGACCATCGATCCAGTGGGTTGTAACACCAGATCCAGCCTGCGCCGGTAATGATAGATGGTGCACAATCAAACTAAGAGTCGTCGACAAGGCGAGACAGGCGCCAGCCTTCAGAAAAATCCGCTTGGTTAACGAATTCGGGATCAAGTCTCTCATCCTGTTCTCTTCGGCTCGTTATCATCACTTAAGCCGTTTCTCGCACATCGCAAATCACGACTCCTTCATTTTCCGTGACGACCGCCCGCTTTGCACGTAAGCCCCCATTGCTGCGACCGAAACCCGCTTCACAACAGCTGCTAAGCAGCGCTAAGCTATTACCATGTGCAAGTCGTCCACACGAGATGAACACGGTGCCTGCTTCCTCGAAGGCCAGCTCTTAATTGCGATGCCGTCAATGTCGGACGCTCGCTTCGCGCGATCCGTCATTTACGTGTGCGCGCATTCCGATGAAGGCGCCATGGGTCTCATCATCAATCAAACTGCAAAGCACATCTCGTTTCCCGACCTACTCGACAGGCTGGAGATCTTTCCTTCACTCGAGAGCAAGGAAGAGGGTAGGGCCTACAAGGATGTTCCGGATTTGCCTGTCCACGTCGGTGGTCCCGTCGAGACCGGCCGCGGCTTTGTGCTTCACACCGCGGATTACTATGCCCAAGAATCCACCCTGGCGATTCAGAACGAAATTTGCCTGACGGCCACCTTGGAAATCCTCAAAGCCATTGCCGCTGGTCGCGGTCCCGAGCACGCCCTGCTTGCCCTCGGCTATGCCGGCTGGTCGCCGGGTCAGCTTGAAAGTGAAATACAAGCCAACGGCTGGCTCAATTGTCCGGCCGATCCAGATATCGTCTTTTCAGAAAACCAGCCCGACAAATACGCGCAGGCCCTTGCCACGCTCGGCATCGACCCTTCCCACCTGGTCGCCGACGCTGGTCACGCATAGGGCTGACTAGCCGTTTTCTCGTTTTTTTATTGGCGCGCCGTCGCCGACACCCGCTGACGCCGGCTGCCCTTTTGCATCCGTTGGTCGGGTCGCACTCGTCTTGCCAGCTAGACGCTTCAGACTCGCTGCAATGCCGGGCGGCAGATGCGCATAGGGGTCTGCCTCATCCGAGCTGGCCGGCGGCGGTGAACCATTGCCAGACGGTGGAACTGGAACTGATTTAACGGTCGCCAACGGCGGCGGTGAAGTAGGACCCTTCGCATTTGATGTGGGTAACGTTGGTGGCCCAGTTCGATCGCGGCCGGCTTTCTCGTTGGGATCGTCATGGGTCCGCGCTGAAGGCTGCGGCGAACGCTGTGCGGCCGGCGGTGGTGGTGGTGTCTGTGGTTTATTCTGATGCGTTGCAGCTGTCTTTGTCGCGGGCGGCGCAGAAGTCCCACTCCCGCGACGAACCTCTCGTTCCGCAGCTGCAGCGACTGCGGTGGCTGTCTTTAGAGGACTCTCCGAAACGGCCGGAATGATGGGCGGAGCCGGCGGCGGTTTCGTGGGTCGAACGGATTTGGGCACCTTGGGTGGTGTCACTGGCTGTGCAGCCTTGCCTGCACCGCTCCCCGATCCTGCTGGAGCTGAGACGCGGCTGCCCTTGCCGGTACCCATGGTGGCATTCTGAGGAGGTGCACCGGGACCTGAAGCGCGACGTCTGGAAAGATCCTGGGTCTTCGGATCCGTGGCCGCTGGCGTAGGTGTTGAGGCCCGCAGCGGCGGTTGGCTAGGCGGCGATGCATCCACCGCGGACTTCGGTGAACCACTTGCTTTGGCAGTCAGCGCTTGCGGTGGCGGCGGCTTGGCTTGGCCGCTCGCCGGCCGCTGTGAGCCAGTCATCGGTATCTGTGCATTCTGCGGAATGGGTGGTGTTGTTGCCGGCTGGGACGGCGGAGCTACGTTCTTGGGCGGCCCACCGCCTGGATTACTGGCGAAAGGATCTGCTGGTCTACCGGAAGCCACTTTCGGCCGACTTGACGTCGGTGGCGCGACGGATGGTTGCGTCGGCCGTGCCGTTGTTGCAGCCGGCCCTTTCGCTGTATTCTGAGGAGTGGGAGCTTTTTCAGCCGGCAGCTGTCGCTCCAGCGGCCGCACGGCTATATTCGGAAGACTGGCAAGCGTTCGCCGCGCGTCCTTGACGACATCCTCGCTCGCGGCCCGCTGAGGCGACTGCGGAGCCCTTGGGCCTGGCCGACCGTTGGCTGGAGGGGGTCTATCGTAAGCAATCTGCCGCACCGGTGGCCGCTGTGCCAACGAACGGTTGCCCCCTGCCGCTGCCAGCGGTGCTTGCGCGGCATCCTCGACGTCAGACCGCTTCTTCTTCGCCTTCTTCGGCCGCGTCCGAAACAAACCCGCTGCTTCAAGTTTGCGTTCTGATTTGGCAATCAGCTTCACCAAGTCGACAACATCGGCGTCAGGCATCGGCTCGCCATAATAGAGACCCTGCCCATACTCGCAACCGATCGCGCGTAAAAAGACAACGTCCTCCTCTATTTCGACCCCCTCGGCGAGCACTTTCATACCGAGTTCATGCGCCAATGAAGCAATCGAGCGAATAACCGCAGCCCCCTCGCCCTCGCCTGCGGTCCCCGCCTGAACTATGGACTTGTCGACCTTGATCGTCCCGACGGGAAACCGCTGCAGGTATGTAAGGGATGTGAAACCGGCACCGAACTCATCAAGCACGATCTCCGAGCCGGCTGCCCCGAGCGCCTGCATCATCTCAGTGGCCCGCTCTGGATTATCCATCGCCAGCGCTTCGCTCACTTCGATCCGGATACAGTGTGGCGGCACGATGTGTCGCCCAATGATCTGTCGCCATTCCTCCACCAACTCAGGTCGGAACAGTTGGCAGTTCGAAATATTGATGCTTGCAAAAAGCGGCGCGTCGGCCCGCGGCAGCAGTCTCTGCCACGTCTTCGCCGACTCCACCGCTCGCAACAGCAAGTGGTTGCCCACCTTCTTGATGAGATCGGACTTTTCAGCGATCTCGATGATGCTGCCGTGACTGATCAGCTTATCCTTCGGGTGGTCCCAGCGCAGGACCGCTTCGAAACCGGCAAGCTCCTCGGTCGGCAAATAAACGATCGGTTGGAAATAAACCGCGATCTGTCCGGTATCGAGTGCTTTGCGGAGTTCCTGTTCTCTAAGCGCCAGCCCAGAAGCCTCGGTGAGCATATCGGGGTGGTAGATCTCGATCCGGTCCGCACCCTTGCGCTTCGCCCGGTACATGGCGATTTCGGCACCCTTGAGAAGCTCTTCCGGCGACGTCCCGTCACCATCATAAACAGCAATCCCAAGCGAGCCGGTCACAATGATGTCTTTCCCGGCGATCTTAATCGGCGATCGAAGCGAACGTCGGATCCGCTCGGCTAATGCTGCAAGCTCGCGCGGGTCCTGCTGGTTGAGAAGTAGCACCGCGAATTGATCACCCGCGATCCGCGACAGGGTATCTTGCGCTCCCAGGTGACGTTTGAGCCTCCGCGCAATGGTCAGAAGCAGACTATCGCCCACAACCAGGCCGAGATTCGCGTTGATGCTCCGGAACCGATCGAGGTCGATGAAGATGATCGTCGGACGAACGTCCGCCTCACTCTTCGATCGCTCGCTTGCCACCTTGAGCCGGTCGAGGAAAATCTCCCGGTTAGGCAGGTCGGTCACGCGGCAGCGAACCGCGTCCTGAAGAAGTCGCTCATGCGTCCTTTTGGGGTCGGTGATGTCGCGCAGCAGTCCAACGCAACGAACGTTACGCCGGTCCGCGCTCTCAATGCTGGCGGCTTCTAATTCATACCAGCGGTAGGTGTTATCGGAATGGCGCAGCCGGAACTCTATTCGAATGCGCCCACCGGAACGCTCCTGAATTGACCACAACACCAATCGAAACCGGTCACGGTCGCCTTGATGCACATGCTGCAAAAACTCCTCGACCTTGGTCGAGAGTTCACCTTGGTTCAAGCCAAGTTGCGCTTCGAGAACCGGACTGACTTTGATTTCGTCACGACGCGCACTCCACTCCCAAGTCGCTGCGCCAACTCCATCGACCGCCAGGGCCCTGAGCAGCTTTTCGTCCGGCGCCGAACCATAGGCTGGCTCCATTGAGCGGAATGCGAACTGCGTCACCGTAAAACCGATCAAAACGACAACGAGGACAAGACCCGCCGCCAACCCAGCCACGACGATGTCGCCGGACATACGCCCGGTTAGAGTTACGGCGGTCCCGAAGATCCAAACCAGGAACAATATCCAGGTCGGTATAAGCGACATCGCCCGGTCCTGACCGCGCACGGCCAAGAACATGATGAGCGCAACCCCGGCACCACCGATCAACAGGAACGACAAACGTGCGAAGGTCGCCGACAAACGCGGGTCGACCACCGCCACGGCGATCAGCGCCAATTGCGCCAGCATCCACACGCCGAACAGCATGCGAACCAGCCCATGTCCCAGCCCCAACCTCAAGAACGTGTATAGGAAGATGACCATGCTGGCCGCTATCGAGGCCTCGCCAGCGGCACGATAAACGGCATTGTCCTCGGGTCTTAAATTGAACAGCTTATGAAAGAAGCCAAAGTCGACACAAAGATAGACCAGCACACACCAGGCGACCAATGCCGCGGTCGGGAAGATCGCTTTGTGATTGGCAGCAAAGATGGCAGTCAAAAAGATCGCCATCAGGCCTGTCAGGCCAAGCAGCGTCCCGTTGAAGAGCTGCCGTTCCCGGACCTTGAGTTCATAGGCCAAGGGCTTCCATAAAAAGATGCGGGCGAACCTCTCCGACGACAGCTCAGCAACGTAGGTAATTGTCTGCCCCGGCTCCAACGAGATACGGAACACGTCGGCACGGTCACTTTGCACCCGTTCCGGCACGAAGCCGATCGAGGGTGTGACAGCGCCAATCCGGCGCGCGTCGAGATCCGGCCAGACTCCACCAGAACCGACGCTGTTGTAACGATCCGCCGTCAACCACCGCTCGATGTGGCGGTCGGTACGGTTGGTCAATGCGAAGACGATCCAATTGGGGTTGGTGCCTGGCGTCAGTGCTTTGACGTACATACGCCCAACGACGCCATCCAAGCCCGCCGCCGTTTCAACCTGCAGGCTATCGCCGCGGTTGTCCCAGATATCCCCTCGCGATGTTATTTCGATGCTGTCATATTTCGGGTTGACGGCGATCGGCTCCAGCGCAGCAATCGGACCGGCTTGCAGCAGCCACCCGGCGAGAACGACCGTCAGCATCGCGACAAGGCGAAGCCGGAACCATGCCACTTTGGACATGCCGCCTCCCTGGTCGGGATGATCGCCGTTCATATTCCGTCTGCCCCCTCATCGGTTTCGTCGGCCAGAAGCGCGAATCGAATATGATCCTGCCACGATCCGCTGATCTTGAGATAGCGGCGCGCCAGGCCTTCCCGCGCGAATCCCGCCCGTTCCAACACACTTATCGAGGCTGTATTGGACGGCATCGAGGCAGCTTCAAGCCGATGCAGACGCAACTTTCCGAACGCGTAGGGGATAACCGTGCGTACAGCGTCGCTCATATGGCCCCGTCTGATATGGGCCACACCAAGCCAATAACCCAGAGTCGCGCACTGCATGACCCCGCGCCGCACGTTGCCGAGCGTCAATCCGCCAACCAATCTGTTTTCGGCGGTTTCAAACACGCCGAACGCATACCCCAGATCTTCCCGTGCTTCCCGCAGATAATGGCGGATTCGCCGCCGGTACGAGCTACGCCAAAGCTCGTCCTGCCGCCACTCAGGCTCCCACGGCTCCAGGTGAGCACGGCTCGCGGATCTCAAATCCGACCACTCCGCGTAATCGTCCAGGCTTAGCGGCCGCAGATGGATTCGTGCGCCACGCACGATTTCTGGAGCTTCGTTGGCTACTGACGGACGCAGGAATGCCAAGGATCCATCCTCTTCAAGCAGCCGCGGCGCGGAACGACCGACTGGCCCTCTGGGCGTGATCTTGAGACCTCGCTCCCGCTCCGACAACGGCAACCGTCGGCTCTCCCCGAATCATGGTCTCGAGCAGTTGGCGTACGTCCTGGCCTTCGACGGCATCCACCTTGGCGATCAGCTCATTCTTATCCATCAGCCGACCGTGGCAAATGAGTTGCCGTGCCATCTGTTCGGCCCGCGCCCCGGAGCTCTCAAGCCCCATCATCAGTCCTGCTTTCAACTGCGCCTTGGCCCGCTGCACTTCCGCGCAACAGGGCCCATCCTCAGCTAGACGCCGGATCTCATCGGAGAGCACATCGAGAAGCTCATCGGCAAGCTCAGGCCCAGTCGCCGCATGTACCGTCATCACTCCGGTATCGCTCAATCCCCACACCGAGGAGTACACCGAATAGCACAGCCCGCGCTTTTCACGCGCCTCTTGGAACAGCCGTGACGACATCCCCCCGCCGAGCAAGCCGGACAGCACTTGCGACGCGAAATAGCCAGGCTTGCCATAGGCCGGGCCTTCAAAGCCGATCAGCACGTGGCATTGTTCGTATGGCTGCGACGAAGCTGTCACGCCGCCGCGATAACACGCCTTCTCGCCGTTTGCGGGGCCGCACTCAACACAGCCAAGTCCAGCAAACAGGTCTTCAGCGAGCTGGACGACCTTGCCATGCTCAACGCCGCCCGCCGCACTCAACACCATGCTCGGCGAGATGTAACGGCTATCAAGATAAGAGCGCAGCCCATCCGCCGTAATCGCCGTCACCGTCTCCGGTGTGCCAAGAATCGTCCGGCCAAGCGGTTGTCCCGGATAAGCAGCCTCCTGCGCCAGATCGTAGACAACGTCGTCGGGACAATCGCGGCTCGCCGCGATCTCTTGCAAGATGACATCCTTTTCGCGCCGCAGCTCCTCCGCATCGAAGCTGGAGTTCTGCAGAATATCGGCCAGGATCTCGAGAGCCGTGCCCTCATCTCCCTTCAAAACCCGCGCGTAATAGGCGGTCGTCTCTAGGCTTGTCGCCGCATTGAGGTCGCCTCCGACACCCTCGATCTCTTCGGCGATGTCCTGGGCGGTACGCCGCGCGGTTCCCTTGAACGCCATGTGTTCGAGAAAATGCGCGATACCGTTTTCCGGAGCGGGGTCATGACGCGCACCAACACCGACCCAGGCCCCCAGGGAGACAGTCTCCAGATGCGGCATCTCATGGGTAACGACCCTGAGGCCGTTGGTAAGTGTGCTGAGGTTTGTTGTCATCCGGCCCCTTAGGCGCTGCTGTCCGCCACTACGCGGGCATTATTTTCAATGTAAGTTTCGATCACCGACTGCTCATTGTCGAGCACAGGAAAACGCTCTTCCTCACTCATCAACGATTTCAGACGCTCGGGTAGCCCGGGCCGTTGACCCGTAATTGCTTCCATCGCATCGGGAAACTTGGCTGGATGCGCCGTCGCCAGCACCACACGCGGCACCGCGGGATCGCTACCCGCTTGGTTTTGATTCGAGGCATGGACCCCGCACGCCGTGTGTGGCTCAACCAGGTACTGCGCATCGCTAAGCAGTTTGCGCACGATCCCAGCAACGTCACTCTCGCGGGCTGAAGCGGCTGCGAAATCCTCACGCATCGCGGCAACAACCGTTCCGTCCAGCTCAAATCGCCCCGATTGCTTCAGGCTATCCATCTGTCGGCGCACACTGACGGAATCGCGGTTTGAAGCCTCATAAAGATAACGCTCGAAATTCGAGGAAACTTGGATGTCCATTGACGGCGACGTCGTTGCGACAACACCGCAGGTTTCATAAGCGCCCGTCTCCAGCGTCCGCGGCAGAATATCGTTCTCGTTGGAGGCGATCACCAAACGCTCGATCGGCAGCCCCATTTTCTTGGCCGCGTAGCCCGCAAAGATGTCGCCAAAATTGCCTGTCGGCACCGAAAAAGAGATGCGCCGGTGCGGTGCCCCTAAAGCGGCGGCGGCTGCGAAGTAGTAGGTAATCTGCGCGACGATCCGCGCCCAGTTGATGGAATTGACGCCTGACAACTGCACGCGATCGCGGAAGGCGTGGTGATTGAACATCGCCTTCACCAGCGCCTGGCAGTCGTCAAACGTACCCCGCACAGCGACGGCATGGACGTTGGCTTCGCCCGGCGTCGTCATCATGCGACGTTGCACATCCGAAACCCGGCCCTCCGGGAACAATATGAATACATCGACGTTGGCCGAACCGCGAAAGGCTTCAATCGCCGCTCCACCGGTGTCTCCCGAGGTCGCACCGATGATCGTCGCCCGGCTCGCGCGCTTTTGCAGGACATGATCCATCAGCCGCGCCAGAAGCTGCATGGCAACATCCTTGAACGCCAGCGTCGGCCCGTGGAACAGCTCCAGCACAAACTGGTTTGTGTCAATTTGAACGAGCGGTGTCACAGCCGCGTGCCCGAAGCTTGCATAGGCTTCGCGCGCCATTTCACTCAGGGCATCACGGCCAACCGTGGTGCCGACAAATGGATGGATGACCTCGACAGCAGCCTCGGCGAACGGGCGGCCCGCGAATGAAGCGATCTGGCCCGCATCGAACCGTGGCCAGCGTTCCGGCACATAAAGGCCGCCATCCCGCGCAAGGCCGGCAAGCAGCACCTCTTCGAAGTTCAGTATGGGAGCTTCGCCCCGTGTCGAAACATAGTCCAACGGCACATCTCTAAGGCTTGGCTGCAACGCTTCCCCAGCTCGACATTGCAGCATCGTCCGCTTCGGGATCTCTGTGACGAAGGCCGGACTGTGTTAACTGCGGGCAGCGAAGCTGGCGCAGGGCGATATTATGCTAACTGGAGCGCAACGTAATCCCGCAGCTCACCGACAACAAGATGCCGATTTTACGGCCTCAATCGTGACCATGCATAAGCGACATAGACGCCGAGCAGCGTTAACGCCAGACCAAACCAGGTCAGCGCGTATTCCAGATGCCGGTTGAGGATAGCGATATCCGAGACACCTGGACGCGGCCATGAGGCCCCGTCGAGAGCCGCGTTATCTTTGCGTGACGATCGATGTACCGGCTCGGCCACAATAAAAACCGGCGCCGCATCAACGCCAGCGCCCGCTTCGAACGCAGACCCCTGCATTCCCGCGAGGTCGCGCCAATACCAAGTGTTGCTCTTGGCGTCGTTATCCGGCGTGAAGAAACCAGGTTTAGCCGGTAGCCGCGCGTTACCGGTTACCTCAATCTCACCCCGCCCGGCCTGCCAGACCTCAGGCTCGTCTTTGACCCTCCGGGCGATATAGCCCCGATTGACCCAGACCACCTTGCCAGGCGCATATTGAAGCGGTTGATAGACGTCGTACCCAGGCCCCAACTTCGGCTGTGGCGCATAATAGAAGCGCTCTTTTCCTGGAACAAATTCGCCGCTAACCTTGACCCTTTGGTAGTCGGTTTCAGCCGCCTTGCGCGTTGAGATAACCTCCGCCAATTCAAGCGGCTCGCCGTGAAGGCGCGCTTCGACTACGGCAATTAAAGCTTCTTTTTCCGCCTTTCTGTAAAGCTGCCAGGTGCCCAGTCCGAACAGGATCACCAGCCCGACAAGGCTCAGTAAGGTTGGCCACAACAGGCCCGCACGCGCGATACGAGCGATCATACCAATTTCCCAAAACAACCAGAAGGTCAGTCGTCAGACAGGCGGCCTTCCTCGGCCCGGTGGTAATACTGCAACGCAATCAGTGTGGCTTTGAGGAACCGCAGGAGCCCAAGCGCGAGGATCGGTGTGACGACACCCCACAAAACAACGTGAACCCAAAGCGGCGGCTCGAAGTTGAAATCCACCCACAAAGCTCCTCCGAGCACCAGAAAGCCCAAAATGAATATTGCGAAGACCGCAGGCCCGTCGCCCGTATCGACGAACTTGTAGTTGAGGCCGCAAACCGAACAGTGCTCGCGCAGATTGAGAAACGTTTGTAGCAGTGAGCCTTTCCCGCACCGCGGACATGTTACCGTCAGCCCCGCGTAGATGGGCGAAACGGATGTGCCCTGCGTCCAGGTATTTTTTGCTTTGCTCATCAATCTGCACCGTTGAAAACACGTCGCGGCGACAAGGCCCGAGGGCTTCAAAAAGTCGAGGGCGGCCTTTCGCCGCCCTCCCAGTCTCAAGCACAAGCATACCCTGTCAATCTCAGTGCCCGGCGGCAGCCCCTGCCCCGGCACCCCAGACATAGATGGATGCGAACAAGAACAGCCAGACCACGTCAACAAAGTGCCAGTACCAGGCGGCAGCCTCGAACCCGAAGTGCTGTTTCGCTGTAAATTGGCCCTTCATGGCTCGGATCAGGCAGACAAACAGGAAGATCGTACCGATCACCACGTGAGCTCCGTGGAACCCGGTCGCCATGAAGAACGTCGAACCGTAGATATGACCTGCAAAGTTGAATGCCGCATGGCCGTACTCATAGACCTGGCAGACCGTGAACAGCGCGCCCAGCACAACGGTGCATACCAGGCCATAGATGAGCTGGTCCCGCTTGCCCTCCAAAAGCGCATGGTGCGCCCACGTGACGGTCACACCGGAAAGCAACAGGATCAGCGTGTTAACGAGCGGCAGGCCCCATGGATTGAAGGTGTGCTGGAAATTCGCCGAAGCTTCCGGTGGCCAGTGCCCACCTGTCAGTTCGTCACGCTGAACGAGACCGATCGATTGCGTGATGTTTTCGGGCTGAAAAATGCCCGAGGGAAACAGCGCCACATCGAAGTAAGCCCAGAACCAAGCGACGAAGAACATCACCTCCGAGGCGATGAACATAATCATGCCGTAGCGCAGATGCAGCTGAACCACCGGCGTATGATCGCCCCGATCACCCTCACGGACAACATCGGCCCACCAGCAGTAAGCGACATAGCACAATGCCGCGAATGAAATCAGGAACAGATACGGCCCCGTCAAGCCGAACAGCTCGCCGCCCAAATTGGAGCGCATCCAAACGATGGCGCCAATCGCGGTGCCGAGTGCCGCCACCGAAGCCACAATCGGCCATGGGCTCGGATCGACAAGATGATAATCGTGGTTCTTTGCGTGGCTATCTGCCATGTTTCTCTCCCAAAGTTCCCTCACCGCAGTTCTTGGTCGGCAGTTTGTCTCCCAGGAACCAGAGTTGCGTTTGCTCCAAATTTAATTCAGCCCGGCGATCCGCCGTGCACGCCTGCTCGGTCATTCGCTTTGCCCGCCGGCGTATCGACCTGCGCACTCGCATCATTGGCCGCTTCAGCCGGATAGAAAGTGTAAGACAACGTCAACTGCGTGAAGTGCGCCGCATTGGGGTCGTTCACGATCTCCGTATCAACGTAGAAGCTGACCGGCATTTCGACACTTTCGCCCGGCTGAAGTGTCTGCTCAGTAAAGCAGAAACACTCTATCTTGTTGAAGTGGATACCGGCCGACTCTGGTGACACGTTGAATGTCGCCGTACCAGTCAACACCCGGTCGGACGTGTTGGTTGCGCGGTAGTTCGCAATACGGTTCTCGCCGATACGCAGCTCGATTTTTCGCTCAAGCGGAACAAATTTCCAGGCGAGTTTCTTCGATACATTTGCGTCGAAGCGCATGGTGATGGTTTGGTCGAGAACGGTCTGCGACGGCGCCGCCGCAACCTGTGTCGTTCCACCGAAGCCCGTGACCTGGCAGAACATCCGGTAGAGCGGGACCGCTGCGTATGACATCCCAACCATCCCGACAGCAACGCCAGCACATACTAACGCCACCTTGCGGTGCCTGCGCGCCATATCGGCCTGGCTGCGGGTTGGTGTTGAGTGCATATCGCTGCGAATTCCTTTTTTGCGCTAGGTTCAGAACGGCCGGTTGAGCGCATTGCCACCCAGATGGACGATGGTTGCCGCATAAAAGAGGACGACCAGAACTCCGAGCCCAATCGCAATGGCAATCGAACGCAGGCGTTGACGCTTGCGCCGTTCGGCCTCTGCTTGTTCCTCGCTCACTGGTTCCATCACATTCATACGTTCACTCATATTATAGCGTTGCTTTGGCGATCCCAGCGCAGGCCTACGAGCCCACAGCTGCGCCGAAACTTGCAAAGCCCGTCAGCTTTGTCGCGAGCTGTTCGCCAAGCAGGACCGCAAACAACGCGAACAAATAGAAGATTGAAAAGACAAACAGCCGTTTAGCGGCGCGATCGCTCTCCCGCCCTTCGCGCGTTCGGTAGACTTTGAAAGCGAGCCACAAGAAGATGGCGCCGAGCACCACCGAGGTCGCGCCATAGACAAGCCCGCCAAGCCCGACAAACGAGGGCGTTACCGCCAACGGCACCAATAGCAGCGAGTAGATCACAATCTGTCGGCGGGTTTCCTGCAAACCGGCTACGACCGGCAGCATCGGCACTCCGACACGCTCGTAGTCGCGGCAACGGTAAAGCGCCAGCGCCCAGAAGTGTGGTGGCGTCCACATGAAGATGATCAGGAACAGAACAATGCTTTCCAGCGAAACCCCGCCGGTCACGGCAGCCCATCCGATCATTGGCGGAAAAGCGCCGGCAGCTCCGCCGATCACGATGTTCTGTGGCGTCCTCCGCTTCAACCACATCGTATAGACAAAAATGTAAAAGGCGATCGTCAAAGCCAATAGGGCACCAGCCACCCAATTGACCAAAACCCCCAACGTCAGCACCGAAGTAACCGCAAGCACCGCACCGAACGTCAATGCTTCATTCTCGGTCACCAGCCCGCGCGGAATCGGGCGCGCGGCCGTCCGCGCCATGTGCCGGTCGATGTCAGCGTCGTACCACATGTTGAGAGCGCCGGAGGCACCCGCCCCAACGGCAATCGCAAGCAGCGCGATGAAGGCCAGAACCGGGTGCAAGTTACCGGGTGCCGCGACCATGCCAACCAGCGCGGTAAACACGACAAGCGACATCACGCGTGGCTTCATCAGTGCGACGAAATCTTCGACGCCAGGCCCCGTCGAGAGCACGGCTCCGTCCACTTGCGTTTCAACTCCCATTAGTCCAGCCGACCTGTCCATCGCCGTTATTTTTTTCTTTCATTTATGCCGCGCCTCACGACGCAAATTAAGCCGGTCCCGCTGCATCGTGCCGGGCGGACATCAGTCCGCCCGGCGTCAGTAAAATTGTAAGCTCAACCGCAATCGTGGTCGGCCATAAGCAGCGTGCGGCGCACCGGGCAAACAGGAGTTTGCCCGGTTCGGTCCGCTTAGTGATGGTCCGTCGCCTTAATTCTCGGCAACGTCTCAAAGCAGTGGTATGGCGGCGGTGAAGACAGCGTCCACTCCAGTGTCGTGGCACCAGCACCCCAAGGATTGTTGCCGACCCGCTCACCGCGTGTAAGGGCGACATAGAGGCCGATAAAGAAGCAGACCGTCCCAAGCGCTGTCATATAGGAGCCCAGCGAAGAAACCTGGTTCCAGAAAGCGTACGCATCCGGATAGTCTGCGTAGCGACGCGGCATACCGGCTGCGCCGAGGAAATGCTGCGGGAAGAATAGCACATTGGCACCGATGAAGGTCAGCCAGAAGTGCAACCGGCCCCAGAACTCCGAGTACATCTTGCCACTGATCTTCGGGAACCAGTAGTACCAGCCCGCAAAGATCGAGAACACAGCACCGAGCGACAGCACATAATGGAAGTGCGCAACAACGTAGTAGGTATCGTGCAACGCGCGATCGACGCCAGCGTTTGCCAGCATCACACCCGTAACCCCACCAACCGTGAACAGGAAGATAAAGCCCAGCGCCCAGATCATTGGCAGGCGGAACGAGATCGAGCCGCCCCACATCGTAGCGATCCAGGAGAAGATCTTAACCCCCGTGGGCACGGCGATGACCATCGTCGCGAAGACGAAATAGGCCTGCGTTTCAACTGAGATGCCCGCCGTATACATGTGGTGTGCCCAAACGATGAAGCCGACGACACCAATCGCGACCATGGCGTAAGCCATACCGAGATAACCGAACACCGGCTTCTTGG
>Ga0209013_10003064_pt1 | contig 14993 bp, 16 predicted proteins | sample Cruoilmetagenom2_FD_187291 | JGI IMG/M metagenome (GOLD analysis project Ga0209013, IMG submission 187291) | Oil polluted marine microbial communities from Coal Oil Point, Santa Barbara, California, USA - Sample 2 (SPAdes) (version 2) | ecosystem: Environmental > Aquatic > Marine > Oil seeps ... | reverse complement strand
GCAGACACCTCACCCCGCACGGCTTTAACCCACCCATCTTTTCGAACGTCAAAAATTAATGTATTTTCCTGCACTGGCAACAATAATAGTAAACATCCCCAACACCAGATTAGTAGTTACCAATTGACGTATCTTATTCATTTGTTCCCCGCCAACAGGAAATTTCTTTTCGGTCACTGCTGTTTTAAATTGCTGATAAGGATTAAAGAAAATAAAAGCAAAAATAGCGACCATAGCTAGCCCGACAATGTGCATGATATGTATATACATAGCTTTTAAACCTAAAAGTCCACCAAACACATCAAAAATCATCCAGTAACCGGTGACCAGAATTATGGCAATAGCAATCCAGACCCAAAAGAAAAAACGTCCAAACACAGCAAGCCAAAGAGTTAATCGCTGAGGGGGTTCCAGTTTTTCAACTGCTGAAGGTCTTAGAACCATGTGGGCAAAAAACATTCCTCCAACCCAGACAACGGCTGCAATTAAATGAAGTGTGAACGCAAAAGAATAACTCATAAAAAATTCCAAAATAAATATTAATTAAAATATATCGGCTATCTGCCCAAAAACAGAGAGGTATTATATCTAAATCTGTCTGCTAATGGTAAATCAACTAGGCCATAGATAAGGATAATATGGAAATAAAACCTGGAATTAATGACAAATTCCTGATTTGTGGGGTGTCGAGTCGATTAAATGCTGAAATATTGATGGTAATCATATAAAATAGCCGTTCAATTTTTGGGTGGGAGGGGTAATTCCTCTCCTGTTTTTTATAATTCATTAATAATTTATTAACTTTACGAGGATTTGTCATGGCAAAGTCTTTGATTGCACCATCTATTTTATCTGCTGATTTCGCTCGTCTGGGCGAAGAATGTGTCAATGTTCTGGACAGTGGCGCGGATGTTATCCACTTTGATGTCATGGACAACCACTATGTGCCTGTTCTGACGATTGGTCCAATGATTTGTGAAGCATTAAGAAATCATGGTATCAAACAGGAAATTGATGTTCATCTGATGGTTAAACCTGTTGATCAGATTATTCCTGAATTTGCTAAAGCCGGTGCCAGTTATATTACCTTCCACCCTGAAGCATCTGAGCATATTGACCGCAGTCTGTCTCTAATCCGTGAATCAGGTTGTAAATCCGGTCTGGTATTTAACCCGGCAACACCGCTGTCTGTGTTGAAACATGTTATGGACAAAGTTGATGTGGTTCTGTTGATGTCAGTGAACCCCGGTTTTGGCGGTCAGAGCTTTATTCCTGAGACGCTGAACAAGTTACGCGAAGCGCGCAAAATGATTGATGAGAGTGGTTATGATATTCGTCTTGAAATTGACGGCGGTGTTAAAATTAATAATATCGCTGAAATTGCTGAAGCGGGAGCTGATATGTTTGTTGCCGGCTCTGCGATTTTCAATACAGACGATTATAAAGAGACTATTGATCAAATGCGTGCTGAACTGGCCAAAGTTGGTAAATAAGTCGTATGATTAGAAAACCAAAAATGGTACTTATCGATGTTGATGGTACGCTGGTTGACAGTGTACCGGATCTCGCTTATTGCGTTGATGAGATGCTTAAAGCCGTTGAGATGTCACCGCATGGTGAAGCTGAAGTTCGTCACTGGGTTGGTAATGGTGTCGAACGTCTGGTTCGCCGGGCGCTGATTGGACAACTGGATGGTGAACCGGATGAGGCTTTGTTTGACAAGGCTTATCCAATCTTTATGGACTTGTATAAAGACAACACTTCCAAGCGCAGTTCTCTTTATCCCGGAGTTAAAGAAGGTATTGATTACCTGAAAGATGCTGGCTATAAACTGGGATGTGTTACCAATAAGGCAGAAGCCTTTACTCATCCATTGTTAAAAGATCTGGGTATTTTTGATTACTTTGAGTCTATCGTCAGTGGTGATACGCTGGAAAAGAAAAAACCTGATCCGCTACCATTGTTGTATTCAGCAGAAAAACTGGGTGTTTCAGCAGACGATTCATTAATGCTGGGTGATTCCATTAGTGATGTAAAAGCAGCTCGTGCGGCTGGTTTTCAGATCATCTGTATGAGTTATGGTTATAATCATGGTGTGGATATTCGGGATTCAAATCCTGATGCAGTTATTGATTCCATGGTTGAGTTGAAAGACCTGGTGTAACTCTTTTATACCAACTAAACTTATATTCAGAGAAATGAAAAAGAAAATGCAATTATTCAATAAAAAACAAATGAAAGAACGATGGTGGTTCTGCTAATCAGGGCAGACACATAGGTCTAATTATCTGCCAATGCCCGAAATTAAGCCCCTAATTTTATTTGTTATTTTGTTGAGTGATTACTATGTCAATTGTTACCAAAGAACAGTTTCTTAAACTTGCCGGGGAAGGATATAACAGAATCCCGGTTGTTTATGAAATTCTCGCCGATCTGGATACCCCTCTAAGCGCTTATTTAAAACTTGCTGAAGGACCTTATTCCTATCTTTTGGAATCAGTTCATGGTGGTGAAAAATGGGGTCGCTATTCTATTATTGGTTTGCCCTGTAAAACTATAATTAAAGTCAATAACGAACAGATTGAGGTTTCTCATGAAGGTCAGATTATTGAACAATTGACTCATTCTGATCCGCTGTCCTGGATTGAAGATTATCAGCAGCAATATAATATTCCCGAGCATCTTTCCGAGCAATCAAACCTGCCTCGTTTTACGGGTGGTCTGGTGGGCTATTTTGGTTATGAAACGATTGGTTATATTGAACCCAGACTGAAAAATACACAAAAAGCTGATCCTCTGGGAACGCCAGATATTCTGCTTATGGTGTCAGAAGAAGTTCTGGTGTTTGATAATCTGAGTGGAAAACTGTTTTTGATTGTTCATGCTCATCTGGATCAGGCTGATAGTGATGTTGAACTGGCGTGGGAAGAAGCAACACAGCGTCTGGAAGTGCTTACCAGGCAATTGCGTCAATCAGATACTGCCTATAAGCTGCATACCCAGATGACCAAAGTTAAGGAAACTGACTTTGTTTCCGGTTTTACTCAGGAAGGTTTTGAAAAAGGTGTTGCCCGCATTAAAGACTATATTGTTGAGGGTGATGCCATGCAGGTCGTTATCTCACAGCGAATGTCCATACCCTTTAATGCACCACCGCTGGATTTGTATCGGGCTCTGCGTAGTTTAAATCCTTCGCCTTATATGTATTTTCTGGATCTAGATGAGTTTCATATTGTCGGTTCCTCCCCGGAAATTCTGACCCGGGTTGAAGACGGTAAGATCACGGTGCGTCCGATTGCCGGAACACGTCCCAGAGGACGTACTGATGAAGAAGATAAGCAATTAGAACAGGACTTGCTGTCTGATCCGAAGGAACTGGCAGAGCATCTCATGCTGATTGACCTGGGACGTAATGATGCCGGGCGAGTGTCAGAAATCGGCACAGTGAAATTGACGGATAAAATGATTATTGAGCGCTACTCTCACGTCATGCACATTGTTTCCAATGTCGAAGGTGAGTTGAATAAAAAAATGACCACAATGGATGCTTTAAAAGCAACATTTCCTGCGGGTACGGTCAGCGGCGCACCGAAAATTCGAGCCATGGAAATTATTGATGAACTGGAACCGGTCAAACGAGGTATCTACTCCGGTGCCGTGGGTTATATCTCCTGGTCTGGCAATATGGATACTGCTATCGCTATTCGTACTGCAGTAATCAAAGACAAACAATTACATATTCAGGCAGGTGCGGGCATTGTTGCCGACTCTATACCTCGTAATGAATGGGATGAAACCATGAATAAAGGCCGTGGAGTTTTTCGAGCGGTTGCTATGGCCGAATGCGGTCTGGATTCAAACGTCAATAGTCAGTGCGGAGAGGAACAATAATATGTTGCTTATGATCGATAATTATGACTCCTTCACCTATAATCTGGTACAGTATCTTGGCGAGTTAAAAGCAGATGTCAAAGTCTTTCGTAATGATGAAATTACCGTGGCAGAAATTGAAAAGATGGCTCCCAATCATTTGATGATTTCTCCAGGACCCTGTACACCTAATGAAGCAGGTATCTCTATTGAAGCGATTGAGTACTTTGCAGGCAAGCTGCCCATACTGGGGGTTTGTCTGGGACATCAGAGTATTGGTCAGGCATTTGGTGGAAAAATTGTCCATGCAAGGGAAATCATGCATGGTAAAACATCTATGATGCATCATAATGATAAAGGTGTTTTTCATGGTCTGGAATCGCCTTTTGAAGCAACGCGTTACCATTCATTAGTGATTGAAAAAGAGACGCTTCCTGATTGTCTGGAAATTACTGCCTGGACAGAGAATGAAGACGGCAGTATGGATGAGATTATGGGCGTTAGACATAAAGAGCTGGCAATAGAAGGGGTTCAATTTCATCCGGAATCTATTTTGAGTCAGCATGGTCATCAGATGCTGCAAACATTCCTGAACCAATAATAAAAAGAACAATAAGGTAATTTTATGGATATAAAAGCAGCTATTGCCAAAGCCATTGAACATCAGGATATTAATATTCTGGATATGGAAAATGTCATGCGTCAGATCATGACGGGTGAAACAACATCGGCACAGATTGCGGCTTTATTGGTTGCTTTACGCATGAAAGGTGAAACTGTTGATGAGCTGACGGCTTCCGCCAGCGTGATGCGTGAATTGGTTACCCCGGTCAAAGTTGATGGCTCCCATGTTATTGATATCGTTGGTACTGGCGGTGATGGCCTGCATACCTTTAATGTTTCCACAACATCCTGTTTTGTTGTCGCAGCAGCAGGTGCTACAGTGGCAAAGCATGGTAATCGCTCCGTGAGCAGTACTTCAGGCAGTGCCGATATCCTGGAAGCTGCCGGCATTAATCTCAATATCAGTTCCCATCAGGTCGAGCAGTGTATCAGAGAATTAAGTATTGGATTTATGTTTGCGCCATTGCACCATAGCGCAATGAAACATGCCATTGGACCACGTAAGGAAATGGGTGTTCGAACCCTGTTCAATTTACTGGGGCCATTGACCAATCCTGCTGGTGCGGCTAATCAATTACTGGGTGTATTTGATAAAAAATGGCTGCTGCCTTTAGCCCAGGTTTTGAAAAACCTGGGCAGTGAACATGTTATGGTAGTTCATTCAGCGGACGGTATGGACGAGATCAGTATGGCTGATGAAACATTTGTCTGTGAATTAAATAATGGCGAGTTGACTCAATATACTATCACACCAGAACAATTTGCTATGACACGCAGCAGTATTGATGAGATTATAGTTAATGGTGCTGAAGAATCACTGGCTATGGTTCAGAGTGTATTGGAAGATAAGCCTTCTGCTGCCAGAGACATCGTTACTCTGAATTCCGGTGCGGCAATTTATTGTGCCGGGTTGAGCCAGACACTGGAACAAGGCGTTGAAAAAGCTCGTCAGGTTATTTCATCTGGAGCTGCTAAAGAAAAACTGGAACAGCTGGCGAGTCTGACTCAGTCGTTTGCGAGCTAAAAGAACCCTCACCCTGGTCCTCTCCCTGTTCATAGTAAAAAGAGAGAGGGGATTAAAAACGTACGGAAAATAAATGAGTAACCCTAATCCACCGGATATATTAGTCAAAATTCTAAAACGCAAACGTGAAGAAGTGGATGCTCGTTGTGCAGTTAAGCCTCTGCAGGCTGTTATGGATGATCTCAAAGGTATTGCTGATCCCAGAGGCTTTGTTAAAGCGATTGAAAATAAAATCAATTCAGGTCAATCTGCTGTGATTGCAGAAATAAAAAAGGCGTCACCCAGCAAAGGACTGATTCGGGAACATTTTATTCCTTCTGAGATTGCCCAATCTTATGAGCAAGGCGGCGCATCCTGTCTGTCTGTGTTGACGGATATTGATTTTTTCCAGGGTAGTGATGCTTATTTACAGCAAGCTCGTAATGCTTGTCAATTGCCTGTTTTACGCAAAGACTTTGTTATCGATCCTTATCAGATTTATGAAGCACGTCTAATTGGTGCTGATGCTATTTTATTGATCGTAGCTTGTCTGAGTGATATTCAATTAAGTGAATTTTCTTCTCTGGCTCATGAATTGAATCTGGATGTTCTGCTGGAAGTACATGATCAGGAAGAGCTTGAACGTGCCTTAAAACTACCCACTCGCTTGATGGGTATTAATAATCGTAATCTGAGAACTTTTGAAACGACGCTTAATACGACCATTAGTTTGCTGGGTCATATCCCGGATGATCGAATTGTAGTAACTGAAAGCGCTATTCATTTGCCTGAAGATGTGGCATTGATGAGAGAGCATCATGTTAATGCCTTTTTAGTTGGTGAATCCTTTATGAGGGCCGAACAGCCAGGTGAAAAACTAGCGGAACTTTTCTTTTAGTCTCTTATCTCAGGGGATCTAATCTGATGTCATTTGAAACAACTGCCGACTGGCTCAATTATGATCGAGAGCATATCTGGCATCCCTATACCAGTATGACGAATCCCTTAACAAGCTATCCGGTTGCATCAGCTCAGGGTGTCAGGATAAAACTGGCTGATGGTCGGGAGCTGGTTGATGGTATGTCATCCTGGTGGGCGGCTATTCATGGTTATAACCATCCTGTTTTAAATGCCGCTATTGAACAGCAGCTTCATTCAATGTCGCATATTATGTTTGGTGGTTTGACGCACCTGCCTGCAGCAACACTGGCAAAAAAACTGCTTGCTATGACGGCTGAACCATTACAGCATGTATTTTTTTCCGATTCAGGTTCTGTTGCAGTGGAAGTGGCTATCAAAATGGCCATCCAGTACTGGTATGCCCAGGGTCATAAAAACAAACAAAAGCTTCTAAGCGTACGAAATGGCTATCATGGTGATACTTTGGGTGGTATGTCCGTCTGTGATCCCGTCAATGGTATGCATACAATGTTCAGTGGCATTTTACCTGAACAATACTTTGCCCCGGCACCGGAATGTTTTCATGATGGTGCGACTAATATTAATGAACTGGAAAAACAATTACAGGCACATCAAGCGCAAATTGCTGCAGTAATTATTGAACCCCTGGTTCAGGGGGCAGGGGGGATGCGTTTTTATTGTCCTGAATATTTGCAGCAGCTCAGAACGTTATGCGACGAATACAATGTGCTATTAATTCTGGATGAAATTGCCACCGGCTTTGCACGTACCGGTACTTTGTTTGCCTATGAACAGGCTGAAATTGAGCCGGATATTCTTTGTTTGGGTAAAGCCTTAACGGGTGGATATATGACCCTTGCAGCCACCATGACCACAGCCAAAGTAGTGGCTGGCATCAGTGCAGATGGTCAGGGTATTTTAATGCATGGCCCAACCTTTATGGCCAATCCACTGGCCTGTCAGGTTGCTAATGCCAGCATTGATTTATTACAGGCATCACCCTGGCAAAAAAACATCAAACAGATTGAAACTCAATTACAAAATGAACTGGCGATCTGTCAGGAATTATCTAATGTCAAAGAGGTCCGGATTAAGGGGGCAATTGGTGTGGTGGAATTGAAAGAAGCTGTTGATATGAAAACCATGCAGGCTGATTTTGTTGACCAGGGAGTATGGATAAGACCATTCAATAAACTGGTCTACATCATGCCCCCCTATATTATAAATCCCGATGAACTAACGAAACTAACCTCATCCATTCACAACGTCCTGTCAAAATCTAAAACCTAACACCTATAACTAATAAAAAACTTCCGCATTTTTAATTGTATGTCTGGGAATAAAATAACTGATAGTACCTGAACGTAATCGAGTGACTACTTCATATACACGTTGATTTTTTGTTTTGATATTTCCTTTGTAACGCTTGCCATTTTTTTTCTCAATTTTAACGCGATAGCCGCTGTAATTGGCTAAATCAGCGACAGAGACGGGACGATATTTTTTAATATGAACCGGTTTTATCTGAGGGTCTTCAGGTATTTCCGGAGCGACACCATCATTGCTTGCTGCTTCAATCAGCTGGTCTTTATCAATATCAATTGAAATTTCATTAATGCGTTTACCATTAACAAAAAGTTTTAGTCGAATAAACTGAATAATATCGTTAGGCTGTAAAGTCTTGAATTCTTCCAGGCCGGTTAAGGTGCTCAGTTCTGCTTCAAATCGCACCGCACCATGTGTCGTCAGAAAATTTTGATAAGCATTAAATAATCCTTCTTCTGGCTGGACTCCATGGGATGTCAGATATTCTTTAACCTGGCGAATATGTTCACTGATGTACTCATCAACTGTGCGCTTGGTCTGATTAGCACAGAAGCGATTTTTTCGTTCAAGATAGGAATCATCTACCATTTCCATGGTAAATTTCCCAGGCTTTAGTGTTTTTTCAGATGAAGCTTTGTTTGATAAAGAGTCTAGATCGGTGACACCATGAATTTCACCGGAAAAATTAAAATGAGTCATATCCAGAATATTATCTTGTATATTATAATTCAGGATCTTGCTGCGTGGATTAAAGTTGTATCTTAATACGATGTCACTGCTGATATTGTCATAACCCATTTTTGACAGTTCTTTACTACCGATGCGATTGATATTACCACAGCCCAGAGCAGCAAAAATTTCTGGTTTGCTGGGTGCAGCATCCGGATTATCCATCATCTTTATAAGATTGCCGCTAAAATTGATGCTTGCACCGGAAATTAACAGGCTCAGGAACTCGGGAATCTGCCTTTTCTGCAAGGTGCTGTCCAATGTTAATAATGACATTAAGTCTGCTGCCAAAAACTGAATGGAATTAATGTAAATAGTATCATCTACAGATGGAATAAAGACTTTTACTCCTGATACAGTAGCACTGCCATTGAAAGAGGTTTTGATCTCTTTGTAGGATATTTGTAAAAAGGGTTTTGCCTGAACAATCTGATTGTCTACAAACTGTTGAGTAAAATACCATAGACTGCCCTTGACTGCACCAATAGCGGCAGCACTAAGAATAATTAATGCAATAACAATTTTTTTCATTTTTCTCTCTGGAATAAGTAAGCTGTATTCTAAATTTTAATACCAGGCAGGTTTATCTTCAGGTTTTTCTAATAATGCCCTGATATTTGCGTCGATAATATGATAGCCAATGTTGCCATAAAGTTTTTGCCGACCTTCATTGAGTACAAAACTTGGACTGCCCTCAATCAGTTTTTGTTTATCATCTGTCGTACAGGATGCCAGCGCAGCCATTGCTTCACCATTGGTGAGCAGATTTTCAATAGCAGTAGAAGGAATCGTTAACTGTTCTGCATATGACATAAGAACGCTTTGTTGTGAAACATCCTGAGCATCGCGAAAATAGCCCAGACGTATCAGCCAGTCAGCTTGCTCAAGTAAGGTGTTTTGACTATCATTTGACTGGATTTCACCGCGTTGTTCCAGCAGATTTATCGCTTTTAGAAACAGGTGACAGGATGCGGATGAATGGGGTAAATTCTGCAAACCAATGTCAGGATGAATCTCAACATAAGGGAACATCCCGTTCAGCTTATGCATCATTTTGTTATAAGCCTGTAAACCACCTTTATCTGCCCAGTTTTTTTCCAGCATGGCATGCATATCAACAAATAGCGGAGAGTAGCGATAATTGATGGCAATTTGATCACCAAACTGCTTTTTTATTTCATCAATTTTTATTTTTACTGAATATGCCCAGATGCAAAGAACATCAGAGTAATAATCAATTGTAAGACTCATTAATAATTCCCGTACTAATTAAACAGTTGTTTACTATTTTTCCTGCCATTCACTTCTTACCATTATTCTACCTTGTTCCAAACACCACAATTGTCTTACCCTTCACAAAAATCAAATCCTGTTCTTCCAGCGTTTTTAAAACTCTGCCGGCCATTTCTCTGGAACAGCCAACAATTTTACCTAATTCCTGACGTGTGATCTTAATTTGCATACCATCCGGATGGGTCATTGCATCAGGCTGTTTGGCTAAGTCAAGTAATGTGCCCGCAATGCGACCGGTGACATCCAGAAAGGCCAGATCACCGACTTTGCGACTGGTTTTGCGTAAGCGGTTGGCAATCTGGGATGAAATTTCAAACAAAACATCTGGAATCTGCTGTCTGAGAGCATTAAATTTTGCATAGCTGATTTCTGCGATTTCCGAATCACTTCGTGCTTTGACCCAGGCACTGCGATTGGAGTTTTGTGAAAACAGCCCCATTTCACCAAAAAAATCTCCGTCATTAAGATAATCGAGTACTATTTCATGATCGTCTTTATCTTCGAGCAAAACTGAGACTGAACCCTTGACGATGAAATATAAAGTGTCAGATTCAGTTCCTGCATTAATGATTGTTTTCTTGGCAGGATATTTACGTTTATGGCAGTGAGTTAGAAATTCAGTGATGGCAGGGTTTTCTACTTTTAAATTTATAATAGACATGCAAATCTTCTTATATTTTTGTGATTTTTAAAATGCTCTTAGTGCTTAAGAATAGCATGAAATATGAGAAGTGTGATGCTTTTAACAACATTTCTTTAAGTAATTTCAACTTAAACTGACTTGTTTTATAAAACAGGAGTGGATATCAGGCGGGCTATCATGGAATAATATCTGAACATAGTATTTTGGTATCAGGAAAAATGGAAAGGTTGTCGAAATGAAAGCAAAAATCAAGTGGGTTGAAGATATGATGTTCATGGGGCAGTCAGGTAGTGGACATGCCGTGGTAATGGATGGACCTCCTGCTCTGGGTGGAAAAAACATGGGTATACGGCCAATGGAAATGATGCTGATGGGACTGGGAGGATGCACCTCATTTGATGTCATGTTGATATTACAGCGCTCCCGCCAGGAGGTGACAGATTGTGTAGCAGAGCTGAGTGCTGAACGGGCAGAGACCGATCCCAAAGTCTTCACTAAAATTCATATTCATTTTGTCGTAACAGGTAAAGACTTAAAAGAAAAAATGGTAAAACGGGCGGTAGAATTATCAGCCACAAAATATTGCTCAGCCTCAATTATGCTGGCTCAGACGGTTGAGATCACCCATGATTATGAGATAGTGGACGGTGGGAGATAAATATCAAAACGGTGTTTCTTCATCTTCATCGATAATGATGGTTTATGATTATTCAGCCAGGGGGCTTTTATCGGGCGTTTTACTACCACTCTTTTCTTTGCTACTTGTCGGCATACATCTAATAATTCATCACTGTCAACATCATCACCAATGAGATGCTGGAATGCCAGCATTTCTTTTTTTACCAGAGCTGTTTTTTTTCTGTGGGGGAACATGGGATCCAGGTAAATGACATCGGGTCTTTGCTTTAAAAGACCAGGCTTTACATTTTCATCAGCAGTAAGTGAACGTGCATCAGCAAAGATGAATTTCATTCGTGCAATTATATCTGCAATATCACCATCCAGTGCGGCTCTTTCTAATCCATCACTTAATAAGGCAGCAGAAATGGGTGAGCGTTCCATTAAAATAACTTTGGCACCAAGGCTGGCGAAGACAAAGGCGTCTTTACCCATGCCTGCAGTAGCATCGAGGATCAGTGGTGCAGGTTTTTTATTTAAGCCGACTGCTTTGGCAATTGTCTGGCCTCTCCCACCACCATATTGCCTTCGGTGAGCAGTTTGACCGGAAATAAAATCAACATAAATAGGGCCGGGTGCTTGCTTGTCAGACTGAACAAGTTGCAGATGCTCTGGAGTTAATTGCAGAAAGTATTGCTCATCTGAGCTATCTGACAGCTTAAAGCCCCAGTGACGGGCAAGTATTTGGGCTTGTTCAAGCAAGGTTTTGTTAGATGGGCAGATTGATATCATGACGTGTGGATTAAAGAGTGGGCAAGAAAAAAGCCGTAGCAGAATTATCTGCTACGGCTTTTTAGTTTCTAACTGATATAGAACTTAGAATAAAAAGTCACTAAAAATGACTTTCATTGCACATTAGTTAGAAGTATCAATATCAATTACGACACGACGGTTCTTAGCACGACCTTCTTTGGTTGAGTTATCAGCAGCAGGCTCACTTTCACCTTTACCAACAGCTACCATTTCAACTTTTACGCCGATAGACTTCAGAAAATCAATGACTGCATTTGCTCGTGCCATAGAAAGTTTATCATTGTAGGCTTCTGGACCAGTGCTATCAGTGTGACCTGTAATTTCAACGGCATCAGTTTTTTTACAACCTTCTGGAACTTCTGCACGGATGAAATCTCTGGCACTTTCCAGTTTTTCTCTGTCTTGTTCCATGACTTTAGTACTATCGAAGTCAAAATGCAGATTTTCTAAAACAATAACTTCTGGACATGCAGGTGGATTGTCAGTTATGACAACTGCCTGTGCACCATCTTTAACGATGACTTCAGAAACGCCCATTGTTTCGTAACCACACTCTGGTAATTTTTCTTCAGTAGCCTTAAAACGGTCACGCCAGCATTCGCCGTAACTGTTTTTCAAAACTTCACCATAAGGATTTGTCACATAATCTTCAACGAAACCATCACCTTCAGCAGTGGCTGTTGCAGACATAAAACCCATAGTTAAACCAATAGCTGATGCAGCAAGTAGTTTTTTTATCGTCATAACGATTACCTTTTCCCTTTTTTAAAAAATGATTTATCATGATATAGAATAGCTTGCGATTGACGTTGATGCAAGTGTAAATTAGTAATTTGTATCTTTTTTTAAGGTTTATTTGAATATTAATGCTTAACTATATTATTTTTTTTGTAATTTTAGGGATAATCTGGCACTGGTGGAATTCTGTGAGTGCTTATGAAGTGGCTTACAGGGAAGCAAAATCAGCCTGTAATCGACTCGATTTGCAGTTTCTGGATGATACTCTGGATGTAATTAAATGGCGATTGTGTCGCCATCCCAGAGGACATATGCAGATTTGCCGGATATATGAATTTGAATTCAGTAGTGACGGTAATAGTCGTTATAAAGGTTATCTTAAACTGAGTGGTCAAAAATTTGAAAGCATTGATATGGATGCCTATAAAATTCAGACTTAGGGATAGATTTGCAGGGGCGGTTCCTGCTGCGTTGCCAATTGTTCTTTTAACTGTAAAATATGTTCTCCCCAAAAGGATTCGGTATTAAACCAGGGGAAGGCTTTAGGAAAAGCCGGATCATTCCAGCGTTTTGCCAGCCAACCGGCATAATGTACGATCCTCATGCTTCTCAGCGATTCAATCAGGTTAAGTTCAGAGGGGTTAAATTCACAAAATTCCTCGTAACCTTCAAGTATGTCCAGTAACTGTATTTGTTGTTCGCTGCGTTCACCGGATAACAACATCCACAGGTCCTGAATAGCAGGTCCGTTACGACTGTCATCAAAATCAACAAAATGCGGACCCTTATCAGTCCAGAGAATATTTCCCGGGTGGCAATCTCCATGCAGGCGAATGAGTTCCGGCGCAAATTTTTCAAAGTTGGATTCAACATGCTGCAAAATATCACCGACTATTGCTTTATAGGATTCTATAAAAAGAGGTGGAATAAAATCATGCTGCAAAATATATTCAAAAGGTCGGACAATAAATGACTCAATTGACAGGGTGGGACGATATTGAAATGTCCGGGTTTTTCCAACGGCATGGATACGTCCCAGAAATTTCCCCAGCCAGTATAAATGCTCAGGATCAGTTAATTCTGGTGCCCGGCCTCCTCTACGTTGATACAAGGCGAAACGATAGCCGCCATAATAGGACAGGCTTTTGTTTTCGGGCTTAAAGTATATTGGTGGAACAGCGGGTATTTCCAGATCATGTAAATCTCTGGAAAACTGATGCTCCTCCAGAATCTGCTCATCGCTCCAGCGTCCGGGGCGATAAAATTTTCCAATAACCGGTTGAGAGTCTTCAATACCAACCTGATAGACCCGGTTTTCATAGCTATTCAGTGCCAGAATTCGGGCATCAGATAAATAGCCCTTACTCTCGATAGCATTAATGACGGTGTCAGGAGTCAGTTGGGAATAATCATCGGCAAGTTTCATATTTTCTGCTTGAGTATCGAGAGATTCTGACATAATTAACCTGTTTTACTAATTTTATGAGGCAGCTTCTTACTACTAAAGAAATCACCAATAGCCTGAGTCAGCTGCTCGGAACGTTCAGGAGAGCGAAATGCCTGTATGATTGTGTCACGCATCCCGGGTATAAACAGCAAATCAGACATAATGGCATTAAATGCACTTTGGTACGGGCTATTATCAAGTCCTGTTCTGCTCAGCGCTTCCAAAAAAAGTGACAGGATTTGTGGTTTGAAAAGCTGCTGCCAGCAGCGCCCGGAAATTGCGGCTAAAACTTCAATATTGGTGCTGGCCGTTGACTTAAGAATCAGGCTCAATAGTTGTGATTGTAATTCCGGATTGCTTGATTGTGCGGTTGCTCTGATAGATCCGGTACAGAGTGATAAAAATTCCTGGCGAACCTTATTTTCTTCCTGCTCCTGTTCCAGAGAAAGTCTGTCGAAAATAGCCTGAACTAACAGCTCGGAAGTAATATGGTTTTCCAGGCAATGACTCAGCACCTGAAAAACCGGTATAGGCAAATAAGGAACGGCTTGAGTAATCAGCAGCTGATTGCTATTCCCCTGATACTCTTCATCAAGACGTGCGGCTAAATCTGCAATGCCCTGAAGGCCAAGCTGGCTCCATTGCTCATATTCATCTATATCAGACCTTTTTATACTAGAGAAGTATTTTTGCGTACTCGGATAATATTGTGATGCAGCTAAGGCCTGATCCTTATGTACCATCGCATGGAAATTGGCCATTTGTTCCTGTTTGGGTTGAAAACCATAGGGACTGTCTTTCATGGCGTTTTCCAGAGAGCCGTTCTGTGCATTATTTAAAGAATGATTTAAAGAGCTATCCAGATAATTGGCCAGAGTTTCAAACAGGCGGTGTAAAAAATCATCACGGGCGGCCAGGTTTAATTTCGCCTGCTCGTCCAGAGGCAATTTGAGAAACCACACAGTATG
>Ga0209013_10003063_pt1 | contig 14993 bp, 8 predicted proteins | sample Cruoilmetagenom2_FD_187291 | JGI IMG/M metagenome (GOLD analysis project Ga0209013, IMG submission 187291) | Oil polluted marine microbial communities from Coal Oil Point, Santa Barbara, California, USA - Sample 2 (SPAdes) (version 2) | ecosystem: Environmental > Aquatic > Marine > Oil seeps ... | reverse complement strand
AATTGCCAAAACCTGTCTGAACTGGATTTTGGGGACTCCCGGATCAATTATATTGCCAGTGTCTGAAATTACCTGGTCAAAACGAATATCATCATCATAAATAACATGGGTTCCCAAGTTAGCTTCAAACAAACTGTTCACCTTAAATGTAAAATTCAATTCCCAATCGACATCAATGTTCCCAAAACGCCTGATATAATCTGTGAATAGACCTAGACGATGCTTCATAATTATATTGGTTGTTATCTCTTTCTCCCAGGTATTCGTAACCAGGACCCCGAATTCAATAAACTTTTTATTACCTTCTCTTATGATATTCCCTTCTGAATCATATTCTGCTCTTCTAACTCCAAAAGCGCCCTGATTGGCAAGTGTTTGGTCTAGAACGAAAGTTGATTTAAACGTTGTCGGAGATAAATATAGGATAAAATTTTTACCGTCAGGAACGAAGGAAGGGCCTCCTCCAAAGTATAAATAACCCGGAGCCATAAATCTGGAGATGGGATTGTCTGTGTCCGGGTAATTAAAACCGTCTGCAAATTGGGTATTAAATCTCGTATTTATTGTATAATACCATTTGTTTAAGGTATCCTTCCGATAGCCAAAAGTAGAGGTAAGCCTGATAACATCCTCCGTTTTCCTTACCTCCCTGCCTTCCTGAGCATTAATACCAAATTTGAGGATTAACTCATTATTCCATTTTATGTGCCTAAATTTGTAGTTTCTTACAAATTCCAAACTAGTTGTACCGGAAACTGCATTTTCACCACCTGCATTCCAATTAACAAAAGCCACTTGATTTATATTTAATCCCAATTCATTTTTCTTTGTCCAAAAGGAAGGGATTTTGAAGGGTTTATAAGGTTCAAGGAGTACTTTGGTCTGATTAAAGGAAATAACAGGATTAATAAAACGCACCCCTCTGGGTACCGCTTTTATTTTGTATTGGGTGGCCCGGATGACAATGGTATCAATTTTTGTGGTATCAATGGCTGTTTGCGCGGGAATGCTGTCCTGAAGGTATGCATAAGAGGAGTATAACAACAACCCAAATAAAACTAATCTTCTTGTCATACTATAATTCCAATAATTCTTTGATACATTTTTTAATGGACAAGGCATCAATATGTGACTTTATATGTAGTTGATTTACTGTGCCGTGTTCAATGAAAACATCATCTATTCCAAAGACTGAAATAGGAAGGGGGTTATTTAAAGAATTTCCAAATTCTACTACGGCACTGCCAAATCCTCCTATTTTACAACCATCTTCTACTGTTATGATATGTTCATAGGTATCAAAAATAAAACGCAATAATTTCTCATCCAGGGGCTTAACAAACCGCATATTATAGTGGCCAATTTTTCCCGGCATATTCAGGCCCTTAATAAGCGTGGAAATTGTGTTCCCGATGTGTCCTATGGATAGTACTGCAATCTTATTTCCTTTTATCAACTCTTCTCCGACACCGATTTTCATTTTTTGAAAAGGTTGTTTCCAATGATTTGTTGTTGCACGTCCCCTTGGATAGCGAATAGCAATAGGTCCGGAAAGACCTTTTTGAACGGTATACATTATATTGCGGAGTTCCGCCTCATTCAATGGTGAAAAGATAATGAGATTTGGGATACAGCGTAAATAGGCCAAATCATAAACTCCATGATGAGTAGCACCATCTTGTCCGACTAATCCCGATCTGTCCAGAAAGAAGGCCACCGGAAGATTCTGTAAAGCTACATCGTGAATTACCTGATCGTAAGCCCTTTGTAAAAATGTAGAATAAATGGCGCAAAATGGCAGTAATCCTTCAGCAGCCATTCCTGCGGCCATAGTAACCGCATGTTGCTCAGCGATACCAACATCAAAAGCTCTTTCCGGAATCTGCTCCATCATAAACTTTAAAGAACTCCCGGTGGGCATTGCAGGTGTTATACCAATAATTTTATCATTTTTTAAAGCCAGTTCAACAAGTGTCTGACCAAATACGTCCTGGTATTTAGGAGGGTGATCTTCGGCCTGAGTTGTTATTAAATCACCTGTTTGATTATTGAATTTTCCGGGAGCATGATAGGTAACCTGATTTTCTTCTGCTTTTTTTAAACCCTTTCCTTTGGTGGTAATAACATGAAGTAATTTAGGGCCTTTTACTGTTTTCAATCGTTCTAACTCTTTTATCAAGATATTGAAGTCATGACCATCAATGGGCCCGGTGTAATCAAAGTTCAGGCATTCAAAAATATTTTCATCTTTTGCTGTGCCCTTTTTTACATTGGTCAGATATTTTTTAAGAGCACCTACACTAGGGTCGATACCAATAGCATTGTCATTAAGTACAATAAGGACATTAGTATCTGTAACCCCGGCATGATTTAATCCTTCAAATGCCATCCCGCTTGCAATAGACGCATCACCAATAACAGCAATATGTTGTCTTTTATCATCTCCATTTAATTTTGATGCAATCGCCATTCCAAGAATTGCAGAGATTGAGGTAGAACTGTGACCGGTACCAAACGGATCATACTCACTTTCACTTCTGCTAGGAAACCCACTTATTCCCCCCAGTTGCCTGTTGGTCGCAAATATTTCTCTTCTTCCAGTGATGATTTTGTGACCATATGCCTGGTGACCAACATCCCAAATTAGTTTGTCAGAAGGCGTATTGAATACATAGTGAATAGCCAGTGTTAATTCAACTACACCCAGACTTGCTCCCAAATGCCCTTCTTTGACAGCTACTATATCTATAATAAATTCCCTTAATTCCTTTGCAAGAAGAGGTAATTCACTCGCTTTTAATTTGCGAAGATCAGAAGGATAATTAATTGTATTCAATAGTTTCATACGAAGTAGCAAATGTACTATAATTCATTTTTTGTAATAATCACATCTATTCATAATATTGCAGTATTATGGCAATTGATATTAAATTTGATGATGCTTATTTTATGAAAAGGGCATTGCAGGAGGCAGAAACAGCTTTTGAGAAGGATGAAGTTCCTATTGGGGCGGTAATTGTGGTACAGGATAGAATAATTGCCCGTGCACATAATTTGACAGAACAACTTAATGATGTAACCGCGCACGCAGAAATGCAGGCAATTACCGCTGCCGCTAACTTTTTAGGAGGCAAATATTTACATGATTGTACCTTATATGTAACTCTGGAACCATGTCAAATGTGTGCTGGCGCACTTTTTTGGAGTCAAATTCCAAAGATTGTATTTGGAGCTTATGATCCTCAAAGGGGTTTTTCTGCTTTAGGAGGGCAATTACATCCAAAAGCTACTATCTCAGGGGGTATTTTAGAAGAGGAATGTTCAGAAATTTTAAAACAATTTTTTATTCAGAAACGCGGTTTAAATTAGGGTCAAAAAAAATCCCTGATATATCATCAGGGATTGTAATAATTCAAAATAAAATATTGTTATCCGATTACTTGCACTTGTGCCGCAACCATGCCCTTTCTTCCTTCTTCTTCTTCGTATTCTACTTTGTCGCCTTCGTTTAATTCCACTCCGTTCAATGCTGTGGCATGAACAAAGATGTCCTTCCCGGTGTCGTCGTTGGTAATGAACCCGTATCCCTTGGATTCATTGAAAAATTTTACAGTTCCTGTCATTAAAATAAGTATTAAAATAAAAAAATTACCATACGAAAGTATGATTTTTTGGGCAGACCTCTTTAAAGAAAAGGTAAAATTCGACCAAATTTATTGATTTTCAGACTTTTTAGGACCTTTACCTTGCATTTTCCGAATATTTTCTTCTGTAAGCATATAGTCCTTTACTTTTCTATTTTTACTCTCCTTTATAAGAAATAGGGGCATTGCTATTAAAAAAAGCCCTACAGTACCAAATCCAATATATTTATTGGCTACCTGAGAATGTTCTTCTTCCAGAGAAAAACCATATATTATTGCTCCCAGTGACGCTAGAACGATTAAAAATACGATGTGTTTGAGTTTAATTGGCATCTTCCTGAGTAAAATTAATCAACTTCCTTCTATAAGCAGTTAACAACTTGGATTTGGAGATGAAACCTAAATATTTGTCATCTTTTATTACCGGAAGGTTCCAGGCACTACTATCCTGAAATTTCCGCATTACTTCGCGCATTGAATCTGTTTCATAAAAGATTAATTCAGGGGCGTTGTGCATAATGGATTCAACCTTTATTTTCTCATAGATGGAGGTGTCAAACATAAATTCCCGAATGTCATCCAATGAAACTATACCAACAAGAGCATCATTTGCATCAATAACTGGAAATATATTTCGTGTAGATTTTGCAACTGTCTGATAAACCAATTCACCAAGAGTCATTTCCTGTCTAATGGTCTTAAAATCCTGTTCTATAATCTCATCGAGATGCATTAAAGTAAGTACGGCTTGATCTTTATTATGCGTGATAAGAGCACCTTGTTTGGCCAATTCACGCGTATAAATGGTATAATCAATTGCATTTTTAGTTAGAAGAAAGGAAATTGCGGAAGTAATCATCAGCGGCACAAAAAGTTCGTAACCACCTGTTATTTCAGCAATTAAGAAGATAGCGGTTAAAGGTGCGTGAAGCACTCCGGCTATAAGCCCGGCCATACCAATTAGAGTAAAGTTGCTTTCATTCACATAAAGCCCAAATCCCAAATTATTGATGACCTTAGCTACCACATTTCCCAAAGCACTTCCCATGACCATAGTGGGAATAAATATACCTCCCGAACCTCCTGCAGCAAAAGTTGTGGTCATTGCAACAGCTTTGAAAATTGTAATCCCGAAAAGAAGGGCTATTACTACCCAGATATTATTGGTGTAGTTGTCAAAAGGTGTTTTACCCAGTGCGGCTATATGTTCTCCGTCCAAAAGATTATTAATAAAACCAAACCCTTCACCATAAAGCGGAGGAATAAAATAGAGCATAATACCAATGGCCAATCCACCAACTAAAAGTTTATATTTTGGACTCTTGAATCTTTCAAAAAAGGCAAGTATGGCAAAATACATTTTTGTAAAATAAATAGAGGAAATAGCCGTACCTACTCCCAAAAAAATATAGAAAAAAGTGTCTTTTATTTCAAATTTTTCTGTTATAGAAAAACTAAACAAAGATTCATCACCAAGAAAGAAATAGGAAGTAAGAACCCCTGAAATAGAGGCTAACAATAGGGGAAGCATAGAGATCATAGTTAGGTCTAGACTAAAAACTTCCACGGCAAAAATAATGGCTGCTATCGGGGATTGGAAAATAGAGGAAATAGCTCCGGCTGAGGCACAGGCAATAAGAAGAGATCTTGTTTTGGCATTAATATGTAATAATCTGGCAACATTAGAGCTTATTGCCGCTCCTGAAGCGACGGCAGGGCCTAAAAGCCCAACAGAACCCCCAAAACCAACCGTTAAAGGGGCAGTTACCAAAGGCAAAAATATTTTCTTTGCACTAATTATCCCTTTCTTTTTTGACAAAGCAAAAAGAACAGATGAAATAGCGTGCTCCAACTTTTCCTTATGAACAAATTTTACGTACAGATAAACCAGAGTAAGGCCAATAATTGGGGTTACAAAATATAATTGGTTGTTGGAAAAGACTATACCTGTTTCTAAAAGAGACTCTAAAAAGTAGGTTATGTTTTTAAGTGTAACCGCAGCAAGCCCGGCTAAAAACCCAACAACAACGCTCATTAGCTGGGTAAAGGTTTTATTGGAGATATGTTTGTACCTCCATTTAAGAAACCTGGTAAATAAGATTGTGATTCGGTTGGGCATTATTTGATTATACGTTTAAAGGTATTAAAAATGCCGCTTTTATATGAGTTTGGAATTAAGATTGAATATCTAATTTTAAATTCAGTTCCTTCAATTGTGCTTCATCAATAAATGCAGGCGCATCAATCATGACATCCCTTCCGCTATTATTTTTTGGAAATGCAATAAAATCTCTTATAGTTTCTTGACCTCCAAGAATGGCCACTAGCCTGTCTAGTCCAAACGCAATTCCTCCATGTGGAGGAGCGCCATATTGAAAAGCATCCATTAAAAATCCAAACTGGGCCTTTGCCTCTTCCTTTGTGAAACCAAGATGCCTGAACATGGTTGACTGGATTTCTTTGTTGTGTATTCTGATTGATCCACCTCCAATTTCATTTCCATTTAATACCAAATCATATGCATTAGCTCTTACCGCAGCCGGATCCGTTTCCAGCAATTCTAACTGTCCTGGTTTGGGAGAAGTAAATGGGTGATGCATTGCGTGGTAGTTACCTGTTTCATCATCTAATTCCAGTAATGGAAAATCGACAACCCATAACGGAGCAAAATCTTTTGGATTTCTAAGTCCCAGACGTTCTGCCATTTCCATTCGTAAAATACTTAATTGAGTTCTGGTTTCGGTTATGTTTCCAGAAAGAATACAAATAAGATCCCCTGCTTTAGCCCCTGTTATTTCGGCCCATGCAGATAGGTCTTCCTGCCCATAAAATTTGTCAACAGACGATTTATAACTACCATCCTCATTGCATTTTACATACACCATACCTTTTGCTCCCACCTGTGGCCGGCGCATCCAATCTATGAGTTGATCTATTTCTTTTCTCGAATAGGATGCGGCTCCGGGTACGGCAATTCCAACAACCAACTCAGAGGAATTAAATACATTAAAATCTTTGTGCTTGGCTACTTCGTTTAATTCGCCAAATTCCATACCAAAACGGATGTCCGGTTTGTCATTGCCAAATCTTTTCATCGCTTCGTCATAAGTCAGCCTGGGGAATTCCCCTGTCTCTACTCCGTTAATTTCAAGAAGCAGATGTCTGGTAAGTCCTTCAAAAGTCAGTAGTATATCATCCTGTTCTACAAAGGCCATTTCACAATCTATTTGTGTGAATTCTGGTTGTCGGTCAGCGCGCAAATCTTCATCTCTAAAGCATTTTACTATCTGAAAATATTTATCCAACCCACCTACCATTAGTAGTTGTTTAAAGGTCTGAGGAGATTGTGGCAAGGCATAGAATTGTCCTTCATTCATCCTGCTTGGAACTACAAAATCGCGTGCCCCTTCCGGAGTTGATTTTATTAAATAAGGAGTTTCCACTTCGATAAACCCTTGTTTGGAAAGATAATTTCTCACTTCGATCGTAACTTTACTACGAAAAATTAGATTTTCTTTGACCGGATTTCTTCGAATATCCAGATAGCGATATTTCATTCTCAGGTCCTCACCTCCATCAGTTTTGTCTTCAATTGTAAATGGAGGTAATAAGGATTCGTTTAATACCTGAAGTTTTGTAACCAATATTTCAATTTCTCCTGTAGGGATATTGGAATTTTTAGAAGATCGTTCAATTACAGTACCCTGTACCTGTAATACAAATTCGCGACCTAAAACCCTGGCTTTTTCTAATATTTCAGGATCACTTCGCTCTTCATCAAATACCAGTTGGGTAATGCCATATCGATCCCGTAGATCTGCCCAGACCACAAACCCTTTGTCTCTTGTTTTTTGCACCCAACCAGACAAAGTGACTTCCTTATTTATGTGTGATGATCTTAATTCACCACAAGTATGACTTCTATACATTTTAAGTGCCTTGTATTACAGCCGCAAATGTAAGAAGATATGCTTGCACCCCCATATCATTAGGTCGTGTTTTCTGGTATATTATGCATTTTTCTAAAGATAGGTTTGTTAAAAAAAACTTAAAAAAAATTTTATAAACACCTTTTCTTTACTACCTTGAAAGAATAATAGCTAATACTAAACACCACTGAACATGAAAAAAACTCTACTTAAAAAGGTATTTCTGTGGCTTTTTCTTGCGCTGCCGTTTTTGGCGTTTTCGCAGGCAACTGTCCGTGGATATATCCAGGATGAATTGGATGGTACTCCCTTACCAGGGGTAAACGTTGTAATAAAAGGTACCACAACAGGAACTACGAGCGATTTTGATGGGAATTATGAAATTACTGTCAACAATTTTCCGGCAACCTTGGTTTTTTCCTCTTTGGGGTTCGAAACCAGAGAAATTAGGATAACGGATGCAACAACACTGAATGTCACTTTAGCAGAATCAGCTACTGGTCTGGACGAGGTAGTTATTACCGGTTTGGCAACCTCAGTAAAACGAGAAAATTTGGCGAATGCCGTTTCCACAGTTTCCACGCAGGAATTGGTGGGCACAACAAGCCAGTCTACGGTAGACGGGGCCTTATATGGCAAAGTGCCAGGGGTGAATATTACAGCATCCTCCGGAGCTCCCGGTGGTGGATTTGCCTTAAGGCTTAGGGGTGTTTCTTCTATCAATGGAAACAACCAGCCTCTTATTATAGTTGACGGTGTTTACTATAACAATGTGGAGGTGCCCTCCGGATTGAGATTTGCCTCAGGTGCAAACAGGGAGAATGAAGAAAATTCCAGCAACCGTTTAGCAGATCTGGATCCAAACGATATTCAGAACGTCGAAGTTTTAAAAGGATCTTCTGCCGCTGCAATCTATGGACAAAGAGGAAATGCCGGGGTAATCATAATTACTACAAAACGAGGTAAAAGTGGGAAAACAAAAATAAGTTTTAGCCAGGATTTAGGCAGCAATCAAATTGCTAATCCTCTGGGAATAAGACCCTGGACCGGAGATTCTGTGGAGGCGACATTTGATGCTGGCGAAAGGGCCAAATTTGACGCAACAATTGCCGAACGGGGCAGCCTTTATAATTTTGAAGACATTATCTATGGTGAAACAGGTTTTATTACAGAAACAAGGTTGAATGCGACAGGGGGAAATGAAAAAACCAAGTTCTATGTAGGAGGTGCTTATAGAGATGAGGATGGTATTATCAAAAATACCGGCTTTGACCGTCTTTCACTTCGTACAAATTTAGAACACAGAATTTCTGATGTTTTTGATTTTACCACTACTACCAATTACACCAGAAGTAATTCCAGTCGAAGTTTTACCGGTAATGAAAACGAAGGCGGACTTAGTTATGGTTATACTTTGGCGTTCACCCGGCCATGGAATAATTTGTTTCCTGATGCCAATGGTAACTATCCAAATAATCCCAATTATCCGGGGAATCCAATTTTTGTAAGAGACAATGCAAGAAATGATGATACTAACAATCGCATAGTTCAGGGACTGGCCTTAAATACTAATATTTTAACGACCGATGTAAACCGTGTAAAATTAGTTTTAAGCGGTGGATTTGATTATTTGGCTAACGAGACTAATGTTTATGTCCCCGAAACACATCAGGCTCAAATTGGTGGTCAAGGTGGTTTTGTCGCTGTAGGCAAGAATAACTTTACACAATTTAATACACAAGCCATTGCCGTATGGGATCATGATGCTATGGGAGGGGACTTAGGTTTAACTTCTCAGGCAGGTTTAACGTATCTGAGCCAGGAGTCTAATTTGGTTAATAGCAGAGGCTCACTTCTTGCAGCGGGTCAAACAAGTGTGGATCAATCCGTCAACCAGGTTATAGATCAGAATAGGACAGAAGAGGAAGACTTCGGTTTCTTTGCCCAGGTGGAAGGAAATTATAAGGATCAGTTTATTGCCACTTTGGGATATCGTATGGATAAATCAAGCAGGAACGGGGATCCAAATAAATTCTATGGCTTTCCAAAAGCGTCTTTGGCCGTAAACTTTAATAATTTTGATTTTTGGGGCGTTGAGGATATAAGTCAATTAAAGCTTAGAATTGCTTATGGAGAAACTGGTAATCCGGCAGGTTTTGGAGCCACTTTTACCAGTTTTGGAGCAAATAATATTGGCGGTAATATTGGACAATCTGTTGGAATCTCTGGTGAGGGTTTAGCAGCTAAGGGGGACCCGGATGTTGAACCGGAAACCGCTAAGGAAATTGAAATGGGATTTGATCTAGGCCTGTTCCAAAATCGTATTACTTTTGAGGCCACATATTACAATAAACAAGTTAAGGATTTAATTCTTACCAGAGCACTCCCTGCCTCAACAGGATTTACTCAGGAAACCACGAACCTGGCGGATCTTAGGAATAAAGGGGTAGAATTGGGCTTAAAATGGGATGTACTGAGCAATCAGAACGTTAGATGGAATACAGGGGTGCTATTTTATCTAAACCGATCTGAAATTACTCGTTTAGATGTGCCAGCCTTTCCCCAGCCTGGGGCAGGTTTTGGACTTGGTTTAGGAACCTTCTTTATAGAAGAAGGAAAACCGGTAACCCAATTGGTTGGAAATATTGATGGTGTTCAAACACAAGTTGGAAATGTTGAGCCAGATTTTCAGATGGCATTCAGTAACAACCTGACATTGTTTAAACAGTTTGATGTGTTGTTTCTTCTTCAATGGAAACAAGGTGGTGAGAATCTCAACCTTTCTACTTTCCTGACAGATTTGGGAGGTGTAACCCCGGATTTGGAAACTGCTGAAGGTCAGGCGCGATTAGCCACACCTGCTAATGCATTGCGATTTGTAGAACCGGCAGGTTATGTGCGCTTGAGGGAAGCCGCAATCTATTATAGATTGCCAACTCAAACTGTGAACAATATTTTTGGTGAAACCGTGGAGGGGGTAAAATTTGGGTTCTCAGGCAGAAATATTTTTACCATAACAGATTATAGTAGTTATGATCCTGAAGTGTCCGTTAATGGTGGTGCTGGACTTTCCAGTGGAATAGAGGTAACTCCCTTTCCCAGTTCAAGGCAATTCTACTTTCACCTGAATGTTAACTTTTAAAAAATTGACGATGAAAAATATTATCAAAAAGATAACTACGTTAGCATGGACCTTTTCTATTTTAGTAATAGTATACTCATGCACAATAGATGAAGTACAAGATCCTGACGGACCGAGTGTCAGTGGAGTTCAGCAAAATGCTTCAAAAGGACAATTGAACGAACTGGTAGTAGGAATAGAATCTACTATCAGGAATGGGTTGGGAACAGAAGTAACTGCCAGTGGTACTATGGCGCGTGAATTGTATTTATTTGATGCCGATCCGCGAAATACAGGAGATCTTTTGGGAAAAGACGGTATCCCCTTAGACAACAATTCATTTTACAGTACGCAACAATGGAATGGTAATTACCGTGCCACAAAGAATGCGAATTTATTGATAGAAGCTGCCTCTAATACCGAATTTGTTACAGACGCAGAATCTAATGGATATATTGGGTTTGCAAAAACAATGCAGGCCTATGAATTAATCCAGATTTTAAAATCCTATGACAGGGCCAGATTAGATGTAGCCGACCCCGATAATCTAGGCCCAATATTAGATTTTAACGAGGCATTATCACAAATCCGTGCTTTGTTAGACGAGGCCCAGGGAAATCTTTCAAGTGCAGGCGGTAGTTTTGCCTTTCCATTAAGTAGTGGTTTTAGCGGATTTGATACTCCGGCTACTTTTACTCAATTTAACAGAGCGGTAGCCGCTTTGGCTGCTGTATATGCTGGTGATGGGACATCTGCATTAACCGCACTTACCGGGTCTTATTTTGATCTTGGCGGTGCTTTAGATCTGGGTCCCAACCATATTTTTGGCTTGGGTGGGGGAGACCAGGCAAATCCTGTGTTCAGGGTGCCATCTACGCCAGAGAACATAAACAACGGGGATCAGATTATTGTGCATGATAGTTGGATAAATGAAGCTGAAGCAGGCGATACACGTGTAGCATCCAAGGCTGCACCCCGACCAGATCCCAGCACCCAGGATGGGCTTACAGGAACACATGAAACGCGTTTATATGCTACTAATGTATCAGATGTTGAAATCCTTCGGAACGAGGAGTTGATACTGCTATATGCAGAAGCAAGCATTTTGGCAAATAATCTGCAGGATGCTGAAGACGCTTTAAATACGATTCGTACTTCTGCATCTCTCCCAAATTATGCGGGAGCACAAACAGCTGATGCTCTAACTACAGAACTATTGAATCAAAGAAGATATTCATTGTGGTCTGAAAACCATAGAATGTTCGATCTTAGACGTTACGGATTGTCCAGCACTTTGCCTATAGATAGGGCAGGAGATCAGGTATATAATGTTTTACCTGTACCACTTTCTGAAAATGAATAGTTGTTAGTTCAGATCGACTAAAGCATAAAACCCCGCATTTTGCGGGGTTTTTTATTGAAGAATACCCTATAAAGGTCTATGCAGCTATCTCTAAATCTTTCTTTTTTAAAGGTGTCTTTTTGGCTCCTCCTTTGAGTTTAATCTTAATTCTATAAACTATATTAAAAAGAACCGGTACTATTATTAGTGTAAGGAAGGTAGCTACAATTAGTCCAAAAATAACCGTCCACGCTAGAGGTCCCCAAAATATTACGTTATCTCCCCCTATGTAGATCTTAGGATCAAAGTTTGTAAATAACGAAAAGAAATCAATATTAAGGCCAATGGCTAAGGGAATTAACCCAAGAACTGTGGTAATTGCAGTGAGCAATACAGGCCGCATTCTGGCCTTCCCGCCTTTTACAATTAATTCTGTGACTTGATCTCTTGTTAATAATTCCTTATCTGTCATGCCCAGAGAAACCTTTTTTCGATCTATAAGTATTTGGGTATAATCTAAGAGAACAACGCCATTATTGACCACAATACCTGCTAAAGATATAATGCCCATCATGGTCATCATTATTACAAAAGGCCAGCCCGTTAGCATTAATCCGCCAAAAACGCCAATAAAACTCAGGAAAATAGCCGTCATTATAATGGTTGGTTTAGAGACGCCTCCGAATTGGAATACAAGAATTAACATTATTAAACCAAGTCCTGAAAAGAAGGCACCAACTAAAAAATTCATCTGTTTATTCTGCTCCTCAATCTGCCCGGTATAATCTATCTTTACATTGGCTGGAATTCCTGTATATTCTTCCATTTCCTTTTTTATCTCGGCTACAATTGCTCCGGCATCAGTAAATCCTGGTCTAAGTCCCGAATATAGTGTCACAACACGTTTTGTGTCCTTGTGTTTTATCGCACTAAAACTAGATGTATTTCTCTGAGATGCCACGGCCGAAACAGGAATTTCTTTTATCTGGCCCGTTGCCTGGTCCCTGAAAATTACATTCTGATTGAACAGAGCACTGGTATTATATCTAAGGTCTTTATTAAAGCGAACATTAATATCATAATCTTCACCACCTTCTTTATAAATACCGGCTTTGTCTCCAAAGAGTGAACGCCTTAACTGCATGCCAACCTGTCCTACGGACACACCGAGTTCACCGGCTTTTGCCCTATCTACAGTTACCTGCATACTGGGTTTTCCGGTATTGACATCTATCTTTAACTCTTCTATTCCTTCAATATTTTTTGTATTGAGGAAATTTCGCATTTGCTCTGCGGTATTTATTAAAACATCATAATCCTTCCCTTCGATTTCAATATTTATCGGATAGCCCGATGGGGGAGCAACCTGGTCTTTTTCTACAGAAATGGCAATCCCGGGGTATATATCTTTTAAACCGTCCTGAATCTCTTTGCGCAGTGCTTCTGTATCTCTGCCACCTCTGAACTTGTACTCTTTCATAGAAATGGTAATTTTACCCCTGTGGGGCATTTCTGCAGCTGAGCCCCCCTCAGTAAATGGGTTTTCAGCACCCTTTCCCACCTGCGAAACACTGGATGCCACCAGAAAATTATTTTCACCATCCATATATTTTGCATCATCGGCGATGGCATAAACTCTTTTTTCGATATTTTTTGTTATTTCATTGGTTTTTTCAATAGCCGTACCTTGAGGGTACTCTATATAAACATAAATCTCGTTAGGGGTGTTGTCCGGAAAAAATTCCACTTTTGTTCGACCGCTTCCAAGCGAGATGCCAAAAGCAATAAAGGCTGTTATCAACAACAACACCGTAAAACCAAAGTAAGTGTATACATTTCTTCCCTTTAGAGCACTCCTCAAACGATTCTCGTACCAATTTTCAAATCGGGATAAATATTTTTCCTGAAATTTTAAAGCGGCTTTTTTAAGTCCGTATTTGTAAAACCAGAATAATATTCCCACTACAATCATTAATGAACCCAATCCGCGCATGGTTCCACCGAAAATGAGAATAAAGAGCCCAAACCCGCCCAGAATAATACTAAGGCGTACAAGTTGCTTTAATGTAAGTTCTTTATCTCCGACCTCCATAAACTGGGACACCAGCATAGAGTTCATAAAAATGGCCACGAATAATGAAGAGCCAAGAACCACGGATAGTGTAATTGGGAAGAAGATCATAAACTCACCCATAATACCGGGCCAAAGCCCTAGTGGTACGAAGGCAGCAACTGTGGTGACAGTAGAAATAATTATGGGAAATGCTATTTCTCCAACACCTTTTTTGGCAGCTTCAGTACGAGACATTCCCTCTGCTTCCATGAGCCGGTAGACATTTTCAACAACCACAATACCGTTGTCCACCAACATTCCCAGTCCCATAATAAGTCCAAATAATATCATTGTATTCAGCGTATATCCCAAGGCCGACAGGACCATAAAAGACATGAACATAGACATAGGGATTGCAAAACCAACAAACAAGGCGTTGCGAAAACCTAAAAAGAACATTAAAACGGTGACCACCAATATGATCCCAAAAATTATATTGTTAACCAGGTCATCAACCTGATTTAAAGTTCGGCTCGAGGAATCATTGGCAATACTTACATCCAGGTCAGGAGGAAAATAGTTCTCTCTTGCATTCTTCACAATTCCTTTGATCTCCTCTGCGGCAGTGATTGCGTTTTTACCCGCACGTTTTTTAATATCAAGCATAACAACACTACTACCTCGTTCTCTGGCATAGGTGGTTTTCTCTTCTTCCTTGAATGAAACCACAGCAATATCCTTTAAATAAACAGCTGCATTTTTTTCCGATTTAACAACAAAGCTTTCAAGTTCACTTGGATCTTCAATTTCGCCTAAAATTCGAATTGTACGGCGCTGTCCACTGGTATTTAAATTCCCTGCAGACATGGTCATGTTCCCATTATTTATGGCTTGTATAACATCA
>Ga0209013_10003062_pt1 | contig 14996 bp, 11 predicted proteins | sample Cruoilmetagenom2_FD_187291 | JGI IMG/M metagenome (GOLD analysis project Ga0209013, IMG submission 187291) | Oil polluted marine microbial communities from Coal Oil Point, Santa Barbara, California, USA - Sample 2 (SPAdes) (version 2) | ecosystem: Environmental > Aquatic > Marine > Oil seeps ... | reverse complement strand
CCCGGGCGAGCGGAGCTTGCGTCGACGGTATGCGTAGGTCGCCAGCCCGGCGACAGCGATCAACGTGAGGGCCATACCCAGATTGTCGACAGACGTGTTCCTGAACTCAAGGACGACGTGTTCTTCCGTCGGGACGACAACCATCAGGGACGGAGCGGCGCGATACGGCCCCTCAGCTCCATCAACCTTCCAATTCGGGAAATAGGACTCCTTTACGAGATGAGGAACACCAACTGCCGTCGTCGTGAACGAGATGCGATCGTCTTCTTGAACGATGTCGGTCACGACGCCCGTGCCGGCGTAGGGCGAGACTGACGTCAGACGATCCTCGACGGTTTCGACGCGGAGCCACTCCTCGGGTCCGGTCTCGACGAGCCAACTGTCCAGATGATCAACGTCGTCGTACCACTCGAGCGAAGGCTCGAGGAAATCCCCGCCTCCGTCCCACACGGCTGGTCTCATCGTCGCAACGTCAACGAGGTCGGTGTCAGGGAGAACGAAGATCGTCCACGGCGAAGCAACGCCGATCTCGACGAGACCGGCAAGTCTGGCCTCCGAGGCACTCTTCTCTGTGAAGCTCACGTAGTAGGTGACGTCGTACACGGCGAGGTGCTCGATCCCGCGTTCCATGTTGAACCCCCGGTAATCAAGACCCCGTACAGGGTTCGACGGTCGTTCGCTGACTTCGGAGGCGTTCAGGAAGTGGAACGGTGTGGTGAGCGACGACTCGAAGAACAATCCCTCCATGGATGGATGGCCCTCACTCCAGTACGGGAACAGCATCAGCGCCATCGGTGTGCCGTATTTGTTCATCTCGGAATTCGCTTCCCACATGATCCGACCGGGGGGAAGCGTGTCGACCGTCTCCATGAGCGCCTGGTACTCGTGGTAGTCGGCCTTTCCCTCATACCCCTCGAAGTTCCACTTGACCCACCCGGGAACGTCGTGAACTGAGAGCATTGTGGCTGCGAGCACGACGACACCGACACCCAGCGAAGTGCCGATGAGCACCGTTCGACGAAGAGGAACACGGCGCGAAATCTCAAGGACGGCCAGACCGAGTGCGATACCGGCGAACACGAACACACCGAAGTACCAATAGGGCAGAAGGCGGGCGTTGTACAGGGCAGTGACGCCGATCTTGGGAAGGATGAAATACCCGGCGAGGGGCAGCAACGTGAGCCATGCCAGCACCATGACATCATCCCGGCGCAGCATTGTCCACACCATCCCGATGAGTCCCAGCACGAGGATGGGGATGAACTCCCCCGGCAACGGGGAGCCCGGGTTCGTATCGCCGACGATATTGGTCACCGGCGACCATCCCATATCCGTGGTCATGCCCTGGAACACCCGGATACCGAGCGGCATCGCCCAGAACGCGGAGATCGAGAATCCGAGAATCCATGACGAGACCACTGTTCGCGGTCCATTCCGCCGGAACAGGAGCGCCACGGAGACGGCGACCACAATCATCGTGGTGACGATGTGGGTCATGGCTGTGAGAGCGAGGATGATCCCGGCCAGCGGTGTGAACCGCCGTCCGAGACGGGTGTCGCGAGCGATGATGCCGAGATACACGATCGACAGAGCGAAGGACCATGAGAACGAAAACTCACCGGCGAGGGTCGACTTGATGTTGGCACCGAAGATCGAGAAGCTCTCCATGAAGACGTACATCGACCCGGTGAGAGCGGCCAGTCCCGCTACCGGTCGCGAGAACGCGAGGAGGCGCAAGAACGCATACGTTGCTACCGGGAGCGCCACCAATCCAACGATCGCGATCAGCTTGAACGCCACACCGTACGGGATGAACACATCGAGGAGAACGGTCAGGAGCGCAGGGATCGGGAAGTAGAAGTAGAGGGCGGGGAATCCGGCGTACCACGCACCTGACCATCCGAATAGCCTGCCTGATGGCAGGAGGACGTCTTTGAGGACTTGGGGCAAGAGCACGTGAGCGCCCATGTCGCCGCCCGTCGGCGTGTTCGCGACGAGGATCTGCGGGAATCGGATCAACGATCCGGAGCCGATGACTCCGAGAACACCCGACATGATGGCCAGGATGATCAGCGTCGGCGCACCGACCAGCACGATGATCAGCCAGGTGGGAACGGCGCCCGTGCCCACAGCCTCTGAGGGTTCAGCGGCAGGTTCCATAGCTGCGGTCGCGGGAGGAGACGTCACGGATGGAAGACTACCGATGGTGTGGCGGTCAGTCAGGACCTATGGTTCGCGGCGGGCGACATCAACAAGCGAGTCCAGATCGAGTTGCTCGCCGTCACGGTCCCACCACTTCGATTCACACCGGTGACAAGAGCAGAACACGACTTCCGATCCGTCCGGAAGCTTGAGTTCGATCTCGATAACGGTGTCCTGACCGCATGTGCTGCAGCGAAGCCCATCGCTCATGTTCTGCCTCCCATAGGTTCGAAGAGTAGCAAGGAGCAAAGAGCAAGGAAAAAGGAGGGCAGTACTGATCTACTGATCTACTGCTTCCGGTACGTCTTCTAGCTTTCCGAGGTACCGGGACCGACGTTTCCCGTCTTCGTTCCAGTATGCGTACCAGTACGGGCCGTGTGGGCAACGGGTGCAACTGTCCTTGCCGCACTTGACCATCTGCTTCCGGAGTTTGACCTCCGGGCCGGACCCCGGCAGTTCCACACCGCGGCCCTCGAGGCGAGCCTTGGCGAGGATGTAGAGGCGCCGCAACTCATGCTCATCCATCTCCCTCACGGCTTCGAGAACGTCCCGATCGATAGACATCCCGCCCACTACACCGGACCCGACGCGAAGAGCGTCGGCTGCGATCTGCGATCGTGGAGCACCCATCCCACAGGTGCTGTAACGCGATCAGCGTGCGTCGTGCACAGCGGGTAACGAGTCCCGGGCAGCGGTGAGCCTTCGCTATCGACGAGCCAAGCCTCGCGTTGATCGTATGCATAGGTAAGACACGAAGTGGAGATCGATGAGCAGCGTACGCACGTCATGGCCGCGCAAACCTAGAGGTCGAGGGGGATCGGACCAAGCATCTCACAGTTTTCATCCGACGCCGACGCCTCCGATGAACGCCACCCCCTGGGGGCCCGCTATCGATACGGCGACCGAGACCGGCAGACTTGAATCGATGAGCATCCCCGAATTGCCGGACTCGCTGAGCGAAGGAACGGGGATCTCCACATACTGACCGGCAGGGATCACGATCTTCTCGGATCGAACCGACGAGACACCAAGAGGACTCACGGTCACCGTTGCCTCGTCACCGGACGGGTTCAATATCCAGATCGAAGTTTGAGCGCCAGGCACGACGCCGAGACCCGGCACCAACCATCGTTCGAGAGGATCGGTGTTTCCCGGCATGGCAGCCACGCCGGTGTAGACAACGGGTTGCTCGACTTCCTCACCCTCGGAGTCATCGGTCGTCGTCTCATCAGTTGCTTCCTCGTCCGTCGGTGTTTCATCAGTTGCCGTGTCATCGGTCGCCTCATCGACGTCGACTTCTTCCGCTTGCGGCAAGCCGTCGGTCCGGGGAAACGTCCCTTCCGGTGCTGCTTGGATGAGAGCTCCGATCGGGGCATTCGAGCGCACCCGAACGGCGAACGGGGGCTCAGCGAGGTCCGACAAGTGGATTCGCAGCGGCTCGAGCGGTGCAACGATTCGCCCATCGACGTCGGGTATCGGGCCATCCGGTGTGAAGAGGTCGATGGCGACTGTGGCACCGACACTGCCGGTGTTGGAGATCACCAGCGTCGGTTCCAATCCAGGGACGCTCGTAACGGGGAAGTCCCAAACGGTTGATTGTCCGGTTCCCGGCCAAGACGCCTCGTCATCCTCGTTGTTGAGCACGAGGCTGGGGATCACGATTCCGCTCTCGGACGTCACCGTGAACGTGGCCATGTCGAGGAATGGGATGACACGCGAGAGATCTGTGGTCAGCCACGATCGTCCGGGGACGTCAACGCTCTCGAATCCGGCGAGAGGAGATCTCCCGAATTCGGTGATCGCCTCCACTGTGACCTTGGCACTCTCTGCGAAAGGATTGAACAGCTGAAGCTCGAGAGTGAATCCTTCCGCGGTGATGCCGCCGACCAGATTCCACTCTTTTGGCACAGACGCGACGCAGCGGTCTCCGGTGAGGATCTCTTCCGACCACATCGCGGTCGTCGCTACTGCCGGCCCATCGTCGAACTCCACAACACCCGGCGACGTTCCTCTTCGGAAGATCTCTCCTGCGTCGATGCTCCGTGCTCCCGGACCACGGAGTCGTACCTCGCTGACACCCGGTTCCTCAGTGGGGTTCGCATTCGGGAGTGTGATCGTGGCATTGACGTCCGTCATCGATGCCAGATTGAATGCCGAGTCACGCAGGGCTCCCGAGATCACCCACGGGCAGTACCAGGCGCTCGGATCACCGGACGCTCCGATCGTTTCGGCCGGCGGTGCTCCGAAATCTGGAGGGCGAACGTCTACCCGTTCGGTCTGGGCGAGCGCGAGGGCACCGATGGCTGCCACGGCGATGCCGGCGAGTATCCGTCTCATCCGAATCTCCTCCCGGCCCAGGCAACACCTGAGAGAGCAACGAGCCACACGGCAGCGGCGATCGCCTGGGCACGCCGATCCCCGATTGGGTCGAACGTGGCGATGCCGCTTGCGGCCGTCGTTCCGTTGGCCCAACCGATCTGTTGCCAGTCACCGGGGCCCCATCGGTCGTTGGCGTTCTCCCTCACCTCGAGGCCAATCCCGAATTCCGGTGTGCCTTCGTATCCGGTCCCGGCACGGGTCCACATTGAACCCTCGGTGCTGACGGCGCGAACGGCATGTTCTGCTTCACTCTCGAACGTTGCGTTGGCGAGTCCGCCGCCTAGCGGTACGAGATCGAGTTGACCGACGAAGAGCGTCTTCCATGCGTCAGCGAACAGATCTCCCTCATCCTCTGAGATGATGACGATCCATCGGATACCGAAGGGAGCCAAGAGCTCACCGGCGCGCTTCGTCTCCCCATCGATGACAACCGTGAGTGCCTTCGCGAGCGCATCGTCGCCGACCCTCGCCGTGTGCAAGTGCGCTTCCCACGACTCCGGCATCGGGGCAGATACGAGGCGATACGCCGCTCCGCCGACGAGTCGATCATCTCCAGGGAGATTCCCCGGCGCCCCGAGGACGAGGATCCTCGATGCGGTTGGATCGCCGGGTCGCGCTGCCGAGAACGTGAACGCATCCCGGTACTCGTCACCCGGGTATCCCGCACGACCGCCGAGGATTGTGACCATGGATGCAGCCACGAGGAAGACCGCCGCTGCAACGGAGACTCCTGCAACGATGCGCCGCCACCCCCCTACCTCGCGCACCCGTGTGATCGCTTCGAACGATGGACCAACGATGAGACCGATGCCGAGCGATACGACAGCGAGGCTCGCCGTCTCGATCTCCCGTCCTGCCCCGTATCCAGCCGACCTCGCCAGGAGCGTCCCGGCTGCAGCAGCGATCGCTCCCCAACCGGCAACGAGTGCGAGTCGCTGTGGAGCAGCCACGAGTGCTGCCGCAGCAGCAACCACAACCATCGTTGCAGTCACGATCGGAATCGCCCAGTACGCCTCGCCATCAGTGACGAATCGATAGAGATCGGCAGCGCCGAGCCAGGGGAACAGCACCGGAACAGCGAGGATTGCGCCGATCAGCGAAATGCCGAAGGCCCTCCACGCCGTGCCGTCGGTCAAATTGAGGATGGCCCACACGAGCAATGCGACGACGGGTACCGCGAGGGTGAGGGGCGCGAACATCGCGCTGATACCCGCAATGACCGCAAGGCCAGCGATTCGCCCGATTCTCGAGGCCCACGACGCGGGGAACGGGGCGAGAGAGAAGCGCATCGACCAGGGAATCAAGCCGATGGCGAGTACAACGCCGACAGCGGTCTCCTGGGCCACGGCCTGTGCGGCCGGGCCCGCTACGTAGACGATCCCGGCGAGAGTCCCGGCAACCGCGCGAACACCCCACGTTCGGAGTAGGCGCACAATCCCCCAGATACCGAGCAACCAGGAACCCGCGGTCAAGACGTACTCCGCGAGGCGGCGATTGTCGAAGAGGATGGTCTGGATCAGTCCGGTCAGAGCCGTGAACGGGCGAAGCGCCTCCACCGAACCGAGCCCTGCGGGGTTCCATCCCCCGGCATACGCCGAGATGGCGCCCGGCCCCGACTCGACGAAGGGGAGGCTGAACCCGACAGCCGGTAGGCCGACCGACCAGATGCTCCGAGTCGCGAGTAGGACGAACACCAGGGCGAGCGCTCCAACGATGAACGATGGCCGCTTGAGTTCATCTCCCACCGCCTCTACTGAGAGCCGGTCCTCTCCTGGGAGTCTTCGTCGAATTCGATCGGAGAGTTCGGCAGCGACCGACTTGAGCGCGACGGAGCCACCTATCTGATATCTGAAGAGCTCTGAGTCGCCGACGACTCGACCCTTGCGTGCTGCACGACGCTCACCAAGCGTGTTCGGCAGTTTCACCAGATTCCACAGCCACGCCCTCAGCCAGTGGAAGAAGCGCCACCGCCCGAGGAAGAGGGAAAGGACTGACTGTACGAAACCGGAGAGGAACGCCATCGGGAGCGCCCAGAGCAGCGTCATTGGACCGTAGACCTTGATCATCGCCCGGATGCGTCCGGCGCGTTCCCTCCATCGATCGAGTTCCGGGCGATCATCCCGTGCAAGCACCTCCGACGAAGGCACGGCGATGACGCGTGCGCCCCTCAGGCGTGCCCGCTGGCAGAAATCGACAGCAGTAGCGAACGGCGCCATGGTGGCATCCGGACCGCCGAGACCGCGAGCAAGGTCTGTTCGAATGAGCGTCGACTGTCCCCCGACGGCGGCAACGTCCCGGACGACGTCGTACTGACCCTGATCGCGCTCATCCTCGTCGAATCCCGTGTAAGGAGTCTCGAACACGTCGGTCGCGAATCCGACCGAGAGCAACCGGTCCGGGTTCTCCTCGTCGAGGATCTTCGAACCTGCGACCGAGGCACCGAGACGCGTCTGTCCACGGACCAACGCTCCGAGAGCATCGGGCCGAGGGATCACGCCGTCGAGAACGAGCCAGAGATGAGTGGCGTCGGTACCGGATTCGATGAAGGCACCAAGACCGGAGATCCAGTCAAGTTCGTGGGCAGATGCGATCTGGCGCGCGTCGCTATCTCCACCGACCACGATGATCCGCTGTGTTTCGTACACTTGGCGCTGGATCGATTCGATGGTCGCTGGAAGATCGGCGCCGCGTCGAGCGAAGATCACGGCTGCAACAGATACTGGGCGGGCGCCCTCCGGAGATGACATGAACGAGGCCATTCAAGGACGTAACTCGACATATTCCAATCCTTTCGCCGTTCTGCTGACCGGTGGGGTCGGCGGAGCGCGCGGCGCCAGGGCTCTCAGGAAGGTCTTCATCGGCGAATGCCTCACCGTGATCGGGAACGTCGGAGACGACGAGCTGGTCCACGGCGTCCACGTGTCCGCTGACCTCGACACGGTTCTCTACACGCTTGCGGGCATCGAGGGGCCCCACGGTTGGGGCATCGACGGGGATTCATTCGTCGCGATGGATCAACTCGAGGCACTCGGACTCGACACCACATTCCGGCTCGGCGATCGCGATCTCGCCACGTGTCTCTTCCGAACTGAGATGCTCTCGTCCGGCCGCCAACTCTCTGATATCACGGATCAGATTCACTCTGCGCTTGGTGTCGACACGCGAATCCTTCCCGCCACCGATGATCGGCTCCGAACCAGGATCCGAATCGCCGACGGCAGGTGGCTTCCGTTCCAGAAGTACTTCGTCGAGCGGGGACACCGGGACCGCGTCCTCGAGGTCGAATACACCGGCGCCGAGACTGCGAAGCCTGCCCCCGGGGTTGTCGAATCCATCGCTGCGGCCGATATCGTCGTGATCGCCCCATCGAATCCGCCTCTGTCGATCGAGCCGATCCTGGCGGTCCCGGGGATTCGACAAGCCATTGTCGAGAAGGATCGGGTTGTCGCCATCAGTCCCCTGTTCGGAGGCAGAGCACTCAAGGGGCCGGCCGATCGGGTCATGGAATCGCTCGGATACCCGCCGGGCAACGCCGGGGTCCTTGCGGCATACGAAGGGCTCATCTCCGATCTGGTCATCGACATCGGGGACGTCGGGGATGTGAAGACCCTTTCCTCATCGGTCGAAATTCACAGCACCGACACCCACCTCGCATCCGAGGACGAGACTCGCCGATTTGCCAACTGGTTCAAGGAGACGTTCGCATGAGCATCGAGATCCATCCGATTCACGGAATCCCCGAGGTCGTACCCGGAGACGACCTTGCCGGCCTCATCGTCGATGGGCTCGAGGCGTCACAGATCTCGCTGCTCGAACGCGATGTCCTCGTCGTCACTCACAAAGTCGTGTCGAAAGCCGAAGGCCGGATCGAGTCCGCCCCCGATGACCGGGCCTACCGGCAACTGGCCGAACGTGAGGCCCGATCGATCCTGCGGCGCCGCGGTGACCTCCTCATCGCACAGACCGAGCACGGATTCATCTGCGCGAACGCCGGCGTTGATCGCTCCAACGTTGCCGATGGTTTGGCGGTTCTCCTCCCCGTCGACCCTGACCGGTCGGCACACCGGATCCGGCTCCGCATCGAACGGATGACGGGGATCTCGATCGCCGTCATCGTCACAGATACATTCGGTCGCCCATGGCGGCGCGGGCTTGTCGATGTCGCCATCGGCGTTTCAGGGTTGCCGGCGATCCTCGACCTGCGGGGTGAGTCTGATACGCACGGGCGCACGATGAACGTCACCGAGATCGCGATCGTCGACGAGATCGCCGCAGCCGCCGACCTTGTCATGGGGAAAGCCGACGGGATCCCCGCCGCCGTCCTGCGAGGCCTCGACCTAGCAGGCGACGGTCGAGCAACAGACCTCGTGAGACCCCCAGAAGAAGACATGTTCAGGTAAGGAGAGCAGTAGATCAGAACGGGCCGGTTCCTTGTTCTACTCCTCTACCGTTGAGACATGCCTGAACTTCCTGAGATTGAGGCCTATCTGGTTGCTCTCCGGACGCGGACCGTTGGGGAGCGACTGGTCGGGGTGCGGGTTCGCAGTGTCTCGGTGCTCCGAACGTACGACCCGCCGTTCGATTCCATCGTCGGCCGGACGGTCGTCGCCAACCGACGTGTCGGAAAGCGCATCGTGATGGACCTGGACGACGGCACTCACGTCGTTGTGCACCTCATGGTCGCCGGTCGCCTGAAATGGCTTGCGCCTGGGGCAACGGTTCCGAAACGGAGCGGACTGGCCGCATTCGACTTCACTGAGGGGACGCTGCTTCTCACCGAAGCGGGGTCGAAGCGACGGGCATCGATACATCTCGTGGATGCCGAGGGGCTCGAACTGCTGGACCCCGGCGGAGCGGAGATCGCTGATCTCGATGCGGACGGATTCGGCGAACGCATGGGGCGCGAACGCCACACGCTGAAGAGGACCCTCACCGACCCCCATCTCTTCTCCGGGATCGGCGGTGCCTTTGCCGACGAGATCCTCTGGGCCGCGGGACTTTCACCGATGCAGATGAGCACGAACCTCGACCCTGTCGAAGTCGAGCGCCTCTTCAATGCGGCCGACAGCACGCTCACCCGTTGGACCGAGATCCGGATCGCCGAGACCGGTCATGGTTTCCCGACGAGAGTCACGGCGTTCCACCCCGACATGGCCGTACACGGCAAGTTCGATCAACCTTGCCCGAAGTGCGGCGCAACGATCCTACGAATCGTTCATGGAAAGCGGGAGACCAACTACTGCCCGGGATGCCAGACCGGAGGCAAGATCCTCGCCGACCGGGCGATGTCGAAGCTGCTGAAGTAGCAGGTCACGAGATATGAGATGTGAGACGCCGGTGTCTCGTGTCTCACACCTCATGTCTCTCTACTGTCTTCGAAACCAATCGATGGTTTGTGCAAGGCCGTCGTCGAGGCTGGTCCACGGCTCCCATCCAAGGGCTTGCTGCGCAGCCGTTGGATCGAGACACGAGCGACGCTGCTCCCCCGCTCTTTCGGCCGCGTGGTTGGGGCGGATAGACGAGCCGACGATCCGGGCCATCTTGTCATAGAGCTCCACCACGGTCGTCTCAGTGCCGGTTCCGATGTTCAGGTAGCGACCTCCACCTTGGAGCGCCGCACGCCAACAGGCATCGGTCACATCTTCGACGAAGACGTAGTCACGAGTCTGCAGTCCGTCGCCATAGATGGTCGGTGTCCGTCCGGCGAGGAGGTCTCCGGAGAAGATGGCAACGACGCCGGCTTCCCCAGCCGGGTCCTGCCCCGGACCGTAAACGTTGGCGAAGCCGAGCGACACATAGTCGAGGGCAGCCGTTCTCTGGAAGTAGTCCAAGTAGTCGTCAACGATCTTCTTCGATACGCCGTACGGCGAGTCCGGTCTCCTGGTGATGGTCTCGTTCGTCGGAATCGAGGCGGTATCTCCGAACGTCGCCCCGCCGGATGATGAGAACACGACTCGGTCGACCCCTGCATCTCGGGCGGCGAGCAGCACGTTGATCGTACCGAGCACGTTGATCGACGCGTCCGTGACAGGATCAGCCACCGATGCCCGCACGTCGATCTGGGCAGCGAGATGGAACACGACTTCCGGGGCAAAGGCGATGAAGGCATCTCTCAACTCCTGCGCACGCACGTCGATCTGGTGGAAGTGGACATGCCCCAGCGTGCGCGCATTGGCAAGGCGTGAGAGCATCCCCGTCGAGAGATCATCGACAACGAGGACTTCCGTGCCCTCGTCGATGAGGCGGTTCACAAGATTCGAACCGATGAAACCGGCCCCGCCGGTCACAACTGCTTTTGAGATGCCCATCAGTTCCTCCTCGGATCCGTTGGGAGCGTAGCCCGGTCATGGAGCCGTACTTCCCCGCTGTGCACAGCGATGATTCCGTCAACCGTCTCGACCAACAGTGAACCCTCTTCGGATACTGCAACGGCAGTCCCGGATCCGGCGGCGTATGAGACCGGTCGACCGATCGTGACACACGCGTTCCGGTAGTCGTCGATGGCCCATTCGTCCGGATGGAGTGCCATGGAAGCCAGGAGCTGATCGGCCCAGCCCGTGGCGAGCGCTCCGGGGATCTCCGACCCGGGATCAATCTCATACAGGGCGGTGCCACCCGCGATCGGTTTGTCCCACCGCAGATTGATGCCGCACCCCACGACCACGATCCCGTCACCCGACTCCGCGAGCAACCCGCCGATCTTCCCGCCATGGATCACGAGGTCGTTGGGCCAGCGAAGGCCAACGGTGACTCCGGCGACCCCATCGATGGCCGACCGTGCAGCCAAGCCTGCGGCGAGAGGTATCAAGCTCCAGGCCTCGATCGGCCAGGCCGGTTCGAACGCCAGCGATGCGAACAAGGCGCTGTCAGGTTCGAGCCATTCACGACCGAGCCGACCTCTCCCGGCCGTCTGATGCCCGGCAGTCACGAGAATCGGCTCGGACCCGTCGTAGCGTTCGCGGGCTTCATCCTGCGTGGATTCTGTCGTTTCGAGTTCGACAACTGCGTATCGTGTAGCCAAACATCCACCTCGATGGTCAGAACCTGAGACTAACGGGAGCGCCGTGAGCACTGAAGACCGCATCAAGAAGCTACGAGACCTGCGCGAGGAGGCCGTTGCACCGGTGAATCAGCGTGCTGTCGATCGCCAGCACGACCTTGGGAAGCTCTGTGCGCGTGAGCGGATCGATCTGCTGCTCGACAAGGACTCGTTCCAGGAACTCGACATGTTCACGAGGCACCATGCCTCGGGCTTCGGAGTCGAGGACAACCGTCCGTTCGGCGATGCCGTCATCACCGGGTACGGCAAAGTCGACGGCCGGACGGTCTTCGTCTACGCAGAGGATTTCACCACGTACGGCGGAAGCCTCGGTGCGGCCGTCGCCGACAAGATTTGCAAGGTGATGGACCTCGCAATGGATAACGGTGCGCCGATCATCGGAATCAAGGACTCGGGCGGCGCCAGGATCCAGGAGGGCGTCGCCGCACTCCACGGGTACGGACGAATCTTCGAGCGGAATGTGCGGGCCTCAGGTGTGATCCCCCAGATCTCCATCATCATGGGACCCTGTGCCGGAGGTGCTGTCTACTCGCCGGCGATCACCGACTTCGTCTTCCAGGTCGAGGGAACGTCCCACCTCTTCATCACCGGTCCGGAAGTCATCAAGACCGTGACCGGCGAGGAAGTCACCATGGAGGAACTCGGAGGAGCGCACGCTCATGCGACCCGATCCGGTGTCACCCACTTCGTCGTACCCGACGACCGGTCAGCGATGGACGAGGTCCGCTACCTCCTCTCGTTCCTGCCGCAGAACAACATGGAAGTCGCTCCGTTCTTCACACCACTCGACCGCCCGGACCGCAAGGACGAACTGCTCACCACGATCATCCCGGACTCACCGAACCAACCGTACGACATGGTCGACGTCGTCCATTCGATCGTCGACGATGGCGAGTTCTACGAGGTACAGGAGCACTTCGCTCCGAACCTGATCGTGGGGTTCGCCCGCCTCGATGGCTACACCGTCGGCATCGTCGGAAACCAGCCGGCGGCCCTCGCGGGAACGCTCGACATCGACGCGTCATCCAAAGGGGCACGGTTCGTTCGGTTCTGTGACGCCTTCAACATCCCCCTGGTGACGCTCGTCGACGTACCCGGCTTCCTCCCCGGCGTCGGACAGGAGCACGCTGGCATCATCCGCCACGGCGCCAAGCTGCTGTATGCGTTCTCGGAGGCAACCGTACCGAGGGTGACGGTGATCACCCGGAAGGCCTACGGAGGAGCGTTCCTCGTCATGAACGCCCGGGCGGTTCGCGCCGACATCGCATTCGCTTGGCCAACGGCCGAGATCGCGGTGATGGGGGCGAAAGGCGCTGTGAACATCATCCATCGTCGGGAGTTGCGGGAGGCCGATGACGTAGAGGCCGAGGGCCAACGCCTGGTCGACGACTATGAGGACCGCTTCAACAACCCGTATGTCGCAGCGGAACGGGGTTACATCGACGATGTCATCGAGGCACGGGAAACGAGGCCTCGTCTGATCCGCTCCCTCGAGATGCTGCGCAACAAGAGAGAAGCGACACCTCCGAGGAAACACGGCAACATCCCGCTGTAGACGCACCAACCCGAGAGGTCGACGACGGCGGCGGTTATCCGGTTCTTTGCGTGCGTCATGGCCGGCACGTCCAGTGGGCCCACGGTGAATCTCCAACACCGAGCGAGTACTCGACGAGCCATGCAGCTGCAGCGATGTTGGCTTCTGGTGAGAACGGCGACTCGCCCCAGAATCCTGCTTGTTCCGATGAGTGTTCCCACGTGCGGTCGAGGAACTGGAAGAGGCCGGAGGCGCTACTCCTCGGGTTGCGAGCGTCGGGATCACCGTTCGACTCGCACTCGATGATCGACAGAGCCTCGTCGATCCGCTCCGGGGCGAAGTACTTCCCGACAAGCGATCGCCAGCGCTCCACGGGTCCGTCAGCGGGGACCATTTCCGTCGAGATCAGCGCATTCATCGCTGCGAGTTCGGACTTCGCGAGGAGTTCTGCAGCCGCGATGGCCCGCTCCGTGAGGAAGTCCGACTTCGCGAACACCTGAGCAGAGTGCGGATTGCTCGACCTGATGAATTCCAGAACTGTGTCGAAGAGAACATCGATGTCGGGGCTTTCCATCACTCCGGATCTCTCACCGGCTCCGGTCACCGAGACAGCGATGGCCATCATGGCATCGAGAAGACGGTCTGCTTCGCCGTGATCGAGACCAACTCGGTCTGCGAGCAGGCGAACGGCTCCGCCGTGACGAGCCAAGTCGGCGCCGGTCGCGGCCTGTTGAGACACGTCGCCGAGCGTCTCGACCTGTCGCAGGGCATCAGAAAGTGCGTCAGCGTCTGAGGCAGAGGCGTCTATCGCCGGAAACGCGGCAAGGCCGAGCGCGACGAACAACACAATGAAGAAGCGGGGATACCGCATGGGGGAACCCATGAGGAGATAAGGCTATGAACCCTCGCCAGATACCGGTGTCATTCGTAACCTTAGGTCGACCGCCAGAGTCGGACCGCAGACGACCAAGCACCCTCGTATAGAATGCCCGCCGTGAAATCCGTTCTCATTGCAAACCGTGGCGAGATCGCCGTCAGGGTGATCCGCGCCGCCCACGACCTGGGTCTCCGCGCGATCGCCATCTACTCGGAACTCGACAGGGATGCCGTGCACGTCGACCTTGCCGACGAGGCATGGAACGTCGGTCCCGCACCGTCGGCCGAGTCCTACCTCAACATCGACCGCATCCTGGAGGTTGCCCGTGAGTCGAAGGCCGACGCGATTCACCCCGGGTACGGATTCCTCGCGGAGAACGCCGGATTCGCCAGGGCGGTAACCGAGGCAGGCTTCACCTGGGTGGGCCCATCTCCCGAAGCGATCACAACGATGGGTGACAAGATCGCATCACGCATCGCGGCCGCGGAAGCCGGCGTGGCGGCGGTTCCCGGAACGATCGAACCGCTCACAGACGTCGCCGAGGTCAAGGCCTTCGCAGCCGAGCACGGTTTCCCGATCGCCATCAAGGCTGCTCATGGGGGCGGAGGCAAGGGGCTCAAGGTCGTAAGGGAAGAGGGTGACGTTGATGCCGCGTTCGAAGGTGCCAGACGCGAAGCAAAGGCGTGGTTCGCCAATCCCGAGGTCTACGTCGAGCGCTACCTCGACACGCCACGCCACATCGAAGCCCAAGTCATCTTCGATACCCACGGCAACAGCGTGTTTCTTGGAGAGCGCGACTGCTCGCTCCAACGACGCCATCAGAAGCTCGTAGAGGAAACCCCGGCTCCAGGCTTCACCGACGAGCAGCGAACCGAACTCGAGCAAGCTGCGCTCGCCGTTGGCCGCGCCGCCGGTTATGTCAACGCCGGCACCGTCGAGTTCCT
>Ga0209013_10003061_pt1 | contig 14998 bp, 10 predicted proteins | sample Cruoilmetagenom2_FD_187291 | JGI IMG/M metagenome (GOLD analysis project Ga0209013, IMG submission 187291) | Oil polluted marine microbial communities from Coal Oil Point, Santa Barbara, California, USA - Sample 2 (SPAdes) (version 2) | ecosystem: Environmental > Aquatic > Marine > Oil seeps ... | reverse complement strand
CGGTTTTTCCGGCCCTCCCCCCGTGAATCCGGATGACAGTTTTAATGAATTGAAAGAGAACCTGGATGATCCGGTGAAATATTTTCTTGGAGAAGATTTTGAAGCTGTGGTTGGAGCAGATTCAGCAAGTGTATATGAATTTCCACCGCACAAGCAATATATATTTAAATATCCTGACAACTATAATGTTGAGCTTCATGGTTTCGAACCCCACCTCTCCTTTGCAAGGGGGGGACTGGCTGAAGCATGGACCGGTGGTTCATATTCATTTAATGATCACGATTTGGAAGATTTTCCTTTCAGTTACTCTGATATAGAGCCTTATTACAATGAAATATCTTCGAGGATAGGATTGATAGGAGTTGATGATGATCTGTCCAGGTTCTTTCCTTTCCATAAAAATCTATCAGGACCTCTTGATCTTGATGAACATTCACAATTACTTATTAATAAGTACCAGAAGAATAAAGAGAGTCTGAATAAATCGGGGATGTATCTGGGCAGGTCCAGAATTGCGACATTGAGCAAAGACCTCGGAGACAGAAAAAAATGTGATTATTCCGGTAGATGTCAATGGGGTTGCCCTTCAGATTCTCTCTATGTGCCTTCAATTACTCTTAAAGAATGCCAGAGCTACAAAAATTTTAAATATATTTCGGGAATCCTTGTTGAACATTTCATTTATGATGAAAAGAACAAGATTACCGCTATTGTAGGATTTGATGTTGAAAAAAAAGAGAAAAAAGAATTCAAGGTTGAGACGCTTGCTTTGGCTGCAGGAACGATTGCATCTTCAAAGATATTCCTTGAATCTTTCAAAAAAAATGAAGGAAAGACGGTCAAACTGCCGGGACTTATGGATAACAGGCAGATATTGGCACCTTTTATAAATTTCAGGATGATCGGGAAACAGTTTGATCCGAAAAGTTATCAATATCATCAACTGGCTGTTGGGATAGAGATGGAGAATCCAAAAGAATATATTCATGGTCAGATCACAACACTTAAAACAGGAATGATGCAGCCGCCTTTCCAGTCTATGCCGCTTGATTTTAAGACAGGAATTTTTCTGGGGCGTTATTTACACTCTTCTCTTGGTGTTGTTAATGTGAATCTTTGTGATACCAGAAGAGAAGACAATTATTTGACATTGAGAGAAGATAATAATGGGAGCTCAAGACTGATTATCAAATATAATCCTCCGGAAAAAGAGAAAGAGATCATTAAGTTCTCATTAAAAAAGATGGGGAAATTTTTCGGAAAACTTGGAACTATTATGCCGAAGTTTCAGGTACAATTACGTCCGATGGGGGCAAGTGTACATTATTCGGGAACAATACCGATGTCAGAAAATGGCGAGCCTCTTACTGTTGATTCCGGATGTAGAAGCAATGACTTCGGCAATCTTTATATTGTTGATGGCTCGACTTTTCCGTTTCTGCCGGCTAAAAACCTGACATTTACTTTAATGGCAAACGCCGCAAGAATTGCGGATACAAAATTTTAATTGAGAGGGAATTATGAAGAATAGATTTTTAATTGTTGTATTTACAATTATTTTTACATTTCTGAATGTTAACGGAGAATCTGAGACATTTAGAGTTGAGACCAGAGAAGTCACGGGAGTTGACATAACAAACTCTCTTAAACTTACAGGAAATGTCATATCAAACAGGGAATTGAAAATTAAAGCTCCCTATGATGGTGTGATCTCCTCAGTTCATGTAATTGATGGCGAGTGGATAACAAAAGGTGAAAAATTATTAACTTACAGTAAAAAAAGTATAAATAAGGTCATTGAAAAGAATAATATTGAAATAAAGAAATGGGAAAGAATCCTCTGGCAGAGAGAACATTGGGCAAAAAGAGAAAAAAGTGCTGAGGATAGTGCAAAAAAAGAGATCAGCAATCTCAAAAAAGAACTTGAAAGGAATCGTGAAACTTTGAAGAATCCCGTGATCTCTTCGGATGGTGAAGGTAAGATTCTCCAAATCAGTTCAAAAAACGAGAAAGTTACTGCCGGTGAAGTTATTGTTGTGATAACCGACGATTATGTAATGAAAGTCCCTGTACCCGCAGAAAATAAAGAATATTTTTTCAAGGGTATGAGGCTTAATGTGAGTTTCCCGGAAAAGGAAATAGAAAGAACCGGCAGAGTAGGATATGAAGGTGAAGATCTTATGATCTTTATTAATAATCCTGATCTGAAGATCGGCTCAGGAATGAAAGCAGTTTTTTCTGTGAACACTAAAACAAGAGGAATAATTCTGATCAGAAATGAAGAATTCAAAACAGATTCAGACGGGAAGGTGTATGTATATGTGTCAAAAAATGAAAAAGCAGTAAAGAAAGCTGTCCAGATATCCAAACTTAAAGATCGTGGATTTATTGTGAAAGACGGCTTGGATATAGGAGAAATGCTTATATCTCCCATACCTGATACAGATACAGAGGAATTTTTGATCAAATCCGAAAAAAAAGATGAAATTAATGCAGCTTCCAAAGGATTGAAAACAAGAAATAAACCCCATGTGAAGAAGGAAAGTTTTTCTCTGGGGAAAAAGATGGAATATGTGATCTCGGCCGGAATATCATTTGTAAAACCTGAATCCCTGATCAATAAGAACTCCGGTATTGATGACTCTGTTTCACAATATAGTGATTTTTTCGGTCTTACATTTACAGAAACAGGAAGTTTTAAAGAAAACCTGTTGGGAATTCCTGTCAGTGTTACAATTAATTATAAATTATCGGATGGATTGTATCTTAAATTCGGTGGTGAGTACTCAACAATGAGTAACTCTTCAACAAAAGCTTATAATGTCACATGGCCCGCATTAAGTGAAAACATTGATTATTCTCTGAAGAATTCTGTCACAAATCTGATGCCATTTGTAGGTATTGAAAAGAGGTTCTCATCTTTTGGAATTTATGCTGTACTGGGTATGAATCTTACAAGTTTTACCCACACAAGTACGATGAACCTTAAAGATGGATCAAATACAGTGGAGAGTGTAGAAGAGATAAAGGCAAGCGGGTCCGGGATCGGAATTAATCTCGGTGCAAAATATATGATCAAATTCAAGGATAAGTTCGGAATATTTCTTAAACTGGAATATGCTGTTCAGAGCATTAACTCTTTTTCAGGAGATAAAACAACATCGGTCTCAGATTCGATCGGTGGGAATTATTCAACTACTGAATCAGGAACTCTTTATCAGTACGATGTAGATCCTTACGGGGAAGGCGGGTTCGGATGGTGGGATATTCATTCAGTGTCACCATCGGGAAGTGAAGTAAGCAATGTCAGCGATTTTTCCCTGAAACTTTCACGAATAAGATTCCTTGTCGGATTTTCTTTCTAATATCAGGAATCCTTCAACTTCAGGGTGGCATTAAAACGGCCCCCTTTGCCTGAATCGTTGTAAACTTCTATTATAAGACTGTCTGAGATCAATTGATTATCACTGACTCTTATTCTAACACTATGGCTGAATTTCCTGATTCTGAATGATCCCCATACTGACATATCCGGTTTAGAGGTCCCTGTGATAATAAGATCACCACTATCCGATATTTCAGATGAATAGTCAGCATAAAAAGGTTTTTCTTGTTTCAATCGTTTGATCTTTTTAAATATGGAGGCGGAATACAGAGCAGATCTGGCAAGCATCTCAGAGAAATCTATTTTCCCGCTTTTCCATTTCATTCTCCCTTTTGCAATGAGATCAGGGATATTTTTATTAACAGGTAAATATGAATGTTTGTAAGATCTGATGACTTCACCCAGGATCCTGTAGATATTAAAATTGATCCTCAGAGGTTTTTCTCCGGGAGATCTTTTCAGCCAGAGATTATATTTCAGGTTAGAGTTGATCCCGTTTATGGTCCTGTAGAATGTAATTGCACCGGATATTTTTTTGAATAAAAAATTATTCCATGAACTTTTTTTTATATATTTTGAATATTCCGGAGCATTTATAGTAAACTTTTTTTTAAGTTCAACAGAGAAGCTTTTCCCTTTCGAAACATCATTATCCGCAGTCATTATCCCGAGAGATCTTCCTGAAAATCCGAGGGTTCTTATCATATATCCAATTCTGTTCACATCCTGAAGAGAAAACAATTTTTTCCCGTTCACAGCTGGAGAAACAGAGAATGTGAGTGATGCGCCTGATGAGTAATAAACCCTGTATGGAAATATCAGTAGTATCCTGCCTTTAGCACTGCCGGATATTTCATAAGACATGTCATAAAGAACTGAAGGTACTAAATGGGATATTGTGAAAGCAGCCAGTATCAGAATTATAAAAAATTTTTTTTTCATTAAAGTTCATTCCGGCAAATTTATATCGTCTTATTCTAAAAATTATTCTACCATTTTTAAATCATATTTTATACTGATATATACTCAAATGAAAGCTGTTTAGATAATATAGACTATGCATCATCTCTCCTTTATTTATTATATGTGTTCTGCTATAATTAATTGCGGTAATGCTGACATGTGATGCATGCCCGAAGGAGGCCCTGATTGAAGATTTTTATGGATACAGCAAATCTTGATGAGTTGAAGAGAAGTGTTGAATATGGAGTTGTTGATGGAGTCACCACCAATCCTTCATTAATTGCCAGAGAGGATATGGGGTTTATTCCTCTTATAAAGGAGATCACATCGTTGATCCCCGGTCCTGTTTCGGTTGAACTTACTGCAACTGATTTTAAAGGAATGATTGATCAGGCGGCAGAATATGCTGAGATATCTGACAATATTGTCATTAAAGTTCCGATCAATCTCGAAGGTTTGAAAGTTGTAAAAAAACTTTCTGAAATGAATATCAAGACGAATGTGACATTAATATTCTCTTCTTCACAGGCTCTTCTTGCAGCTAAGGCAGGTGCTTCGTTTGTCTCTCCCTTTGTGGGGAGGATTGATGATATTTCAGGAGACGGGATGGAGTTGGTTGAGGATATCGCCGGTATATTTGATATTTACAGTTTTCCTACCGAAATTATTGTTGCATCTGTCAGGCATCCTTTCCATTTCCTGGAAGCTGCCCGTATAGGTGCCGATATTGCAACTATTCCTTTTTCTACTCTTACTAAATTACTGAAACATCCTCTTACAGATTCCGGAATGGAACAATTTTTAAAAGACTGGGAAAAAGTTAAGAACTAAAAAAGAAGAGTGAAAAAAAGAAAGAAAGCTATAATCGGTTTTTTTTTATACTATTCCTGATATCTCTTGCCTATTTTTTTCTTAAGGGATACATAGTAGATAAGATCAACAAGCAGTTTCCCGAAAGTGTAAATTTTAATAATGTGACCATATCTCTGTTTCCCCCCTCTGTAGGTATAAAAGATATAAAAGGGCTTTCAATAACTTCAAAAAATCTTATATCGTTTAAAAAAATCAATGCCGACATTCCTATCTCATCTTTATTGTCGGGTGAAAGAAAAATTGATCTTACCATTGAAAATCCTCTTATAGAGATTAATGAAGCACTGCCTTCTTCATCGGAGACAGGCATTAAAACTAACTCTAAATTTTCTATTAATAAAGTAAATTTGAAGAACGGAGAATTAAGATATGTGAGTAAAAAGTTGTCAGTGACAATACATGATTTTAATATTTTTTCCTATAGTAAAGGAGAGAATATATCTTTCAAAGTTACTTCTCCTCACATGAAAATAAATTTTATTCTCAGTAAAAAAGAGGTAAAACTTGAAGGGGATCTTGAGAGCGAGTTTACAAATAAAAAAAAGGTGTTCAAGATCAGTAAATTCAGATGGGGGACTGAAAACCTTGTTATAAGCGGGAACGGAAATATATATAAGAACGGGAATATCGCCCTCCATGTATTTTCTGACGGCGAGATGGATAAAATACTCTATCCGGTTCTGGCAAACTTGGCAGTTAAAGGAGATATTAATGGAACTGCCACCATTGTAAAAGATCCCGCGGGAAGAGTTGTAATAAACGGGAACTTCAATTCTCCGGAAATTAAAATTCAAGAAGAGAGTTTTTATAATTTTAATGGAACTGTAAAGTGGAATAACAGAGCAAAAAAGATACGTGTTAATGCAAACACGATTTCAGACGGCCTTCTGAATACTATAAATATTGAATCGGTAAAGAAACTTACGAAAGTAAAAATTTCAAATCTGAGAACAGCAAAAATCGGTAAAGCTATAAAAATTTATCGAGATATTCCAATGGGCGGTGTAATCCGGAATGGAGCTCTTGAACTGAACGGTAAAAACCTGACAGGACATATTTCTGTTGAGAAGGATGTGAAAGAAGAATCGGAGTTCAATGTTATGGGAGATTTTGATTTTGAATATCATACCAGAGATAAATGGGTAAAATTCAATACATCTGATTCCTATTCAGAGTTTGGTCATGTAAGGAAAATGACCGGTTTTATAGACACAAAACAAAAGATCATAAAAGTTAAGATGAACTCTGATATTAATGAACTCAGTGGCGCTCATAAATATCTGATGTTCTATGTTGACCTTGATCTCAGTGAGTGGGGGTTAAAAAAAGGCCGGGGCAGGGTCAGCCTGGATGTTGACAGACATGGGAAAAGAACTGAAATATACAGCAGGCTAAATGTCAATAATATGATCTCCAATGAAGCTCCGATCCAAAGTTTCACCTCGGAAATTAAAGTACTAAACAAATTGGTTGATGTTAATTTTCGGTTTGATGATAAAGAGTTAAAAGGTAAAGCCTATTTGACCAGAGAGCCCGGGAAGCTTGAAATAGATTTTAAAGATGTCGTTGGAGAAACTGAAAAAATATTTAAAATTCTGGAATACAATGTAGGCCTTAAAGGAGTAATTAACGGAAATTTTTCGTATCTTCTTTCTGATGGAATGACAAATCCGTTGATCCGTGGCAAATACACCGGGAAATCATTGGATTTCTATGACTTTATTTTCCGGGATGTATCAGGAGAACTTGAAGTAACAGATCGGATTTTGCTTAAAGATCTTAGTTTTAGATTCAGGGGAGGGACCGGAAGAGCAGATATTGCGATTAATTATAATACGGAAAATTTCAAAATTGATGGTGCCGTAAGGTCGATGGATGTTAACCACCTTAACAAAGGATTCCGGGGGAAAGGAGATATTGAATTTAACGGAGAGGGTTCATTCAACAAAGATCCCATTAAATTAAAATACAATTTTCCAGAAGTAATATTTTATACCGGTAGGCCTTTTACTGTTAAAGGTGAGGGGCAGATACTTACAGATTTCTCTGATTATATGGTCTCTGCTCCGGGAATGCTGGTAAATAAAGGGATTGAATCCCCATTTAAATTCAATTTCGGATTTAATAATAACAGATATCAGGGAGCTTTGAATATTGATTTCAGAGATATCAATACAGTTTTACCGTGGGAGAACAACAAGGGGGTAATGTTTCTCAGGAGTGAGATTACCAGCGATACTGAAGGATATATTCATATGCAGGGAGTTGCAGATTTTAATGGAGATTTCATCTCTTTTCCCGGCTTCCCCCATACACTTGATGGCTATAAAGGTTCACTCTTTTTCAGGGATCTTGACTTTACGATGAGATCATTTTCAGGAACTATGGGCGGTGGAAAAGTTACGGGTAATGGAAGATTAACGGTAGAAGATGACGAGCTGAAAGATCTCCTTGTTACTTTTAACGGTAAGAATATGTTCATTTTCCCCATGGAAAGAGCCAATGCAAGGATGAATACAAATTTGAGTCTTCAGAAAAGAAAAAATAAATATATTCTCGGCGGGACGATAAATTTTGACTCAATGTTATGGGAGAGAGAGCTTGATGAAGGGATCTCTTTTTATGCCGGAAATAGTGAAAAAGAGTCAGCACCATCAGAGTTTATGGATAATCTGGAATTTGATATTTCCATGAAGGGTAAAGAGAATATTAAGATAAATAACTCATTTGTAAGAGGGAGTGGGGAAATAGATCTAAAATTAACCGGTAACCGGGATTTTCCGAATATTTCCGGTTCTGTGAGTGGTTCTGATGGAGTTGTCCTAATATCAGGAAGAGAATTTAATCTTGTGAAAGCAAAGCTGATCTTCAATAATGATGTCAGGATAAATCCTCTGGTAAGGCTTGAAGCGGAAACATTTATAAAAAGTTACAGAATTAAATTTCTGATATCTGGATTATCCTCCTCTATTCGTCCGGAATTTGTTTCCTCACCGCCTCTTCCTCAGCAGGATATTATTGCTCTTATTTCTCTGGGGGAACTCTTCCAGAGATCGTCTTCTACAAACATCAGTTCGGAAGTTGGGACAACCGGTCTTGTTACGACAGCTCTTACAGATCAGATCCAGAAAAGGGTGAAAAAATTATTCGGAATAGATATGCTGAAACTAGACCCTGATCCGACCAGGTCATCACTTGAAGGAGTATCAAGATTAACTGTAGGGAAATCTATCTCAAAAGATTTCCTGATAGTATATTCAACTGATATATCAAGATCAACACGGGATGTATATTTTTTCCAATATCAGATAACTCCTACTATATCCCTGATTGGGAAACGGAACGAAGAAGGGAGATTAAGCCTGGATATAAGATTCAGGAAAAGGTATTAATATGAAATTCCCCAGATATCTGATCCTGATCATGTTTATTACAGCTATCTTTATAACAGGGATAGAGAGAGTTCACCCTGCTTCATACAGCTCAAAGAAGATAAGCGAAATAAAAATCAGGTTTAAAGGCCCCGAAGGGAAAATTAATATAAAAAACCTAATGCCCTTAATTGAGTTATCACCCGGAGATATTTTTAACCATAAAAAGATAAGATCTTCAATTCAGAATCTTTACAATGTTGGATATTTCAGTGATATGGAGACCAGAATAGAAAAACGGAAGGATGATTCTATTGACCTTATCTTTCAATTGGTAAACAAGTCAAAAATAAAAAGAATAAAATTTAATCATGTTCCCGGTGTCTTATCGTCAGGACTGAGAAAATCAATTCTTTCAATACGGGAGAATGTGTTCCTGGAGAAAAAAAATGTGGAAAAATCTCTTGATGAGATAAGGCGTTACCTGAACAGCCGGGGCTATTTCAATCCTGTCGTGAATTACAGAATAAGCACTAATAAGCTGAATTCCGAAATTATCTTTAAGATCAGAAAAGGGGAGGGGGTGAAGCTTAACAGGGTTTATGTGAGAGGAGATGATAAAGGATCGATTGACCGGAAAGATGAAATTTTTAAAATGAAAAACTATACTCCTGTTTTCTTTACGGAAAAGATAAATGAGCTGGAAGAGATACTTAAAGATATGGGTTACTTCTTCCCGCAGATCAGCAAGAAAGAAATTTTCCTGAACAAACAGAAAACTCTTGCAAATGTCTACCTGGATATTGATCCCGGTTTTAAATATACGATCAGTATCGTCGGAATAAAAAAGAAGTTCGGTTTTGTTACAGATATATGGAAAAAAAAAGTATTCGAGAACTGGGCTGAAAGGGAGAGCCGGGCAAGAATAAAGGTCTATCTTCGGAATAAAGGATATCTGAATGCAGAAGTTGAGTCGGAGATAAAAACAGATAAAGATCTGAAAACCATTACATTTAAAGTAATAAAGAATGACAGGTTTGTATTAGGGGAAATAGAATTTGAAGGGAATAAACTGATATCGACTGAAGTATTGAATAATATAATTTCGATTGATGACTTTATCTTTGAGAAGATATTTCATCTCAGGATCAACTCTATTAAGGTTGATGCAGAGGTATTGAAGTGGTTCTATTATTATAAAGGGTTTCCTTATGTGAAAATTCAGACTGCTCTGAAATTTAAAAAAAGAACTGCAGATCTCAAATATATTATCGAAGAGGGTGAAAGGTTTTTTGTTGATTCTATTCTGTTCAGAGGAAATAATCTGGTAAATACAGAAGTATTGAACACTATTATGAAAACAAGGCCTTCTGAGCCTTATGTAGAGAGAAAACTTAGTGAAGATCTTGATAAACTGAGAAAATTTTATTATCTAAAAGGTTTTGATAACGTTAAAGTTGATTCTGAAGTATCTTCTGGTAGAGAGAAATCAATATTAATTAATATCAATGAGGGGAAACATCTGAAGTTTGGTAAATTAGTAGTTATTGGAGCATCGCGGGATCAGACATACCTTCTGAAAAAAATGTTCCCCTTAAAAGAGGGAGAAGATTATAACAGGTTGAAAGTTGAGTTCTTCAGGAATGAGATAGACAGGAGTTCTATATTCAGCGAGATACGGATCAGGAAAATATTGAATGGGGATAACCTGAATATCATACTGATCACTGAACAGAATAAGAGCAGGTATCTCGGTTTTGGTATCGGTTATGAAGAGAGAACAGGTTTGAGGTTTACTTTTGAATATCAGCAGAGAAATTTTTTGAATACATATTCGACCTTTTCCGGATTGGTTCAGCTTGGCCTGAATGAACGGAGAGGAGTGATCAACTATGAAACTCCGTATCTGCTGGGCACAAAAGTGAGCTCATCATTAAAAATATGGGAAGAGAATGAAATTTACCGTAGTTATAAGTTTAACCGTTACGGCATTTCAGAATCTCTTGTAAGAAAACTCTCTCCTGATTCCTATATTCTATCCTCACTAAGCTGGTACAGAACAAAATTGCTGGAGCTTAATGTTTCAGGAGATGGGATAGATTTTGTTGATGTTCCTTATGATATAACCGCATTGAATTTTTCATATGTAAAAGACAAAAGAGATAACCCTTTCCTTCCTACTAAAGGGACATTTTTCTCAACAGATGTCAAAATAGCATTTCCGGTTCTGAATAGCGATTTCCCCTTTCTCCGATTTCGTTGGGGATTCCAGAAAAACTTAAAATTTCTAAGAAAGGGTATACTTTCCTTATCTGTCAGGAATGGATTTGCAACAGATAACTTACCCATAACAGAACGATTTTTCGGCGGTGGGTCCAGTACTTTCAGGGGAACAAGGAATGATAAATTGGGTTCGCTCGACAAAGAAACAGCGGAACCATATGGAGGTAATTCATTACTTCTACTCAATTTTGAGGCAACATTCCCTCTTTATGTAGTCCCGGTGGAAGACTTGTATTATTCAGTATTTGCAGACTTTGGAAATATATACAGATATGCAGATGAGTTCAGTATGGAGAATCTTCAGAAAGCCATTGGTTTCGGATTGCGCTTAAAATCTTCGATCGGGCTCCTCAGTTTTGATATTGCTTATAATATTGAAAGGAGAGAGAGTGTGAGTCCGATCGCTTTTCATATAGGAATAGGAAATGTTTTTTAAAATATTATTATCACTTTTATTATTTGTTCATCCATCAGAAATTGTAATAGACAGAATTGTGGCAGTTATAAATACAGAAGTCATTACATTATCGGATATTGATAAATCACTTCTTTTTAATTCACCTGACCGGAATTCCCGCCAGGATGAAGGTAATCTATATCTGGATGAATTAAAGAAACTTATAGATTATAAAATTGTATATCTTGAATACAGGGATCAGTTCCAACATACTGATGAAGATTTTGAAAAAATCCAGCTCTCTATTATCAAGAAGTACGGTTCAATGGATAATGTCCTTAATGCTTTAAAAGGATTTGATATGGACATGAAGGACCTGAGAGAATTTTTAATCGAAAAGATAATTTATGAAAAGGTTATCAAAGATAAATTCCTGCTTGGTGTTGTTATTGAATCAAGTGAGATAGAAAAATTTTATAATGAAGAGTATCTCCCCTCCAGCAACAGATTGAAGATCGAACCTAAATCGATGATTGAGATGACTCCCCAGATAGAGAATTTCCTTCGTGGAAATAAAGTGAAGGAAGAGCTGTCATTCTGGCTGGGGGGATTAAAAGCATCTTATAAAATAGAGAATAAACTAAAATATGAGATAGGAAGGGATAACTGAGGATCTGATGGTTTCGAATAAGAATGGAAAAATTGATGTATGCCCATTCTGCAGATCAGAAAATGTGCTTCCATTTGAGGATGATAATAAGGATCCGAGTGATCTTCCGGTAATTATAATAATTCTTACAGCTCTTTTTGTACTTGCTCTCTATTTTGCTTTTGTAGTTACATCTTATATGTATTTCCCGGTTGTTGTCTTTATTGCTATTATATTAACGACGAGGGTTGTCAACAGAACTGAAAAGAGCCGAAGAAAAAAACATGTTGCAAAAAACAGAGATTTTATCTGTTTGAGCTGTAATAATAACTTCAGTAGATCAGAAGATCAGGATTCACCCGGATCCTTAATTGTCAATAGTCTCTCCGTTAAGGACAGTGAAAGATAATTCAATATTTTTGCTGGAATTTTTTATCAGAAGGAAACGGATCTTTTCATCTTTGAGTTTATTCGATAGTTTTACACCGGCGAAAAGAGATAGTTTTTTATAATCTATCCTCGATCTGCTGTTTGGATCAGGATTATAATATATTTTTACTGAATTAGATTCATGATCTAGTTCTATACTTGTTATACCCTCTAATTGATTAAGGTAGCTTAAAGTATTCTCAAAAAGTTCTTTTTTACTATCAGCAGAGTCACTACCGATGATCCAGATAAAAAGAATTACGAACAGGATCAATAGTCCGGCAGAAACGGCCCAGATCATTTTATTGGACTTCTCAGGGTTTATTTTCCGGTTTATTTTTTTTTTCTTTTTTTTCATTTTTATATCAGGGTACTTCAACATTATCAAATATTTCAGTTATTATATCATCGCTGGTCATTTCTTCCGCTTCTGCTTCATAACTGAGGATTATTCTGTGTCTCAGGACATCCCTGCCAATAGTTTTAATATCTTCGGGGGTCACATAACCTCTGCCTCTAATAAAAGCGAAAGCTTTTGCAGTATCGGTGAGATATATAGAAGCTCTTGGAGATGCTCCGAACTGGATAAGGTTTTTCAGCTTTTTGATCCCACTCTCTTCGGGGAATCTTGTCGCGAATATAACATTCAGGATGTACTCCTTTATTCTGTCATCCAGGTAGATCATTTTATAAGCTTTATTAAGTTTTAAAATGTCTTCTCTGCTTCCGACCTTGTCAGCCTTTGGTGAATTGCCCTGGCTGAATCTGTCTATTATTGCACTCTCCTCTTCTTTCTGAGGGTATGTAATAAGTACTTTAAGAAGGAATCTGTCGATCTGAGCTTCAGGAAGCGGATATGTCCCCTCCTGTTCGATTGGGTTCTGAGTCGCCATTACCATAAAAGGTTCTTCAAGTTTATGTGAATTTTCGCCGATAGTGACCTGAAGCTCCTGCATGGATTCAAGCAGTGCACTTTGAACTTTTGCCGGTGCTCTGTTGATCTCGTCTGCGAGAAGAAGATTTGTGAAAATAGGCCCTTTCCTTGTCAGAAATTCAGATGTCTTAGGGTTAAATATCATTGTCCCTGTAAGGTCTGCGGGAAGAAGGTCAGGAGTAAACTGAATTCTGGAAAAATTCAGATCAAGGACCTCACTGAGAGTTTTAACTGCAAGAGTTTTAGCAAGCCCGGGTACTCCTTCCAACAGGAGATGGCCGGAAGTTATTAGTGCTATCATGATCCTTTCCAGAAGGCTTTTCTGCCCAACTATAACTTTTTCCATTTCAGTAATTATTTTTGTTGTTATCTCACTTTCCTTCTTTATCTGTTCATTAATAAATGTCATATCATTATTCATACTATTTTCTCCACTTTAATAAGATGCTTTCCCTTCATCTTGTCTGTAATCTAAGCCGTATAACATACTGGGCTTTGCCATTTCATATATACGGCTTCTTACTCTGTCACCAACTTTTTCTCTTAAAGTCGGGCTCCCATCCGAAGTTTCATCAAGATAATTGGAAGCAAAAAGAGTGACTTTTTTTCTGTTATATCTGTAATTCAATACATAGTAAATATTATCACGTACCCACTGGCTTGGTGTTGAAGCCCCTAACTCGTCCATTATCAAAAGGTTTGTCTGGGTCATTCTATTGATGGTATCATTAATGAGTGAAAAATCTCTGAAAGTATGGGACTCTCCACTTTTCATTTCTCGCACCATATCATTCCAATCAATGTAATATAAATCGGATAAATGCGATTTTTTTATAATCTCGGATGCAATTGAACATAATATTCTTGTTTTTCCTACACCGGTATTACCTTGTAAAAGAATTCCATCCTGAACACCGGGAAAGTCTGATACAAATTTTTTCATTCTCTTTATGATCAGAGCTAGATTTTTATTATTTTCTTCTACTATTAAACCATTAAGTTCAGAACCAATGAACTTAGGAGGAATATTCGCTTTTTCACATCTTTTAATAAATGTCTTATATTGTTGACACTTACATTTCCTGAGGGATTCCTTACCTTCTTTAATAGTTTTTTCCCATCCTGTATCATCGCATACTTTACATTTAGCCATAGCTAGTTCAACACTCCATAAACGCCCTGTTTTAACAGCATCTTTTTCAGTTTTAACAATGCCCTTGATTCTATTCTTCTGATACCTTCAGGGCTCATTTCCATTTTTTTGGCTATCTCTCTCAACCTCATCGGATCATCTTTTTTAAATCCGAATCTAAGTTTTATTACCATTGCCTCTTTTTCGGTCAGGTCATCAATATTATCGACAACTGATTTCCTGATCGAATCATCCGTCAGGATGTCAAGGGGATCATGTGCATTGATATCCTTTATCATAGTAGAGAGATTAGCTGTCTGATCTCCGGAGATCTGGTTGTCAAGAGATATTATTTCGCTCGGGATCGAAAGCATAACCTTTACTTTTTTTACCGGAATATTAAGTTCGATGGATAGTTCTTCTTCAGTAGGCTTACGTTTAAGGTCTTTTGTCATTCTGTATAAGACTTTCTTAAAATTAAGATAATTATTGTAGAATATGTCAGGAAATGAAATAATATTCTGGTTTTTTGAAAGGTAGCGTCTTATTTCACTTCTTACCCACCATATCGCATAAGTATAA
>Ga0209013_10003060_pt1 | contig 14998 bp, 15 predicted proteins | sample Cruoilmetagenom2_FD_187291 | JGI IMG/M metagenome (GOLD analysis project Ga0209013, IMG submission 187291) | Oil polluted marine microbial communities from Coal Oil Point, Santa Barbara, California, USA - Sample 2 (SPAdes) (version 2) | ecosystem: Environmental > Aquatic > Marine > Oil seeps ... | reverse complement strand
ATATTTTTGTATAGTAACGGATTCCATCACAAAGCATATTTCACTCATCAGAACAATCTATTTACCGTAGATAGCGTAATATCAAGTATACCGATAGAAAGCATAGAAGAAATTCTGGCTGCAATAGAAATTAAATAACATAATTTAAAGAAAGCTCTGTAATTTCAGAGCTTTTTTTGTTAAGAAAACTTTTTTGTAATATTTGTAATATTATGATATGGTAAATAACGAGTTAATTAGCAAAAAGAGGAAATAGTTTATGAGGATGAAAATTTTGAAATTCACAAAGATTTTACTATTATTAACTGTTATTATGAGTTCATTTTCATTAAGTACAGTTAAGGCGTCAGCGGCTTATAATATTCAAGATTTAGGGACTTGGGCACCGGTAGGATATAATTACACTACAAGTGGTGGCTTTGTAAAGGCTGCTCAAGCCAATCTTTGGTCTGCTGGAGAAAAACTTGTAGTTGGATCTATTGATGGTTCATTCGGTCCTGCTACTTATCAAGCTGTAAAAAATTTCCAATCTAAGAATGGTTTGTCGGTGGACGGTAATATAGGACCTGGGACATGGGGGCTAATGGAGGACTATACAATAATTTTGGATTCTCGAAGCAGAAAATTTGTTCATCCAAATTCACCTACATATTTTACTAGATTTGCTCAATATGCAGTTGGTGGTGGTACAGTGGATAACCATTGGGACCTTGGATACAAGTCGTCAGGAGACTATGCCGGTCAAGGTGGAACAATCTGGACTGATTATTAAGAAGGAGGAGAGTTTATTGAATAGAAAAACGTTGTTTAAATGTTGTTTGACGGTCGGTATTTTAAGTTCAACGATCTTTGTTGGTAGTCATATCCAAGCAACATCTAACGAACAAAAACAGAATGTTGTAAAAACAGAACAACAGGTAAAAGGCGCAGTGACTAAACTTGAAAATGTCACACGAGAAGATTTAGCTCCAATACCAATGGAGAAGGTAGATAAAAGCAAAGTCAAAATTACTAATTTTGAAAGCAAAAAGGTTAACCATATTGTAGGCAAGCCAGTAGTGAATGCAGAAAAACGACCAGGTGGATACGCAATTACTGCTTATTATCCAACTGATATTGGAAAAGGGGAATTAGTAGTTTTTCAAAGTGTTAACGAGTATGGAGATGTGGACTTGTTAGTTGAAGAAGCCAAAACTTGGTATCCTGTGGAAAAAGGCGGATACAACGAGATATCGATCGACGGTCTTCAAGCTATCGTGCATGAAAATGAGATTAACTATAACACTCTTCACATTTTTACTGAAAATGAGATTTTTACACTTGCCGGACAAAACACTGAATATTTGTTAGAAGTTGCTCAAACGTTAGTCAAAGATATTAAGTAAAAAGATTTAAAAGACCTCTTACATCTTTTGAACGGACTAGTGATAAGTATAAAAAATGTATGTTCAGAATGTTTTCTGAACATACATTTTTTTGTTATATTGTCTCTGGTTTTCTGAACAAAGCCTTTCGGATGTTTTTCGGAAAGATACCCTTTCTGTAACATTTGAAAGTAAATGAGAAAAATTTGCTATGATATATTTACAAAAAGAAAGGTGGATTATTATGGCAAGGAGGAAAAAGAAAGATCCTCTCAGTGAGCTTATAGGCGGTCTTTTAGTGTTTGTTCTAGTGGTGTGGTACTTTATGACGAAATCCCTTTTCGCTACCGTTGTCGTGGGTGTGGTTATTCTTTCGGCCGTTTTAATCGTGTCTGGATATATGAACGCTGCTAGGCGAAAGAAGATTAATCTGTCAGGTATTTTAGAAGTTGATAAGATGACGGGTATTCAATTCGAGAAATTTTTAATGCTGCGTTACAGATCAATGGGGTACATAGTGAAAGAAACGCCCGTTTCGGGAGATTTCGGTGCTGATTTGGTTCTACATAAAAATTCAAGAAAAATAGTCGTACAAGCAAAACGCTATTCTAAGACTGTAGGATTAAAAGCAGTCCAGGAAGTTTCTTCAGCAAAACCACATTATAAAGCTGATGAAGCATGGGTAGTAACAAATAATTACTTTACAGTAGCTGCAAAACAATTGGCTGCTACTAATAATGTGAGACTAATAAACAGGGATCAATTAATAGAAATTCTATCTGTAAACGTGCAGCATCTTAAATAACTATATGTAGTACGATGCAGTATCGATAAGAGATAGGCAAATAAAATAAGAAGTTCACGGTATAGCATCGTGAACTTCTTATTTTTAATGAGGATGATTGAAGAGAGCAAAGTTTCTTAAACAATATTCAAGAAAAGGAATAATCATAAACTTTGCAAAAGAAAAACACTCTACCTGTTCTTCCATCTATTACTGATATTGATAACGCACTCTAAATAATGGGTCATTTTGCCATACCCAACTAACAATGTGGCGAAGACCAAAATCTTGGTCTAATCTCTTATCCACTTTTTGTTCCGTTGGATTTCCTTGTGCATCAGGGATATAGCCTTCAGCTTCAAGTATGGTAGCGGTAAATGGTTGGATACTACCCGGTATTTGTATTGTAGTAGCAACTTGTCCACCGGGTACAACATTGAAAGTAGGCATTGGTGCCCAAAGTTCCAAGTTAAATACTCTATCCTCTCCTGGATATAGAGCTAATTCATATTCAAATGTAAGGACAGTAGTTCCAGCTGAATATACCACCGGAGCCAATAGTGTTGTCGACTTCAAAACTCGAAATAGTTCATCCATTGCTTGAGCATTGCCTTCTTTTACGGCTTGAGTAAATCGCTCAATTTCGTCTTGAATGTCCTTGAATCTTTGACCGGCAAAGTTCGTAATATTTCCATCAGGAAAACTTAAACGAGTATCAATTGGTTTGTCCTTAATAGGAATGTAGAAACTTTCGTCGGTTTGCAATGGAGTTTGAAGGCCAATTTCATGTAAAACCTTCACTCTGTCGTATTCTTGTCCAAATTTAGAGCTGGAAAGAATTGTAGCCGTTAAAGACACCCAAGATACATTGATTTTCTCTGCATTAACTGTAATCATAAATTCAGTTCTCCTTTTAAAATAGTTTTTTTGTATTAATAGAAGGAGAATACACTCTTTACAGAGAAATCATATTAGTATAAGCTAATTTAAGTTGATTTTTTATTAATTTTTCTGTAAAAAGGTGTATTCAATATCTATTGGACGGCAATCCAATAATCTTTCTATTTAACGTAATTGAATAATGCATTTATTGAAGGCAAGAGTATGTATTTACTCAGGTCTTCTTTTTTTTTTCACAATCAAGATCTTCACCCCTTTTCTATCTATACTGAGTATACCCATAAATTTCTTATTTGTAAACTAATGCAAACAAAAAAATATAATAAAAAACGTTTAATATGTTTGTATTGCAAACATATTAAACTCGACTATGTTAAATTTCATGTTACAATGTTTATAATACAAACATAATGTTTGATGAATAATCACATATTTGTATTAATTATTGTCTAAAGAAAATAAAATGCGTGAAGGCTTAAATTCAAGAATAGAGAAAAGGTGAGATAAATGGAGGACATTCTTTATATCGAGACAGGGAATTTAATAAAAAAAGCTAGAATGTTAAGGGATTTAACTCAACAAGATCTAAGTGAAAAAGTGAACTTAACTAGAGCTTCAATTACGAACATAGAAAGAGGAAAACAAAAGATATCACTTTATACATTGTACTTAATAGCCGATGCTCTAAATATAACGCCAAATTCATTATTACCCGAACTAAGTACCGTACAAAAATCGCAAAGTGCATTATTTAGCGACTTAACTGTCATAAAAAATAAGACAACAAAGGAAGAATATGAATGGATAAAGAATGTAATAAAAAAATCAAAATCTGATGAAGGAGTAGAACAATATGAGAAAGAGAAATAACATTGAAGAACAGGCATACGAAGTTCTTAAGACTTTAAAAATAAATGAATTACCCATCCCCTTAGAAAAAATTGCAACCTTTTTTAATATAGAAATCCAGGAAGAAGACTTTGAAGGTGAGCTTTCAGGAATACTCATCAGAAGTTCTGAAGGAGATATTATTGGCGTCAATTCAAACCATCATGACAATCGAAAACGTTTTACAATAGCTCACGAATTAGGGCATTTTATCCTTCATAAAGGAGAGGCTATTCATATTGATCGAGGATTTAGAGTGAACTATAGAGATGCAAATTCTTCTTTAGCAATTGATTTGGAGGAAGTAGAGGCTAATGCTTTCGCGGCTGCGTTACTAATGCCCGAAAAGAAGATCAAAGAAGTACTTAGAAAAAAGTTAAAAGAAGGAATTGATTTACAAGATAGTGCCGAATTAAAAAAAATAGCAGAAACATTTCATGTAAGTCAACAATCTTTGCTAATTAGATTAATGAAATTGGGTTTGATAGATAATTTTGCTTAATAAAAAAATAACTTTATAAATGCGCAAAAGAGTTTGAGAGTCCTGGCAAACATTCTGCAAACTGATGTCCTACTCTTAGGTAGAACGAAAAGGTTTAAGTTCAATATAAATGGGAAAGTGTAGATTGGTAAGAAACTGAAAACGATTTGGAATAATAGTGTACTTCAAAAAGGCAGCTAGTCGGATGATAGCAGCCTTTTTTTATTGAGGAAAATAGGTTTCTTATATAGAGTTTTGTTTTGTACGGTTTATTGAAACATTTTTGTATGTCGTTAATGAAACACTTTTGTACGCATTTATTGATACAAAAGTGTATGCTTTTTATTGACAATCAAACTCGCCGTGTATAGAATTGGGGTTGTAAGACATAAACTAAAACTGTTATGAGTGACTACGCTATTTAGTGGCGGGAGGCGATCGGCTGATTACCGGTCGTCTTTTCTTTTGTCTTTTTTTGAATAGCCATATATGAAGAAACATCAGGAGTCGAACTTTCGGCTTCTTTTTTTATGTATAGAAACAGAAAAGCCACCCCAACGAATTGGAGTGGCTCAACTATTAGAGTAGCCCTAGGGACTGCATCCACGCGATTACTAAGTCGATAAGAGGTTTAGCTACTAGGTAGTAAATGACTTTAGGAGTGATGAGGTCCCTCAGTCCCTTTTTCTTCTTTTCCTCGATGAATCTCTTTCTAGTCTGGTTCTGTCTGTTATGAGTACTTCGCTTATTCAATGGCGTTACCTCCCTTCGAGGCCATTGAAAGCCTTTGGGGAATTGTAAACGTGCTTGCCCATCTACATTTTATATTTTAGCATGTTCTCTGAGTCTACGTATTAATTCTTTATCATTTGAAGTCCTGTGTGATTTAAATACACTTGATACTGAAACCATTCAGAGTGCCTATTTTTACCACTCTAAAATGTGTTGTAAATGTGTTACCTTCAAAATATTTTTGACTGTTATGTAGATGAGTGACCGGTAATTTTAGGTATGAGGAGCGAAAATTAATTCACTACTGACTACTTGTAATCTACTAAATGTTGCGTTAATATAATAGACAACTTAATTGAACGCAAAAAAAGAACGCTATCGACATTATCCAAAGGGCCGGCAAGCCCTAAGAATAACTCCAGCGTTCTTTCCAACCAAGTAAACAGGACTTACTCGGTTTCATATGACTCTAATTATAATATGCTTATGACGTTATTACAAGCGTTATAACCTAAAAAGTCGCATGAATCCTTGTAGAATTTTTTTACAACGGTTCGGGTGGCTTTTTTGCGTTATCTATAACGGGGGCTAATGTATGAAGAAACTAACTGCAACAAATCAACGAGTACAGTTTTATTTAACGTATACAACAGAGAAACCGACAACTATCGCGACTCGTAAGCGAATGTCTGCCTTTAGGAAGTCGCTAGAAAGCCGTGGGGATATGTTGGATGAGTTGTTCCCTGCTAAGCAACGCGACGTCTTAGATCGTATTCTTTACCTAACGAGTGGTGCAGGGATAACAAAGGTCGGTGCGGAAACGCTTGCAATTAAATGTGGTGTATCGCCTAGAACTGTTACGGCCGCAGTTAGGACGCTAAAAGCTACTGGTGAGTTTATCGTAGGCAGCCTTATTAAACGCAAAGGCGGAGCCGGTAAATACATATTTGTCGATAGGAAACACGTTAATTTTCGCGAGATTATGCGCGAAGTGTTCTCTTTATCTGACTACAAATTTGCTCAACTGATTTCCGAACAGATTGCCGAACAGAAAAACGATGAATCCGTTGAGCCTGTAAGCGTAAAAGGTGAAAAACAGAGTTCTAACTATGATATCTCTTTTAAATCAAAACAAGAAAAAGATAGTTATATAAGCACCCTAGAATCATTACGACGATCTGTAGAAGAACAAACAGAACCAACACGTGAATATGTAGTGCAATACGCTACTAATACGCGTCAGATTGCCTTTTACGACCTTCTAAGCGATTTCCCTATACATGGGTCGATTAAACAAGTAAGACACCTCCTAGCGCTTCGTATAGGCTCTGATTGTGATGATAAAAGGTATGTATTGGCAAAAGACGCTATTCTATCTATTGCTAATCGCATTAACGACGGATATAAGTTTGATAATGTCGTAGCGACGTTTACAGGTGCTTTGACGAATGCGGTAAACTATAAGAAGGTAATCGCACAGGAAAGTAAGCCAGCACGTAAAACGAAAGCAGTACCGTTCTATAATTGGTTAGTTGAGCGCGAATAAACGGAGGTAATTATATGAATAACGATAACTTAACACCGGCACAGGCAGCGGACTTCCTCGATATAAGCGCGCATACGGTGAAGAAATATGCGCGTCTATTAGAGTTGCGGGGTCATACCATCGCCCGGAACGGTCTAAACCACCGTATTTTCACCGGTACAGATCTCGCATTAATGCAGGCAATGGGGGTCCTAAACCGCGACAAGTCGGTAACTTTAGAACACGCCGCTGACATCGTTACAAGCACTGATACAGACATATCGGTTATACTTGGTCGCAACGTAACAGAGTCCGAACCACAGACCGTTGACTCAACCGAGATAGCGGTACAAGGTGAGCTAGATATTGAATTATTTACGCAGATATTTACGCAGTATCAGACCGATATGACTACGCTACGCAACGAACTAGAACAACGGGATCAGCTAATGCTCAAAGTCCAAACTTTAATAAATGAACAACTTGCAGAGCAGGCGGTTACTATAGAAGAATTACGCGAGGAAGTCTCTGAATTACGTAAACAGTCGGAAGAGAAACCGCAGCCGTCTATATGGACGAGAATATTCGGTAAGGCTTGACCGATATGTATAGCGATATAGTAGAACGCCATTAATGTCTACGGTGTGATTTCCCTCAGATTATGTGAGTACAGGCGATACGGCGCGTGTCTATGAATCTGCATCTAATCTTACATTTATTCACTCATCAAGAGATTTTTCTTTGCTCACTCGTTTGAACGATTCATGTGCTTAAATTGAAACCCACTCTTATTGCTAGTTTCAGTATTATCTGTAGATGATACTGAAACTTTAGGTAGTTCAGCTTGATCAGGGGTTTCGTTCCTTTCAGACATGACTACACGCTCTTCCTGACTTTCGTAAATCACTCTCTTTTGTTTCTTCGATTTGGTCACATCAATCGTCATTAACTTTTCTCTATGTTTTTCCACTGCATCTTTCATTCCATAGGCTACTTTCTCTGCCTGGTCCTCACCGATAATGTCAAAATAACTTTCAAAGATAGCTCCTACTTGAATCAATCGACGGGTTCGTTCTTTGCGTTCTTTTGAATGAATCCGGCTTGCCAGTTGTTGTTTTTTCGCTTTGATTTGTGCCATCTTTTTTTCTAATGCTTGTAATCGTTCATCGTCTGTTTTTCGAATCGTCATGCCCTAGCCCCCACATATTCAGTAATTGACTTTATTCTATCGGAGCACACAGGAAAACACTACCTTTAATGCTAGATATTATGATGGAAGAATGATATGATTCCCTGAGAACGAAGTGACAAAGGGCGCACTTATACAAACTCCGTTTGTGTACGGTTGCTTACGCAACAAAAGCCTATCGCCTATAGGCGATAGCGAAACGTAAAAAGAACCATCTTCGATTTTTCTCTTTACGTTTCGGTTAAGTTGGATTCGCGTGGCGGTGTCAATTACAAAGAGGGGGTGAGAATCATGGCTATTTATCATTTTTCAGTACAGGTTATTTCAAGAGGGAAAGGACAATCAGCTGTTGCGGCGGCTGCTTATCGTTCGGGAGACCGATTACAAGATGAACGAACGGGTGAAGAGAAATTCTATCATCGTGAAGTACTGCCTGAAAACATGATTCTTGCTCCTTCACAGTCGCCTGAATGGGTGAATGATCGTGAACGTCTTTGGAATGAAGTTGAAAAAATTGAAGTCCGAAAAAATTCTCAATTGGCTCGTGAAATTAACGTAGCCTTGCCGATTGAATTATCAACTGACCATCAAAAAGCATTGATCCAGGAGTTTGTTCAAACAGAATTTGTGGACAAAGGAATGGTTGCGGACGTTTGCATTCACCGTGATGATTCAAACAATCCGCATGCTCATGTCATGCTCACGACTCGAGAAATTTCGCCAGAGGGATTTACCACCAAAAATCGGGAGTGGAACGATCGAGCGTTATTAACTCAATGGCGTGAAGCGTGGTCTAATCATGCCAATCAATCGTTAGAAAAAGAAGGAATCCAGGAACGAATTTCTCATCTGTCTCATGAAGCGCGAGGACTTGAACAGCTTCCAACCGTTCATCTTGGTCATGTGGTTCATGAAATGGAAACGCGTGGAGTTGAAACCGAACGTGGGGCTCTTAATCGTGATCGTCAAGAATATAATCGATTGGTTGTTGATCTGCAGAAATACCGCGAAGAGAAACAAGCCATCGAACAAGAAAAGGCTCGTAAACAAGAAGCGCAAAGAAAAGTCGTCCCAACTGACCGTCAAAGAGAATTAATCAGTGATTTTCACGAGACATTTATCAAACTAGTTGAAGAAAAGATCATTGAACAAGAACAGACACAGCAGCACGAATCGCAAGAGAAGATGGACCGTTTGAACACGCCAGAAGAACGCGTTCATTTACAAGCAGCTAGAACGTATTTGAAAGCAGAACCTTCTCTCGAAACGATTCAGGAAAGACGTCAGCAACTGGATAAATGGGAAAAACGAGTAAGCAATGGGGATCAGTTCATTCGTTGGAAAGACCAAACACTAAAAGATGCTGCGCATCAGTATGAATCGATTACCCGTACTCAAAAAACAATCGAGGAACAGCAACAACGACTTGCAAACATCAACTGGTTAAACCCATTGAAACTCAAAGAGAATCGAAGCAGTAAAGAACAGATTGAAAAAACCATTTTAGCCAGCGAACAGAAGATAATTATGTATCTTGAAAAGCTCTATTACCCAAGCGAAAAGCTCGAATTTACCTCTGAACGGGAGTTTCGAGGGATTCAAGTTACGCATGAAACGGAAAGACCCGGCTTACTGGAACAGAATCAAAAGCAGCGTCATGAGATCACCAAGGAACGAGATGCCCTTCAGAACGCAGAAACGGTTCTTAAGAATGGGGTCATTCGTGAAGTAGCTGCTGACTACCCTGATCATCCTGACATGCGTTATATGAGTTATAAAACAGCTTTACAACTTAAAGCGATCAATGAAAAGGCAGGAGAAACAGTTTCTCCTGAACGTATTCAAAAATCTCGTAATTTTAACAAGAATAAAATGCAAGAATTCAATAAAGAGTTGCGCTTTGTGGAAACAGAAAAGGATCGCTTGGAGCGTACGGAAGTCTACTTAAAAGAAGCTGATAAGTATAATGCAATCATAATAAAATATGATAAGAACCCGTTGTTGAAAGGGAAATTACTCCTTTCAACAACGGCCAAACAAGAATACGAACACGCGGTATCCAAACGATATTATTATCAAAACCTCATGAAAGAAAAAGGTGTATCTGGAAAAGACGACTGGAACAAGCAAACGCAAACATTGGAGAAGTTGGAAGCCAACGTACCTTTTATCCAATCACAAGCGCAACCGATCAGCAGAAGTTTAGGCATACTGGATGCCTTGATACAGGGCATAGAACAGGCGAGCTATGCAGCGAATCGCGCACAACAACAAAAACACAATGAACAGACGAAAGGCAGACGAAAAGGAAAAGATAAATTCAAAGGAAATTCAATGGAACGAGAATTTTAATGATAAAAAAACGACCATTCCCGAAACAGAGAGTGGTCGTTTTTATTCTAATGCTTGTTGATATATCTTGACATACAGTGTAGCTGTTTGACTAGAAATTGAGTGTTGGAAAACAAAAAAATAAAGAGAAATATCATTTGGACTAGTTTCAAGTTACATAAGCTATTTATTGACTAACTTCTTCAAGATTCTTTCATTCCGGATGCGGATCACTCTATCACAAAGTACATCTAACTCTCACTTTCTAACCATTACGGCGTATTCCTTTATCCTTAAAGCCACCACTTTGATATACACGTTGAGCTAATGTGGAGGTTCATATAAAATTCTGAAAATTACCAATAAATGCACATTTTACCTATAAGTGATATTATCTAGTTAAAATATGAAATGCTAGGAGGATATTGACAAGTTGAACATGTTTTGAAAATTTTTAATAGAACGGAGAGAGTTGTTTGAAAAAATCAATTATCTTTTTAATTATTTTGCTTTTATCATTGGTGACTATTACCCCTTCAACTATTGCAACAACATATGTCATGGAGGATTGCTATCAACAGCCGACAAATCCTCCAGGAGTGTTAGTACCAACACAGCCACCACCTGGTGATACTATTGATCCAATTAAACCACCTATTCAGCAAGAAAGTATGAGTGCTTTAAGTGTTGATGAAGCTGACAATATATGTGACGATTCGACTACTGTGGAACAAATACCAGAGGAAGAAGTAATTAGTTATAAGGAATTATTGGAAATCTCTAACGCTGAAAGCAATCAGATCCCCCTTCAAACAGAAGATGAATTGAAACAGAATGTTCAGGAAAGTTACAATATGGTATCAAATGATTTGATAGACACGGTAAATTATCAATTTGATGAGCAAAATCCATATACCGAGGATACTAATTTAGTAGATTATTATGGTGAATTAGACGGAATCGGAGTAAATAGCAACAATCTCGAACAACAGGTTCATAGAACTAACATTAATACTGAAGTAACACCAGATGCCGCGGCACCAGTTAGTTATGTTGAAATGGCTGGGGAGACTATTTACAATAGCATCAATAACACGATAACCTTAAAACATACCATTAAAAAAATAATTGGGAAAAAACCAAGTGTTATTCTGACAGGTTCAGACTTGTTCAGTAGTAATACATTAGAAGGATCTTACGCAAAAGTGATAGGTTTTGATGTGGAATGGACTGGCACACAAATTTATGTAGGAAAAACTTATTCCAAAATCTTCACGGTGTCATCTACAAAATTTTGGATTACTAAAGGAACTACATCAACAGGGTGGACTGGTTCTTATCCAAAGACCGAAAAATCTCAAACTTACCCGGTACTTTCTAACAAAAAGGCAGTTATCTATCCGAAAATATATAATGCTCATAGCGAACAATATTTACCAATGCCCAATAAAGCTAATTTAGCTATAGTTCCTATTGAAAAAAGAGTAGATAGAAATGCATTGCCATATAGATCAAATTATATTATATACTATAAGAAAATATTTGGTGATCCTAAATGGAATTGGGCTGACTATGATGTGCATCATGTGGTTCCTCTTGAATATGGCGGAAATCATAATATGTCAAATCTTTTTGCACTTAAAAGATCCATTCACCAAAATGTTGTTCATGGAGGCGGCTGGTGGAAAAATTACTAATGGAGTGAAGAAATGGCCATAATGAAGATTGTACAAACCCTTTTACAAACAAGGGATAGCCACAATAGACATACGTTAGTTCAAAGGGATGGACGAATTATTTCAGCAACAAGTTCAATCAATCAACCCATCGAAGAAGAGAACGTTCTACAGTTCGAGGATAGCATTGGATGTAGATTACCCGAAGACTATCGTTTATTTCTAATGAATTTTAATGGGGCGAAGATATTTCAGGAGCTGCTTGATGGAGAAAACATCGGTGGTGGTCTTGAGTTATTTTCGATACAGGAAATAGTAGAGAATCTAGAATACATGGATACAAGAAAACAATTTTTACCAATAGGTTATGTGGATCAGCAATATCTCAGTATAACTCTAGAGGCGATTGAAAAAAAGAATCCTAATTATCTTTTTCTGCTAGGTAATACGGATGGACCAAGACCACTCCAACTTAATGTGGAAATGTTTTTAGATAGATTTATCGTATCTCAAGGTTCTGCATTTTGGGATTGGCCTATCTATACTGCGAAAAATTCCCAATATACAGATTCCTAATTAAGTTCAAAATTGAACAGAAGAATACAAATGATGAAAAGAAAAAGAAAGCAAGAGAAATCTTGGGTAATCAGCTAAGGAAAGATAAATAACACTTAAAAATAAGCATGCGTCTAGAAATTAAATGACACATGCTTATTTTTATTGGTGTGGTGCTTAATAAAATTCATTAAAATAGGAGTATTTATTGAATTCAATCAGTATAAAGTGTTTGGATATTTATTCATTTAAAGAAAAAAGCGAATCAACCAAAAGCCCGCCAACTCAACGACGTATATTGGGTGAATAAAAGATGGATTCGTGAAAAGAGGAAGAAGTGAGAACCCGTAAGGTTGGGGTGTGGGAGCTAACTTCCCTGAAGGGGTGTTATGTCAACCCATTTTGTATAACCTATACAATTCAGTTGAGTAATTGAATCGATGTTTTGCGGATTTATAATCCAGTTTCTTATTCGCTACGATGTAGACTAGTGAAATACTTAAATGGAATTGGACATACCATTTATTGGAGGGATATTATTTATTTTGTTAAAGTGATTTGAGGGGGAGAACGGAGATCAATTAATGTTCAAAATTCAATAAATGGTTTTATATAAGGGGGAGTATTTGTTGAAAAAAATATTATCATTAACTTTTTGTGCGTGTTTGTGTCTAGGAGTTTTTGCAGTATCTGCTGACTCCGTAAAAAACAACAATAAAGACGTGAAAAATGAAGAGGTATTTGTTCAAAATGGAAAATCTAATGCAAAACAAGAAATTCTCCTTGATACAGTTACGAATATGACAGGAGAACATTATAAAAAACTAGGATATGAAAATGGAGAGATAAAAATCATAACAGGTAATTTAGACTCTTGGACAGTTGAATTTGAAAATAATGTTGCTATAAATGTAAAAGTGGAAATAGATGATACTTCTGGTGAAATATTAAATTATGTTGTTACACACTAAATAAACTTTTCTTTTTGAACTAACGAGGTGCTCTAGTTCAAAAACGGCTGCCTTTACAGAGCAGCTTTTTCTTTTTGATTTAGTATATAATAAATACAGAAAAATCTATTATATAAACAAGGGCATCCGGAAAGATGCCCTTGTTTATTGATTCCATTGATTTAATTACAAGATGCTCCAGTATTTGAATAGTAATTAGAGACATGAGTTTCGTAAGCAAAAGATTCGTTTAAAAATTGTCCGCCAGAACTATAATTGTGCATATAAACGTGCTCGTATACATAATACACATCGAACCATTTCTTTTCCCCGGTGATAGCATTACCAACCATGCAAGATTGCCCTGCATAATGGTTATGATTGCCATGACTATGTTCAACTTGTTGACCCATAATCCCCACCTCAGCACTTGCACTTGCAGAAAAAACAACGGTTACTAGTACTGCAAATGCCATAGTTGAAAGCTTCTTTTTAAAATTCATCATCCTACCTCCAGTAGTTTAGTTTTCCGTAAATTCTGGCGCCAAAATCTACTAAGGTAATGCTTCTCTATAAAACTGACAAAACCCTTCTTTTTTCAATTATGGAAAAAATTTATAAACACCAGTGAAGTTACTCAAGCTACTATGTGAGATGAAATTTTGAACCGTTATAATGTCTTATAAAAAAAAGAAGGGTTTCCATTTTTGGAAACCCTGAACAATGAAATTTGTACTAAATAGGAGTAATTTTATCTGTTTTTTCGTTATAAACTAAGATGTTTCCATTTTTTAATATAATTGTCCAAGTAGCTTTATTTTGATCCCTTTTAATACTTGAAATCTCATAATCTTTTGCATTTAAATCACTTGACTCGTTCAAATATTCAGAAACTTTTTTGGTGGCTGTCTCAAAACTTACATCCTCTTTAATAACGGTACTTGCTTCTCCTTCATGATTTTGATCATGTTCGTTGTTCGCGTGACTATGCTCTTCATTAGCTTGATTTTGATCATGTTCGTTATTCGTGTGACTATGTTCTTCATTAGCTTGATTTTCTTGATTTTTTTCTTTCTTTACCGAAAGTGATGCAGCACCTAATAAAACAGCAATTATCACAACAACGATTAGGATGTTCTTCATTTTTAGAAACCTCCAAACAGATTATTAATTCAAGGGAATAAAAACAGTTATATAATATAAATTCGTCATAATTATGTTAATATCCTCTATCTTGAGGGCCCTTCATGTCATTGAGGTTGTGATTTCTGGGAAGAAACTAAATGAACTTGTTTATGGGTGGGACGATATAAGAACTATATAAGTTATCTATTTCATTTTCACTTCAATTTCGAAGATAATCACTTCCTCATCTGGATTTTATGTCAACAGGATCTACACGAGAATTAAAAGATAACAAAAGCAGGGTCGTTCATTTTTGTTCAAACTGATCCCATAAAGTATTTGAAAACGTTCAAAGAAACTGATAAAATAACAACATACTAATTTACGTTAATTTTTAATGCCAGACCCATGCGGGACTCGGCGGTGATGACTAATAACAGGCCTTTGGGCTGATTGTGGCGTAAGCAAACTAGACTTCTATTTTGCTACGGAAAAATC
>Ga0209013_10003059_pt1 | contig 15004 bp, 9 predicted proteins | sample Cruoilmetagenom2_FD_187291 | JGI IMG/M metagenome (GOLD analysis project Ga0209013, IMG submission 187291) | Oil polluted marine microbial communities from Coal Oil Point, Santa Barbara, California, USA - Sample 2 (SPAdes) (version 2) | ecosystem: Environmental > Aquatic > Marine > Oil seeps ... | reverse complement strand
TCTATAGCAGCGTAGATAAAACTTTTGGCTCTTTGCATAGTTGAGATCAATATTTCATCTGATTGATATCCTAAAACAGAGATATTGTCTTTGGCTATTTTTTGGATACTGTCATATTCTTCGCCAGAACCGATCACAACTAATTTTTGATCAGGCATTTTATTGAAAGCTTCAACAATGAGTTTTGTTTTTTTGTAAGGAACGAGTCTTGAAGCAGTGAGATGAAAATTCTCTTTTTCTTCATAGAATGAAAATTTATTGATATCCACAGGAGGGTGTATCACTGTTGATTCTCTATTGTATGTTCGTAGTATTCGTTCTTGAACAAATGTTGAATTGGCGATAAAATGATCCACTCTATCCAGTGTAGCTATATCCCATTTTCTGATGTATTTCAGTATATTCTGAACCAGGATCTTTTTAAGCCAAGGAAGACCTTGAGTATATTCATCATAGAGATCCCAGGCATATCGTATAGGAGTATGGCAGTAAGATACATGAAGCTGATCAGGACTTTTTTTGACCCCTTTTGCGACAGCCCACGAAGAGCTGATGATCAAGTCATAAGCACTTAGATCAAAACTTTCTATAGCTTTTGAAAAGAGAGGAAGATAGTTACGGAAATGTTTTTTTGCGTAGGGCAGTTTTTGGATAAAAGAAGTATGCACTTTTTTTCCATCGATAATAATATCTCTTTCTTCCGGGCTTAAAAAATCTACCAAAGAAAATATCTCAGCATCAGGATAGATGTTTAAGATGCTTCTTAAAACTTTCTCCGCACCGGCATTCGTGACCAACCAGTCATGTACGATAGCTACTTTCATTTTTTTAATATTTCCTTAAAAACTTTGAGATGTGCTTTTGCAGCAGCTTCCCATGTGTATGTTTGAACGTGGGCTAAACCTTTGGCTATATAGTGTTCTTGCAGAGATATATCGTAGAAGAGTAATTTTATTTTTTCTGCAATATTTTCTCTGGAGTGGGGATCTACATAAAGTGCAGCATCTCCACACACTTCTGGCAGTGCTGTCACATTTGAAACTATCACCGGTGTTCCGCAGGCCATAGCTTCTAATGGAGGAAAACCGAAGCTCTCATGAAAAGAGGGGAAGACAAAAAGTTTTGCATTTTGATAATATACTTTCAGTTCGTCTTGGTTTACTCGATCGATAATATCTATATTCGCTGATGCCCTGGCATTTTGAATAAGTGTGTTGATATATGCATCTTCTGAAAAGGTAGAAGCATTAGGAAGGATCATTTTTAAATTCATATTTTTAAATTCAGGTGTTAAAAATAGTTCTAAAAGTACTTGAAAGTTTTTAATGCTATTCATGGTCCCAACGTAAAGTACATAATCTGATTTCTGCTGATCAGAAGGAGAAAAATGGGACGATATACCGTGATGGATAACAGAGATCTTATTTTCAACCCAGGGATATTCCCTGATGATACGCTTCTTGCTAAAATCAGAAATAGTTATGATGTATTCAGCCCTGTGGATGTTTTTAGGAACGAGGAACGTATAATATTTTTGAAAAACAGAGGAGTACTGCTTTGGGAAATCAAGAAATGCAAGATCATGCAGGGTTAGAACAAGTTTTGTTTTTTTAGGAAGGTAAAGAGGTGCAATGTTGGATGGGCAATAGAGGATGTCATACTTTCTCGCATAAAATGGTAATAAAGTATGTTCCCAAATTTGTTGATAATATCTATTTTTATATTTTGGTATAACAGTTGTAACAGTATCATCTGCTTCTTCTAAAGCTTTAGCGATCTCCTGGGCATGTCTTTGTACACCGCTTGTATGCTCATGAGCCAGTACACGGCCATCTATTAGGAGCTTCATTTATACATAGCTTTAGGGAGGATAGCCAACACATCATTGAGTCTCTCTGCCCAATCTGCACTCTGTGCAAATGTTTTGACTGTATCTATCTTATTGTCTTTAATCGCTTTCTTGATCGCATCAATAAACTCTTCCGTGCTATGACATAAAAATGCAGGGGATCCTAACGCTTTCAGCTGATGCCAGTGCATTGAGACGACAGGTAAGTCACAGGCAAAATACTCATAGAGTTTTAAAGGATTGATACTTTCAACAAGATCTTTATGCTTTTTTGTATCAAATGGAATGATCCCAATATCTGCATTAGATAAAAACTGGGCTATTCGTTTATGAGGTATTTTACCTAATATAAAGACATTATCCAGTTTTTCAAGTGGGCTGAGATCACGTTCAACAGGACCGATGATCACAAAGCTGTAGTTGGGTAGACTTATCGCAGTTTTATACATAAGATCAACATCAAACCATTCATGTAATGCACCAATATAGACTGCGATCGGAGAAGGAATATTCTTATACTCTTCAGGTAGACTCTTATCGGCTGCTTGGATAAATGTAAGGTCTACGCCATTTGAAACGTAATGCATTTTTGATTTATCTTTGATATCAGTATATTTTTCTTTTAAGTTTTTTGCACTATAGATAATAGTATCAATCCTATTGGCTATCTCTATTTCTGCATTATATTGATTTTCTGATACAGAGTTAAATCCTTTGGAATAGTCTGCAAGTCTTAAGATAGAGTGTTTATACTCTATCTTGTCAAGTAAAAAAGCAAACATGGGACTATCAAACCAGAGTAAATCAACAGACTCAAATCCTTTATCTTTGATATATTTCATAATGTTTGGATGGGAGAGTTTATACCAATTATTTAAAACAAATTTTGATGATAACAAGGATTTATTTTGAGGAGTACAAAGTGTTTTTGGAACATAGTAAGTTATATTTCCACTTTTCTCTCCACCAAGATCATGGATCCTTTCTCGTTCAGCTAATTGTTCATTGTTGGCAAATATTTTATGAATGGGCGATATAGGATTGGATATAAATAAAACTTCATACCCTAACTTCTCAAAAGCTCTTGCATAATGATGGCTTCCTACTTGAAAGGGTGAAGTATAGTAATTTGTTACTGCCATCAATATTTTTTTCATACTGCTTGTTATTTCCTTCTTGAAAATATTTTAATGATTATATCTGATTGCTGCTGTTATATTTCTCAGAATTATATACTTTCTTAAACTGCTTTATGGAGTCTTTCATATGGAAAATTATGAAGTTCTCTTTGTTTTATTTCATCGACTACTGTTTGATATTGCTCGGGATACTCTCTAATGTATGCATTGATGAAATTTATTTGGGAATTAACGAGTTGCTTTATGTAATTTTGAACATATTTGTCAGAACAGTTTTCCATAAAATTAAGGATGTCTGAAATGACAAGTAGTCTGCCAATTACATTAAATTCATATGATAGAGGTTGTCTGGATACAGAGTCATGTTTGATAAACCTAAAATATATAGCTTCTTTGGCAATTTTATAGTTAAAAGAAAATCTTGAATACAATTCACTAAAATAGACAATATCTTCACCACTTTTGAGTTCAGTGTTAAATCTGACTTGCTTCATATAAACTGTGGGTATTAATTTACAGGCATTGATCGTCAATACAGATGGACATTTAAGAAAAGGATTATCTACGGGAGTCTCCGCTTTTAATATCTGCATGTTGATCAGATTCGATGAGTCTACTTGATCCTCATCTATATTAATAATTTGAGCCAGTACGATTGTATCATTGGAAGCGAGACTGTACATTGAACTGAGATAAGTTGAAGAGACTGAATCATCATCATCGATCAATAAGGTATATTGATGTGAAGCTCCTTCTAAGCCTTTGTTTCTGGCAAGTGAGGCCCCGCTCTCATCTAAAGTGATGATACGTATATTTAGATTTGTATTTTCTTGAGAAAATTCATTTATGATGTTTTTTGTATCATCTTTTTCACCATTAATCACAATAATGATTTCAAATAATTTATTTGGCATATCCTGCTTTGCCAAAGATGATAAAACTCTAACTATTGTCTTTTCCCCTTTGTACGTAGGTAAAATAATACTAATACCGTTTTTATATGGTTTTTCTATTTTAGAAGCAGTTGTATCCAATGTGTCCACTATATTGGAAGAGGGGGTATCCGATGTTTTTATAGTCTTATTTGTGGGGTATTTGGACCTGCCTTTTATCGCTTTGATCCTGCCAAATAATTTTAAGACATCTTTAAATGATTTTGTCTCATGTATAAGTAAGTGACCCAATTTATAGGATGCTGATGATTGACAACCCAGAAAAGCAACTTCTGCAGCATTGGTTTTTGACCTATAGTTATCAATACGTTTTAGGGCTTGATCATATTTGTGTGCTAAACTGGATATTTCTTCTTCCTGATCGTTATGACTTTTCTCCATGTGTTATTTTTCCTTTTCACTGATCAATGCAGTCTCTGTACTCTGTTCAGTATCTTGCAAAATACTGTCAAGTAATATTCCTGTATTGATTGCATCCAAATCACAAAGTAATGCTATATCGCTCTCGGTAAATAGAGTATGTTGCGTATTTCTGGCATAGTTAAATTCATCAATAGAGAGTATGTTCTCATCTTTGTAAATATGTGATTGAAGTGCTTGTGCATACTCAGAAATACTTTGAGAGAGTATCTTTTCCTTTTTTATGATACTTGAACGTGCAGAGATAGATTTAACTATATGATAGGCAGAACCTGTATTTTCAAGTACAAGTCCTTCCTCAGTAGTTAAATTATAATAAGTTGCTTTCCCAATAATGGATACATCACTATATCGTGTGGCCAAGGCAAGGTCTAAAAGATAATTCTTGCCATAATAATCATCAGGTGCGATACCTGCAATATACTCTGAATCGCTGTTTATTTTTGCAAAATTTTTATTTTCTGCCTCTGAGATGAGCTGTACACCTTCCACTTTTATGCTATTTATATCAATATTTTTTGGGCATACAACCGTTAGGTGTTTATAATTATAACTTTGTCTTTTAAATGTTTTGTAAATTTTGTTAAATGCTTCTTCATCTTTAGCATATGATACCAGAGTAATATGAGGCAATGAATTTTCCATAGCGTGTTGGTATACTATGGAAGCTAAAAATGAGAGCCTGCTTTCTGCCGTATGCTCAATCATCACTTTACGCAGGGCTAATAAACGGATCTTCTTTTCATAAATAGGATCTTTTGTAATATCAAGAAATTCTTTTGTCAACTCTTCACCGCTGTCAGTAGCAATAATAAGGTCACCGAATAAATAATGGATACCTTCGGCATAGTTACTGAGAACTAAAGTATTGGATGCCATAAGCTCAAAAACTCTTCTGGAAAACATAGTTGGGGAACTTGTTATTGAATTAAGGTTAATAGCGTATTTATAACCTTTGTATGCTTTATCTATCTCATTATAAGCTAATGTCCCACGAATAAGTGAATGATATTTTTTGGGAAATATATTTGAAGTATTTATATTTCCGAAATGCCGGTCAAATATATCAAGATCACCAAGTAATACCAAGTGTTTAATAAAATCTTCAAAAACTTTCATTCTTTCTGGAAAATGAGGGTAGTATGCTCCGGCAAATACAAATGCGTCTTTACGCTCAAATTTTTCTATGGGATTATGTATCTTTGGTTGGCAGGCAAAAGGTAAAAGAAAAACATTATCATGCTTAAGTTTGGTTTTATAGATTGGAATACACTCTATGTCAGTAGTGAAAACAAAATCAAAATATTGAGCCGTCTCAATAAGATCATCAAAATGAAATGGATCTTCTTTATTCCAAAAGACAGTTGCTATACCATTTTGACGACAGTAAACAATGATATCAATAAGTTCTTGGCTAATTATGTGAACCTTGTCACGCCATAAATCATCTTTTCCACGCCATGCTGATTCGATCAATACTATATTTGCTTGGAAAGCTTCCATTTCTTCTTTCCATGCTTTTGGTGTAATTTGTAAAAATTTGGCTTCTGGACTAAAGACATCAAAAGAGAATGTATCCATAATGCAGGCAATCTTTAACTCTTTTAAATTTTTAATTAATAATGGATTTGGATTTGAAGCTTGTTCATTCAGTGGTGTAAGATCTATCTTCTTTGTATTATCTTCGGTCTTGTTCCATATATTGAAAATTCTTTTTGGAAGAGCAATAAGAGAGCGAAGTGAGCGTGTTTCATGTAATAATAAATGTCCTAATTTATAAGAAGTAGAGTTGAGATTGTCGTTGTATAGTGTTTTAAATTTTTCAGTATTTTTTTCAACTAAAGTCAGTCTTTTCAATAGTGCGATTTTTTCCGCTTGAACTTTGGAAAGTTCCTGTTCTAGAAGTTCTTTTTCTTGAACGATATCTTTTTGAGAATTATTCAACATTAGTTTAAAACACCACAAAAATCCAATTCTGTCTGGGTATTCAGATTCTTAAACTCCTTATGGGCAACAAGAAAAGTAATGACATCGGCTTGTTCCAATGCATTATTATAATTGACTAATGCAAACTCTTTGAACCCTTCTACATTTGGCTCGACTGCTAATACATCCAGACCATCTGAAATCAGTCTTCTCGTAATGTAAAGTGCAGGAGATTCTCTAAGATCATCAATATCCGGCTTAAAAGCCAGTCCCATACAGGCGACTTTGGCTTTTCGACCATGCTCATTCTCAAATTCCAGTGCAGCATTTTTGATCTTTTCTATAGCCCATTCTGTTTTATAAGTGTTTACCTCTCTGGCAGTACGGATCATCTTAGCAGCTTTTCCACCTGCATGAACAATGAACCATGGATCAACTGCTATACAGTGACCTCCAACTCCAGCCCCAGGCTGTAGAATGTTCACACGAGGATGACGGTTTGCTAAAGCGATGAGTTCCCATACGTCAATGTCGAATTTGTCACAGAGGATAGAGAGTTCATTAGCAAAAGCTATGTTGGTGTCACGGAAAGAGTTTTCAGTAAGTTTTGCCATCTCTGCTGTTTTGGCATCAGTAGAGAGTACTTCTCCATCTACAAAAGTATTGTAAAACTCAACTGTTGCTTTGGTTGCTTCTGGGGTTGTACCACCTACGATCCTATCATTTTCAACAAGCTCACGCATAATATGACCTGGCAGTACACGTTCAGGACAGTGTGCAATGTATAGTTTTGAAGTGTCAATACCTTCTTCTTTAAGTACATCTTCAACTTTATCCGTTGTACCCACAGGAGAAGTAGACTCCAATATAACAATGTCGCCTTTCTTTACATACGGAACAATGGCTTTTGTTGCAGAAACTACGTAATCGATGTTAGGCACATAGCCCTCATGAAAAGGTGTTGGTACAGCAATGATAAAGACATCTGCTGCTGCCGGTTTGAGATCTGCTTTTAGTTTCCCACTGTTTACGGCTGCTTTAACAAAAGTGTCAAGTTCAGGTTCAACGATATGGATCTCTCCACGATTGATAATTTCAACAGTACTTTGTACAACATCAACACCATGAACATCATAACCACGATTTGCCAAAAGCGCTGCTGTAGGGAGACCAATATATCCTAAGCCTATTACACATATTTTTTTACTATAAATCATTAATTCTTTTCCCTTTATTAAATGTTGATTTTATACGATTCTTCATTTTGTGATTCTTTGCATTGAATTGTTGGTTCTTAAAAATTCTATTACTTTTTTACATGCATTTCCATCTCCATGAGGATTACCTGCTGGACTCATATGCGTATAGGTTTTTTACCTCTTGCATAATTGCTAAAGTATTTATTTGTATTGTAATTATTATATCTAAATTTAAAATATAGAGTACTAAGATATTTGTAGAATTTTAGGTATGAAAAAATATGAGGGCTTAAATCATAGTTTCTTATTGTAATTAACCAAGTGATTATCGATCAATTAAGGTTGCAAGATCTTAGTGATGTTTTGATGTAATGAAGTCAATGTTTATTTTAAATTATATTCAATTTAGAATGGGATTTTATATGCTTATATTTTTCATCTTGTATTTAGAACTATTATATTTTAAGTGTATAATTTGAAAGTATTGGAAATAAGATTTGCATTGTGTGGGGACAGTTCATAGATAGCAAGTATGAAACATTCATTGTAACAGTTTAGTAGGAAAAATTTAGTAATCTTTATTTGAAGGAAATGAAAAAATATTTAATGGAGTTAGGCCTCTGTACTGAGATGTAATTAGTTTTATCAAATATGTAGTGACAACAATAAAATTTAAATATTAGGAAAAATATGAAACAAAAATTAAAAAATATATATGATCGTATATTTTGGAAAGTAGTGAAAGAAGATATAGATTTAATAAAGCAGCCGGTGTTGAAAATACAAACAGAAGAAATAGAAAGTAAGAGGTTAGAGATCTTAGAACGTAACATATCGCTAGATACAATAAAACCAATTATTAATTATACACCTTTTAAATGTAAGGAAGTTTTATGGGATGGGGATAAGGAAAAGTATCGCATTTTTCCTAATAATTATCCAAAAAATTTAAAAATAAAGCCCTTAATAGGTTTAGGTAATGATTATTCTTTTTTAGAGTCTGAACGTGAATATACTAATAATATTCATGTTTCAATTGTCATTTTGACATATAATGGTTCCCTTCCCTTAAGTAAAATTTTATTAGGAATTTTAAATCAAAATTATCCTCTTAATTTAATTGAAGTTATTGTTACTGATGATGGAGGAAGAGATGATAACTTATCAATTATTAAAGAATTTTCAAAAAAATTAGATATAAAATATTCATGGTATAGCGATGTAGGGTTTACCCCAGCAGCAGCCAGAAATAATGGTATAGGTATGGCAGGCAATGATTTTATTATTTTGTTAGATGTAAATATGTATCCTGGTCAAGATTTAGTTCAAGAATATGTTAATTATAATAAAGTATTGGATCAAGCGGTACTTATTGGAGCAAGAAAATATGTTGATTTGAATGATATTGAATATAAAGACCTACTTAATAATCTTAATTTGGAAGAAGGAGAACCGGGAGTAATAACAAATAATGGTGTGACCGATAAAATTGAAGGGAAAAAACCTGTTGACTGGAGGCTTGAAGTTTTTGAAAAAACAGATTTTTTAAGAAATGAAAAAATTTCATTTAGGGTTTTCAGCTCTGGTAATGTTGCATTTTCAAAAAATAAATTTAACCTAGTTGGTAGGTTTTATGAAGGATTTAATAACAGAAAATATGAAGATCTAGAACTTGGGTTCCGATTTTTCAATAGTGGACTTTATATGATTCCTGTATCAAATGCATGGGTTTATCAGCAAGAAATAGAGAATTATATTAATGAGACTGATCATTCCAACTGTAAGGAGGATTTTTCAGACATGTGTCCTTACTATCGACATTTATCTTCTAATCCTCAAAAAGCCAAATTTATTATTCCAAAAGTTTCAATTTATATACCTGCGTATAATGCCGAAAAAACCATTATTGATGCTGTTGAAAGTGTCTTAAATCAAACTTTTACCGATATAGAAGTTTGTATTTGTGATGATGGGTCTACTGATAGAACATTATATTTATTGGAAAAATATTACACAAATGATAATAGAGTTCGTTGGATTAGCCAAAAAAATACTGGAATTGGTGCAGCGTCAAACAGTGCCGTAAAATTATGCAGAGGGATATATATTGGACAATTGGACAGTGATGACTATTTGGCTGAGGATGTAGTGGAAAAATGCTTTGTTTATCTTGATCAAGACCCAAAGCTTGGATTGGTTTATACAGCTAATGAAAACGAATATAATAATGGAGATATAATTCAGGGGTATAATTATCCGGTATTTACAAGAGAAAAAATGCTGACAGTATCTCTCGTGCATCATTTTAGATTATTTAAAAAATTATATTGGAGGAGAACAGAAGGTTTCAATGAAAGAATCAAGAATGCGGTTGATTATGATATGTTTCTGAAACTTTCTGAAGTATGTGAGGTCAAGCATCTTAATATTATTGGTTATAGAAGAAGACTGCATGGTGGCAATACTTCGATTTTGGATAGTAAGGATCAAAACAAAAATACAGCAAAGGTTGTTAATTTACATTTAGAAAGGATAGAATCTGATTTTAGGTGTGAGTTAGTTGATGAAAACTTGACTACTTTAGTATATTTAAAGAATGGAATAAAGTATGGAGTTCATGTAGAAGTAAAGGAGGACAAGGATAGTATCAGCTTTATTGTACATCCGGAGACTAATGACAAAAAAATAGCTTTTTACCTTTACAATGGTGATGAGCATATAGATACTCAGTGGTATAGTAAAAATATGACTTATGTAGTAGATAAAAAAATGAGAGGGAAAGGTGACTATGGAGTTCGTTATTTTCTTGTGAATGAAAATGATGAAGACCCGGGAAATACTAACAATAAACAAGTAGGTATATCAAAAAATATAGTTGTTCCTCATCGTTAAAACTACTTAATCTATCTACTTTAATTGAGATAAATTATATAGTTCTGTAGCAAAATTTTCATAATATTGTTTATCATAATGAAAAGGTTGTAAATCCCATTTACAATTCCCTCCTCCTATTTTTGGTTCTACATCTATAAATTTTATTTGACTATTATTATATAAAGCATATAAAGCATATAAATCATCAAGAAATATATTATTTTTATCTATTTTTTCTTTAGTTCCTTCTTCAAATGATTTAAGTTGACCAGTAGAATCAATATATTTTGTAGCATATTTTGCCTTATGAAGAAAAATTGGTCTACCTTTCGCAATATTAATAAGTTTTGGAATTAGCTTAAATGTTGCTATTTTAGTTTTATCTATCATTTCTTGAGATAGCGGTGTGTATATGTTACCTTTCCCAAAATTTAGCATCTCATCAATAAATTTTTTTGAAGATTTAGTATAAGTTAAAGAAAATGTATTATAAATATAAGTTTTATGCCTTTCATCAATAAAGTCCAATAAAAGAATATCCCAATCATTATTTTTTAATAAGTTAAAATATTCTTTTTTAAAATCTTCTAAAAATTTTCTTTCATTAAAAGTGTCCATTGAATAATTATCTAAGGTTACATAAAATGGTGAAATATCTGCAACTATAGAATGTGTTGTTGCTCTTGATATATAAGTTGTAACTTGAAAATTATTCATTTTTACAATATTAAATTCAAATAAATCTCTTGTTACACAAGATCCAATTATAGCCACCTTCATTCAAGTATTCTCCCATTAATTATTTTCTACATTCAAAACAACATTGAAATTCAATTTACTGTACCCTGCAATATTCTGTACCTCCCTAGTTACTTCAATTGGCCATTTCTGAGTAAAAGAATCCCAAATACTCTCATCCGTTTCACTCTCACTTAGCCAATCTTTTTCACGAGGAATACATATTGATGAAATATTATTTTCAAAAAGATATTTAGCAAATCTAACATCAACATATTTTTGAGAACCATCCATGTAAGATAAACTTGGTAATTGATATCCCATTAAAAAGACGGTACCTGTTCCTAATTGATTCACAACCCTGGGTCTAGCTAATTTATATGTATATTTAAATACGGTTCTTAAGTTTTGACTACCATCTTGAATATCTGAATAAATCACGCCATGTGTACCGACAATTGCATTTAAATGTTTGTATTTTAAATATTGATTTTTGAGAACTTCAACATAGTCATCAGGATAAATAATATCATCATCTATAAGTAATACATAATCATCTTTCTCAATATCAAAGGTAAATTTTCCAACATCTTTATAATCATTTTTTGGAATGAATGGATTTAATTTTTTATATTTGGTTAATTCAGTTGGTATATCCTTATATTCATTTAAACATAAGTTTAATTGATCAACCTGTGGTAAAATTTTCTCAATTGATGCTATCAGTATTGATCTTCTTTTTGGGAATGTGGCCATATTAGCTATTATCATTGCCATTCTCCTTTGATAAATTCTTTTACAGATGAATGTTCCATATAAATTTTATTGTTTTTCAGAACTTCATCAATATCATTATTACTAATAATCTTATTTCCAAGTAACCTTTGCCTTGCGGCAATATCTGAATACAACCTACGACGTTGTGCAACAAAACCTGAATTATCAGCTGACAAATTTTCTTTATTTGTTAAAGAAGTACTGTCTGCAAGACCTAGTATTAAAGGGATAGATAAAAAATGTATTTGCTCTTTGCCGTAATGTGTTAATATAGATTGGTAAAATTCTGTATCTGCCGCGACTAGCGATTGTCTAAATTTTGGAATTGATTTAAAAACTTCTTTTTTTAGCATAGAAGATACTACACAAAATCTATTTACTCTATTGTCATGAAAAAATACGAAAGATCCAGATGGTTTAATTCTCATCCATTGACTACAGCACATAGTTTTTCCTGTTTCTGTTAAACCTTTTAATTGAAGTTCTAAACGATTTGGTAGTGCATAATCATCAGAATCCTGAAAAGTTATATACTTCCCGTTAGCCCTTTCAATCATATCATTTCTAATATTATATGTTCCCTGATTTGAATTTGATTTAAATACTCTAATTCTTTTATCAGATTTAGATAATAATAATATTTTATCTAAAGTATTATCGGTTGAACCATCATCACAGACAAGTATTTCAATATTCCTATGTGTCTGTAGCAATAATGATTTTATTGCGTATTCAATTGTTTCTTCAGCTTCAAATGCTGACATAACAACAGAAATTAAATCATTTTGTGGTTTTGTTTTAATCTTTTTGAATACTATACTTGATAATATATTTTTGTTCTCTAAATTTATATGTTCGACATTAGGTAATTTAACATGATCTAAATATTTATTAAAAAATTTAAGATATTTTTTTTCATTCAAGGTATTTTTTTTAGAGTAAAGATTACAATATATTAAATTATGTTCAAATTTTGTATTTTTTAAATTTTCCTCTGTTACACTTTCTATATACGATATAGCTTTATTCGGCTCCGTATGTAAGTCGAAAAAGACATGGTTATTAATATTATATTTCACTAATTTTTCATTTTTTATTCCAAGAATAGAATCAATAACTTTTGGTGACAAATCTAATTTTTTAAATAATCCTACATGTTTACTAAGCAATAGCTTAATCAAATCTTCATCATTTGAGAGTTTAATAACATTTGCTAAGTGAGGTTTTAAATTATTTTTACCTTCTTCACTCAATCTATTAAATTGTACTAATAGATATTTAATTAACTTAGCATATGTTTCAGACATCTCCATTTTCCTAAGTTCAGCAGCATATTCAAGTAAATAATCAAATTCTGATGTAGTGTTTGCAGATTTTGATATTTTAACTGATAATGAAGACAAATTTGATGGTATTATTCTCTTTTTACTGAGAATCATCTCAGCGCCACCACTTTTTGGATCAAGAGCTTGAGTAAGTATTGCTGTATCTGTTTCAAAGTTTGAAGTACTTTCACTTGTTGCTTTTGGTTTCTCTATCTGATGATTTTCTTTGTTTTGTTTTGCTGTATTATCTCCTAGTTTCATTGCTATTTTAATTTTCCCTAGTAATGCTTGTGGATTGACTAGTGTTTTCTTTTCATGAAGTAGTGTACGACCTAATCTATAAGAAGCAGATGCACGGACAAGGTGTACATGACGATGTGCTTGAGCTAATTCATTTTTAAGCGAAGCATTTTTGGAGTTTATCTCAGTATATTCTTGGGATATATGCAGATATTTTTTGTTCGTAATATTGAGTTGTTCTTTGTGCTTCTGGTTGACAGTATTGAGCTGCTCTTTAAAAGTTTTCTCCTGTTCTTTAAAAGTTTTCTCATGTTCTTGAATAGTCCTCTTTTGTCTGCCGATCAATCCATTTAAAATTGTTTTTTCTCTTTCATTATATCGTTCTAGCCGCTGATAAGCAATAAATTGGGAAGAAATATCTTCTTTTTTATCTTTAAATACATAAGGGAATATAGTTCCTTCTGCCGTAACCATTCCTCTACCAAGTTTCCAAGCCATATCGCAATTTTTTAAAGAAGGGATCTGGTATCGTATAGAGGAAAAAAATAAAATAAAATCAGTATTTTCTTTTTTTAGTAGTTGTTTTAGATGCTTAAGATTTTTTAGAATATCTAATGAATATAATTTAACTTTTATATTTTGATGGACCATATGCAGTGTTTGTTTGTTTTTCAATGTGTTTACGGCAAGATAATTATTTATTAGTATCATAAGATCTTCTTTGTAGTCTGGTATGGTCTGAGCATAAAAATAGAAATCGGCAAAATTTTCAACTTCTTTTATTTTTTCTATAGATGTTTCATATCTGTATCTCGTATAGAGTTCTGGATGATTCATAACAATTTTAGACTTAAGATAGTCTTCTTTTTTGTATGCATTAGTAAACATACTCTCTTCTTTAACGCGATAATAAAATAGAATTTCTGGATATTGTTGAAATTTATAGCCATGTTTATATGCATTAATCCAAAATTCCCAATCTTCATAACCATCTGACATGTTCTTTTTATATCCACCTATGTTTTTCCAAATTTCTTTTTTAAAAAATGCGGTAGCACTACATGGTGTTACGTATAAAGGATTAGAATCTGAAAATGGTTTTAATAGATTAGAGGTTTCTATCAGTCCAAAGCGTTGATAGCCTACATAAACAATATCTGAATCATATTTCTCTATGGTTTTCATACATTTAGAAATCATCTCATTGTTAAGTTTGTCGTCTGCATCTAATGGAACAATAAAGATACCTGAAGCTTTAGCAATCCCATTATTTCTTGCGGCATAAAGACCCATGTTTTTTTGAGTGATAATTTGGATTTTTTCAGGATATTTTTTATGGATCTGTTTTGCAATTTCTTGAGTATTATCCGAGCTACCATCATTGACAATAATGATCTCTATATTTGGGTATATTTGGTCAATTGCACTTTGAACAGCTTCTTCAAGGTATTGTGCTTGATTGTAGCAGGGGATGATGATAGAGACTAGATTATTTTTTTTCATTTTCATTTTTCCTTACTGAATAATAAGTTGTTAATATTTCTTTATATGCACGATACTTTTT